>Ga0233425_10000506_pt1 | contig 99992 bp, 85 predicted proteins | sample Watercolumn_Towu_2_FD_181712 | JGI IMG/M metagenome (GOLD analysis project Ga0233425, IMG submission 181712) | Freshwater microbial communities from Lake Towuti, South Sulawesi, Indonesia - Watercolumn_Towuti2014_140_MG | ecosystem: Environmental > Aquatic > Freshwater > Lake | place...
GGCGCCTTTAATTTAAAACCCGCGTCCCCGGAAGGGGATGATATTCGAGTCGCCGCAGGGGCGCCTTTAATTTAAAACCCGCGTCCCCGGAAGGGGATGATATTCGAGTCGCCGCAGGGGCGCCTTTAATTTAAAACCCGCGTCCCCGGAAGGGGATGATATTCGAGTCGCCGCAGGGGCGCCTTTTAATTTAAAACCCGCGTCCCCGGAAGGGGATGATATTCGAGTCGCCGCAGGGGCGCCTTTTATTTGTTAGTAACCAACTGGTGCTCTGACAAAATCCGCAGCAATACCGGCAGGTTCGTTATTCCCTTCACCGGTAATCTGAATGCCGCTTCTTTTCCCCCGCCCGGTTGTATCTGTAGTGCGTCTTTTTCCAGCCAGGCGCGCGTCAACCCGCTCCACAGGTACAGTCGCTTCTCGAAGGTCAGCCCATCCCGGGTGATGGCTATCCCACCAAAATTAACAGACTCCCCCGTTTGAACGGCTTGCTCCGCACGCCTGTAAATCCGCGGATAGACCCGCTCGCCCAATTCATCCACCAGCCGCTGAAACTTGCCCAGGCTGGAATAAAGAACGACCTTGCGCGATTGAGTGGAGATCTGAATCTGCTGCTTCCGCACCGGGAGGATAACATATAAGGTCACCTGGTTCTTAGTCTCCAGTTGAGTGATCTCATCCAGCCTGAGGGAAAAGTTCTCCTTGCCGTGCCTGATCTTGATTTGATCCTCTGTCAGAGTGACTTGTGTGCTGATGTGGGACAGCAGGGAGATAAATATCCCCAGGCAGACCACTAACAAGATCACAGCTGACACGCCGTAATAAAAAGCGCTGGTGACACCGCGCGCGGTTCCATGCGCGGAAAATTCATAAGATACATCATAAAAACCATAACCAACTGCCGCCGCCAACAACATCAGGCTGACGAATAAGCAAAACCACGCGAACCAGCGTGGTTTAGATGAAAATGTCATGCCTGCTTGCGCCTGTTGAGGTCCCATGCCTGTCCTTAGACTGGCGGCAAGTTCCGCCGTAATTGTGGATAGTTCGCCATACCCTTCACCGTACCTTCCAGCGTGCAGGTAGCCGGGTTATCCACCAGATAAGCCGGGATCCCCAGTGATTTGGTCAGGTATTTGTCGATCCCGCGCAGAAGAGCTCCACCGCCGCACAGCGCGGCGCCGCGGTCGATGATGTCGGAAAGCAGCTCCGGCGGTGTCTTTTCCAGGACGCGGCGAATGCTGGCCACGGTATCTTTCAGCGGCGCTTCCAGTGCTTCCACAATATCTTCGTTGGTGACTTCCAGCGGTTTCGGCAGGCCAGTCACCTGGTCTTGTCCCTGGATCTCCAGCGTGCCGATACGGTTATTAGGGATGGCGCTGCCAATCCGGATCTTCAACTGTTCCGCGGACGGCTGCCCGATCACCAGGCCGTATTTGCGCTTGATGAAAGCGATGATGGCTTCATCCAGGGCTAAACCGCCGCCGCGCAGGGTTTCCGCGCAGACAATCCCGTTCATCGCCAGGATGGCGGATTGCGTGGTGCCGCCCCCCAGTGAAATGATCATATTGCCGGAGGGCGTGCTGATTGGCAGATCCACGCCCAACGCCGCAGATAGTGGCGCCCAGATGATCATCACTTCGCGCGCGCCTGCGCCCAGGCAGGCCTCATGCACCGCGCGCAGTTCCACACTGGTGACGCCGTACGGCACCGTCACCATTACCCGCGGCTTGATCAACCCCATCGGTCCCGAAACCCGCCGCAGCATGTCCCGCAGCAAATTCTCGGTGACCTCAAAATCCGCGATGACGCCGTTCTGCAACGGCCTGAATACCTCAATGCTGTCCGGAACGCGGCCGTACATATCAGCTGCCGCCCGACCCCATTCCACCATTTTCAGTTCTTCGACCAGTATCGCGACGATCGTCGGTTCCTGCAGCAGGATCTGGCTCCCCTCGATCACCTGGGTGTTGATGGTGCCCAGGTCGACACCGATATCACGTGAGAAAAATGCCATGGTTCAAAACCCTTTCTATATTATTATACCTGTGAACAGAAAAGACATTTCTGCCCCGAACCATATCCGCGCGTTAAAAAAGCGGGCAAGACGAATGTCTTTGCCCGCCTGTGAATGCTGTTCTATATCCTGTTTTTCCGGTATCTGCGGACCGAGTCCAGCCGCAGATTCGATCTCTGCAGCGCGGCCTGCAATGTCAGGTAAGTGTCTGAATCTTGCGGCACGCCTTTCGCCAGCAATTCTTCGGCGCGTTTTCTGGCGGCATCCGCCCGCGCGATGTCAATCTCGTCCACATTTTCAGCGGCATCCGCCAGGATGGTGACCTGGTCTGGCTGAACTTCCACGACGCCGCCGGCCACCGTGAAGATCAATTCTTCGCCTTTGCGGCGGACTTTGATCACACCAAATTTCATGGTGGAGAGCAGCGGCGAATGGTTTGGCAGAATCCCCATTTCGCCCAGTGTGCCGGGGACGACCACAATGTCCGCATCTCCGGAGTAAACCGGCCGGTCCTGCGAGGTGATGACTACCCGTATGGTCATCTAATTCCTCTCTTACATCATCGACTTGGCTTTTGCCACAGCGTCTTCGATTGTGCCGACCATCAGGAAAGCCTGTTCCGGCAGGTCATCATGCTTGCCGTCCAGGATCTCGCGGAACCCGCGGATGGTATCCTCGATCCGGACATACGCGCCGGGGATACCGGTAAACTGCTCCGCCACCGCCATGGGCTGCGAGAAGAAGCGCTCGATCTTGCGCGCGCGCGAGACGATCAACTTATCGTCTTCGCTCAACTCGTCCAGACCCAGAATGGCGATGATGTCCTGTAAGTCCTTATAGCGCTGCAGGATGCGCTGCACCTCGCGCGCGGTATTGTAATGCTCCTCACCCACGATATTCGGGTCCAGAATGCGTGAGGTGGAGGCCAGCGGGTCCACTGCCGGGTAAATACCCTTTTCTACGATCGACCGCTCCAGCGCGATGGTCGCGTCCAGGTGGGTAAAGGTAGCCACTGGCGCGGGGTCAGAGTAGTCATCCGCCGGTACATATACCGCCTGCATGGATGTGATCGACCCGCGGCGCGTGGATGTGATGCGTTCCTGCAGCTCGCCCATCTCAGTCGCCAGGGTTGGCTGGTAGCCGACCGCGGAGGGCATACGCCCCAGCAGCGCGGAAACTTCAGAACCGGACATGGTGAACCGGAAAATGTTATCAATGAATAAGAGAACGTCCTTGCCCTGGTCGCGGAAGTATTCCGCCATGGCCAGCGCCGTCAACGCCACGCGCAGGCGCACGCCCGGGGGTTCGTTCATCTGGCCGAACACCATCACGGTGTCTTTCATAACGCCAGATTCGACCATTTCTCGGTACAGCTGCGTGCCTTCACGGGTTCTTTCACCCACTCCCGCGAACACGGAGTTGCCCTGGTGCACCGTGGCGATGGAACGGATCAGCTCCATAATGATGACGGTCTTGCCCACGCCAGCACCGCCAAAAATACCGGTCTTGCCGCCTTTGGTAAACGGGGCGATCAGATCGATTACTTTCAGGCCGGTCTCAAAGACTTCAACGCGGGTTACCTGGTCATCAAAACTTGGCGCCTGGCGGTGGATCGGGTATTTCTGCTCCGCGTCGACCGGGCCGCGGTTATCCACCGGGTTGCCCAGTACATTGAAGATACGGCCCAGCGTTTTCGGCCCGACGGGTACCATGATCGGCGCGCCGGTGCGCTGCACGGGCATGCCGCGCTGCATCCCATCTGTTGAATCCATGGCCACGCAGCGGACAATGCCGTGACCCAGGTCTTTCTGGACTTCAAGAGTCAGCCCTTTCCCTGTATCGGATTGAGCCACCAGGGCTTCAAACAGCACGGGGATATCACCTTCAGGAAATGTGACATCAACCACGCCGCCCATGATCTGAACTACCTGACCCGTTGCTTTATCCATGTATCTCCTCCGCCAGTAAAGACAGTTTTAATTTACAGATTTTGCCAATGCTTCAGCGCCGCCAGCGATATCCAACATGTCGTTGGTGATGCTCTGCTGACGAACCTTGTTGTATTCCAGTTGTAACAAACCGCTCAGTTCTACCGCGTTATCGGTCGCGTTGCGCATGGCGACCATGCGCGCGGCATGTTCGCTGGCAATGGATTCCAGGATCGCCTGGTAAACCTGCAGCGCTGTGAACCTTGGGATCACGTAGCCCAGCAATTCTTCCATCTCAGGCTCATAGGTAAAAGCCGCCTGAATCCGGCTCTGTCCCAGTCCCTGCATCACCTGTTTTTCGCTATCCAACTCAAACGGCAGCAGCTGCCGTATGACCGGTTTCTGCGAAATCATATTCACGAAGTCGGTATATGCCAGGTAGACCACGTCGTACTTGCCGGCCAGAAAATCATCCACGGCCAGCTTGCCGATCGCGGATACGTCGCTGAAAACTGGAGCCGCCGGGATGTTGCTGAATTCTGCGATGACATCCTTGCGCCGGCGCATCAGCAGATCCCGCCCCTTGCGCCCAACCGCGATATAGCTCACCTGCAGCGTTTTGTCCTTAAAGAATTGCAGGGTGGATTTCAAAATATTGGTGTTGTACGCGCCGGCCAACCCGCGGTCACCCGTGATAATCACCACCAGGATATTCTTCGGGTTTTCACGGCTCTTCAGTAAGGGATGCAGTGAGTTATGCCCGGGTTGCTCATGCAGATGCATCAATACTTTCCAGGCTTGCTCCGCGTACGCGCGCGTGGCAGTCACTGCCGCCACGGCTTTCCGAACTTTGCTGGCGCTGACCGCCTGCAAAGCCCTCGTCACCTGGGAGATATTCTTGACGCTCCGGATGCGGAGCCGCATTTCTCGCGCGGAAGGCATAAGTTACCTGTTACCCAACCCAGGAGGAGTTGAAAGTCTGCAGTGCCTGTTTCAGCTTTTCCGCCGTCTCAGGGGTGATCTGCTTCCTGGTCGCGATATCCTTGGTAAGGTCAGGGTATGAGGTTTCGATGTACTTCAGCATGGAAATCTCCCAGCCCCGTACTTTTTCAACCGGGATGCCGTCCGCGTAGCCGTTGGTGGCGGCGAAGAGCGATACCACCTGGTTTGCCAGTGACATGGGCACATACTGACCTTGTTTCAAGATCTCCTGCAGCCGCTGACCGCGGCTTAATTGCGCCTGGGTGACCTTATCCAGATCGGAGCCAAATTGCGCGAAAGCAGCCAGTTCCCGGTAGGAAGCCATATCCATTCTCAGGCGGGCTGCCACCTGTTTGATCGCTTTGGTCTGGGCGCTGCTGCCTACCCGCGAGACCGAGATACCCACGTTAATACCAGGCCGAATACCGGCATTGAACAGGTTCGATTCCAGGTAGATCTGTCCGTCCGTGATCGAGATCACGTTGGTCGGAATATACGCGGATACGTCGCCCAGCAAGGTCTCGATGATCGGCAGCGCGGTCAATGACCCACCCGTACCGGCCACCGGAACGACTTTGTGCTTAGCCTGGTCGGGCATCGCCTTCAATGCTTCTTCAGCCAGATGCTGTGAGAGGGGACCCTTATACAGTTTTCCGCCCACGGCGTCCGCGGCTGCAGCCTGTCTTTTGTCAAATCCCGCCGGAACGATGGCAAAATCGACCGACATGCGCGCGGCCCGTTCCAGCAGGCGGGAGTGCAGGTAGAACACGTCACCCGGGTAGGCTTCACGGCCCGGCGGACGCCGCAGCAGCAGTGAAACCTGGCGGTAAGCCCAGGCGTGTTTGGAAAGGTCATCATAAACTACCAGCGCGTCGCGGCCAGACTCCATAAACTCTTCGCCGATGGCGCAACCCGCGTAAGGCGCAATATACTGCATAGCCGCCGGTTCATCCGCGGACGCCATCACCACGATGGTGTGCTCCATGGCGCCGTGCTGCTCCAGGATGGCAATGGTGCGCGCGACCGCGGCTTTCTTCTGCCCGATCGCGACATAGATGCAGATCAGGTCGCTGCCCTTCTGGTTGATGATGGTATCGATTGCCAGCGCGGTTTTCCCGGTCTGACGGTCGCCAATGATCAATTCCCGCTGCCCGCGGCCGATGGGAACCATCGAGTCGATGGCTTTAATCCCGGTCTGAACCGGGGTGTCCACATCCTGACGTTCGATCACGCCGGGAGCGATTCTCTCGATCGGGCGGAATTTGCTGGCAGTGATCGGGCCTTTCCCGTCGATCGGTTGACCCAGGGCATTCACCACCCGGCCGATCAGCTCATCACCCACCGGCACAGACGCGATCCGTCCGGTAGCGCTGACCAGCATGCCTTCATTGACGGAACTGTACTCGCCAAGGATGATCACACCCACACTGTCTTTTTCCAGGTTGAAGGCGATCCCCTGAACGCCGTTGGAGAATTGCACCAGTTCCTGTGAGCGCACGCGCGTCAGGCCAGCCACGCGGGCAATACCGTCACCGCATTCCAGCACTGAACCGACCTCTTTAACACCAGTTAATGGCTGGAAGCCGTCAATTTTCTGTTGTAATTCAGCGGTCACCTGTTTGATCAGATCTGTCATCGATCCTCCCACCCCGATAAAGTTTTATGAGTAATAGGATAAGAATACCGGAATATAATACCTGAAACGGCATCCATTGTCTAGTTCTTTCACAAAATTCATGAAAAATAGGTTAATGCAGCCTTCAATCTGCTCTCAAGATCATCCGGCGTATCTGCCGGGATGGATTGCACGGCCGCCTGAGATTCCACAATGCTGTAGCCCAGCGAGGTCAACGCGGCCAGGATCTCGGCGTCTCCATCGCGGATCGGCCGGCTGACCGCGGAAGTTTGGATTCCGCCAACCTTGTCTTCCAGGTGCAGCATCATCTTCTGCGCGGTTTTCCGGCCGATACCGGGCACCTGGCAGAAAGTCTCCAACTGCCCGCGGGTCACCGCCTGCCGGATTGCGTCCAAGGACAGTGTCGAGAGCACCGCCAGCGCGGTACGCGGACCGATCCCATCGACGCCTAACAGTACCAGGTAGAAATCACGGGTTTCCCGCGTATCAAAGCCGTAGAGTGTCCAGGCATCCTCATGCACCACCAGGTGCGTATGCAGGGTGGCGACTTCACCGATCCGCAGCGCCTGCTTCACCGGGCCGGGTACATAAACGCGCAAACCCAGACCGTTCAGGTTGATCACCGCGTTATCCTGGTTGATCTCAAGAACTTCGCCCTGGATATAAGCTATCATCGAATCGCCTTTCCTTCCTTAATATCTCGCCATTGGTTGACGATCTCATACAAAATGATGCCGGTAGCCATGGCCAGGTTCAAAGAATCGCTCCGGCCGTACATCGGGATGGACACCAACTGGTCGCAGGCCGCTTTATGCGCGGCAGATAAACCTTCCCGTTCGCTGCCCATAATTAAGACCATCGGCTCTGGATAACGGGCGACATGGTAATCCACACCCTCTCCACCCGCCGCGCCTGCCAGATAAATGCCGTTCTGGTTCTTCCACGATAGAAAATCCATCAACGTGGACCGGATTAATTGTATATTGAATATTGCCCCCATGCTGGCGCGGATCGCGGTGGGGTCATAAGGATCTGTGCTGTGGTCCAGCAGGATCACCGTCTCAACACCAGCCGAATCAGCGGTACGCAGGATCGTCCCGAGGTTCCCCGGGTCGGCCGGCTCATCCAGCGCCAGAATGACCTGGCCCGAATCGAGATTCACCTGGTTCAGCTGATACCAGCGCTGCTGGATGACCGCGCCGAGCCCTTGCGGGCCGTCTTTACCGGATAACGCGCGAAACACATTTTCACTGACGGAGAGCACCTTCTCCGGCTGCCGCTGCGCGAACCTGGCCAGGGCTTCCCGTCCCGGCTGGCTGGTCAGCAGCTGCTCGCAATAGACCAGTGTCTCTACCTCAACTTGAGCATCGATGGCTTCGATGGCTATGCGCAATCCTTCGATGAAGGCTTTGCCGCTCGCCTCCCGCTCCTTGCGGTTCGCCAGACTTTTGATCTCCTTCACCCGCGGATTGGCCGTGCTGGTGATCTCGATCATGCCGCCCCCCGCGTCAGCCGCGCCATACCTTCCACGCGGTGATGACAGATGGCGATCGCCAGCGCGTCCGCGGCATCATCCGGCTTGGGTGTCTCCTCCATCTTCAGCAGCACTTTCACCATCTGCTGCACCTGCTTCTTGTCGGCGTTCCCGTACCCGCTGACGCTTTGCTTCACTTCCATCGGGGTGTACTCCCCCAGCGGAACACCGGCCAGTGACAGGCACAGCAAAACTACCCCCCGGGCCTGACCCACCGCCATGGCTGTCGTCACGTTGCGGTAAAAGAAAAGCTTCTCCACCGCCGCGCATTCCGGCTGGTGAAGAAGCAGTAATTGATTTAATTGTTCAAAGATGGACCGCAGGCGGTCCGCCATCGGCATCTCAGCTGGCGTCAGGATCGTGCCGTAGGCTACCACGCGCACATCGCCTTCCGGGCTGTCTTCAATGATCCCATAACCGGTAGTGGCAGTGCCGGGGTCGATCCCTAAGACACGCATACTACTCGGATTCTAACGCGGCCAGAACCTCATCAGACATCTTCATATTATGGAAGACATTGACCACATCATCCAACTCTTCCAGGGCTTCGACTGTCTTCAATACCTGCAGTGCCTTCTCAGGTTCCGCTTCGATCTCATTGGTTGCCAGCATGCGGATGCCGGCTTCCTCCGGGAAGATCTTCATCGCGTGCAGCGAATCGCTCAGGATCTTGTACTGTTCCACCGGGGCGATGATCTCAGCCATGCCGTCATCAAAGGTCACATCATCCGCGCCGCCGTTGATCGCCAGTTCAAAGACCTTATCCTCATCGAAACCTTCCATCGGGAAGGAGAAGAAAGCCGCCTTCTTGAACTGCCAGCCCACCGACCCGGCTTCCGCCATACTGCCGCCGCCGCGGGAGAGCAGGTGCCGCACTTCAGCTACCGTGCGGTTGCGGTTATCGGTCAGGCATTCCAGCATCACCGCTACGCCGTGTCCGGCATAGCCTTCATAATACAGCTGCTCCATCGCGACGCCGTCTTTGCCTTCGCCGGTACCCTTTTTGATCGCGCGTTCGATGTTGTCTTTGGGCATGTTCTGAGCCCGGGCGCGTTCTACTGCCATCGCCAGGCGGATATTCATACCCGGATCTCCGCCGCCTTCCCGCGCGGCCATAACGACCTCACGCGCCAGACGGGTGAAGATAGCGCCTTTTTTTGCATCGGCAGCGCCTTTTTTACGCCGAATGGTTGCCCAGTGTGAATGTCCAGACATGCACAGTCTCCTCAGATTCTTAGTTTATCGAGCGTATTATACCATTGATAGATTCTGTTTTTCCATCACCCGGCGGCCTCCGCTCGCCTGTCAGGCAGCCGCGGTAACCGGCGATACCAGCTCGCCGATCCCTTCGATCGTCACCTTCACCACATCCCCCGCGGAAACCACCCCCACCCCGGCGGGCGTCCCTGTCAGCACCACATCACTGGGTTCCAATGTCATCACCGATGAGATGAAAGAGATCAATTGATATACCGGGAAAACCATATCCCGTGTCGATGTCATTTGCCGCAATTGGCCGTTCAGGTGGGTCGTCAGCAGCGCGTCATACGGGTCCAGTTCTGTTTCGATCCATGGACCGAGCGGGCAGAAGGTGTCAAATCCTTTCGCGCGCGTCCACTGCCCGTCCGAACGCTGCAGATCGCGCGCGGTGACATCGTTCCCGATCGTGTATCCAAAGATCGCGGCGCGCGCGGCGTCTGGCTGCGCGTGGCGGATGGTCTTTCCGATCACCACCGCCAACTCGCCTTCATATTCCACCTGCGCGGACTGGGGCGGAATCTCGATCGGCTGTCCCGGGCCGATTACCGCGGATGGCGGCTTGAGGAACAGCATTGGTATGCGCGGTACTTCAGCATTCATCTCTTTGGCATGGTCCGGATAGTTTCTGCCGATGCACACGATCTTTCCCGGCGTCACCGGCGGTAGCAGCTGTACCTGTTCCAGCGCGATCCCCGGTTCCAGGCGGCGGTAACCGCCGAACAGGTCACCTTCCACCAAACCCACCCGGCCGTCCTGCAACCAGCCGGTCTGCGGCCGCCCGTCCCTTGTCTTGAACCTGAGTAACTTCATGCCATCTCCATGCGCTGAGTTAATCCCAAATGGGAAATCTGCGTTATAATACCCATCCGTTGGGCGGGTAGCTCAGTTGGTTAGAGCACATCGCTTACACCGATGTGGTCGCAGGTTCGAGTCCTGTTCCGCCCACAACTTATGCCAGACCGCTTTCCAGCGGTCTGGTTTTATTACGGCAGGGTGAAGTGCAGCAGGCGGTTATTCGCGCCGTCACTCACCCACACGCCGCCGTTGCGGTCCACCGCCACGCCGGAAGCCAGCCCAAAGCCGTCCGCGTCCGGGCTGTATTCTCCCCAGACTCTGGCAATACTGCCGTCCGCGTTGAACTCCAGCACGCGGTAACCTTCCGGGTCCACCACAAAGATCTGTCCGTCCGTGCCGATTGACAGGAACGGTTTATTATCCAGAGATTGGCCGTCCCAGGCGGTCACATCCCAACTGTTGATGACCCCGTACAGCGTGCTGCTTTCATCCGGCGCGAAAACCTGAATCCGTAAATTCCAGGTATCGGTCACATAGATCTTGCCCGCCGCGTCTCCCCACACGCCGACTGGCTCATCAAACTGGCCGGGTTCCATGCCGTAGCTGCCAAATTGTGTAATGTAGCCGCCGTTGCTGTTGAAGACTACGATCCGTTTATTGCCGGTGTCCGCCACGAACACCTTGCCGCTGGCATCCACGTAGATTCCACGCGGACCCCAGAAAGCTTCCGGTTTTTCCGCCTGGCCAAAGTAGCCCCACATCGTAATAAACTTGCCGTTGGCGTCAAACTTCTGAACGCGGTGATTCCAGGTATCCGCGACATAGACCGAGCCGTCCGGCCCAACCGCCACACCCCACGGCTCATTGAAAGTACCGCCCGGCGCGCTGCCTTGCGAAACATCCGCGAAGGAACCCCAGCTGCCGTACACGCTGCCGTCCACACCCAGGTGTTGGATGCGGTGATTGCGCGAGTCAGCCACATACAGGCTGCCGTCTTTCGCCACGGCTAATGCCCGCGGCGCGTCGAACAAGCCCGCTTCCGTGCCTGTCCCGCCGATCACAATATCCGCTTGCAGGGGAATGGTCACCGCCGCGTATGGATCCGGCTGTTCCACTATCGGCTGCGGCGCCAGGCCAAGATCCCAGATCTGGGCCGCGATATCCTTGCGAATGAACAACTTCATCCGCTCCGCCGGCTCCCAGCTCTCCAATGTCAAGGCGGTACTGCCGGTCGCGGCTGCGTACTGGGTGTAGTCATGATTCAGCCAGATATCGAAGATACCCGCGCGGATTGCCGGGTCCATAATGGCATTCTTGACCCGCTCCCAGGTCAGATTGTAGTAATCCTGATTTGGCCACCATAAGCGCATGTATTCAAAGGAGTAATAATCCTTCTCCAGGATTGGGTCGACTTTACCGTAATTCGGGCTGCCAACGATCACCACTGGCACATCCCGCAGTGTCTTGGATGGCTTATCACCGAAGTAATCCAGGTTGGCATAATCTCTCAAATACCACCAGTACGGGTAGAGCGACGAATTATCGTATGCCACCTGCAGGTTTTTTCCGCCTGCGATGCGTTGAGAGATCTCCTCCACCTGTTTCAAGACGTCCTTTGGTCCGCGCGCGGCGTGCGCGTATACCAGGTACTCTTTGGCCGTATCATAATTAATGTAGTTAGCCAGGTAAGAGGAGCGGGCCGTCAGCCCAACCAGCAAAACCAGTAACGCCGCCAACCCCAGCTTGCGGTAGGGATATTCCGGCCAGCGCCGGGCGACATACACCAGGCAAGCCAGCGCACCAACCAGGAATACAACCGCAAAGATGAAAGCCGTGGTCGCGGATAGTTGGTCCAACTCCTTGCCGGCAAATGGCGCGATCGGCTGCAGCAAGGCATTGACCAGGCGTGTGCCGGAAATGGCCAGTAAGGTAATTGCGACAATTGCCAGGGCGCCTGGTTTTGACCAGAGTTTTTTCCAGTCAGTGCCTTCCAGCGCGCGGCCAAATGCCAATCCGGCCAGCAGGATCATCGGCCAGGCAATATGGACGGTCAACCACGGCATGCGCTCACCGGCGTAGGTATATGCCGCCAGCGAAGTCAACGCCCAGTAGATCAACAGGCCGTACAAGAAGACGGCTGAAATGCTGCCATCTTTCTGGGTGGCATCGGCAGGCCCTTCCGTTTCTGAAACGGTCATTTTGATATCCGCAGGTTCAGTCACTCTCTGCCGCGCGGATTGAATGACCCGCTTCGTCTCATCGGGCAGCTCCGCCGCGATAGAACGTGCACTACCATGCTCCGGCTGCTTCACGGATCCGGGCCCATCCCCCTCCGCGTCGTGCTTTCCCGTCCGGAGGAGCTTGATCAGCTGTGTAACTCCCAAAATAGAACCGATGGCAGGCAGATATTCATACATCGGGATTTGCACCAGCGCGTAATAATAAAGCGGCTGGCTGCCGCGCTGCACGCTCTGCTGCGCCAGCCAGTAGCCCAGTGAACCAATGATCCCGGTGAAAAAGCCCTGCCCATTCGTGAAGATCGTCGTGTAGAAGACGATGTAAATGGCGTAAAAAATAACCGCGGCCTTCCACCAGGTCGGCCGGCGCCACCAGATGCCCAGTACGACCGAGATGCCAATCGTTATCCCTAAAACGATCCCCGTGCGAGTCATCCCTTCGGTTGAGTAGTCCAGCGGATCGAAACCCAGCAATTTGATCGGTAATGCGGAAAGCTGCGGCAGCACGAAAGTGCCAACCAGCATCAGCAGGTCAAAAGTGCGCTCCTGCCGGATGGTGTCCATGCCTACCCCGCGCGCCACCTGATATATGCCAAATCCCAGCAGCAATACCCCGCCGCCAAGCAGTATCAGCGGTAATTTCGAATACATGAATGGAACAGCCACCTGGGCGGCCAGCGCCGGGTCAGGCGGGGTTACCTGGGCTTTTCCTGCCAGCATCAAGCCGCCGGCTGCCACACCCATTAATAACCCAGCCAGCAGTGCCGGCACCGCGGTGATCGGCACGCGCTGCCAGTTGCGTTTAAATAACCGCGCCGCGAATATCACCAGCAAAAACAGCAGCAGCTGGGCGGAATAGATGAAGGATGTTTCTTTGGTCACGAACTGCAGCGCGGTAACCGCGGCCAGCAGCAGCAGGTGCTTTTCCTGTCCTTCCTCCAGGTATCTTAATAACCCGTAGAGCGTCATCACCCCCCACAGGGCAACGTAAGATTCATTCCGCGTGTACCTTCCATAAAAGAGCATGTACGGCGAGATCAGCATAAATATCCCCGCCAGCAATGCTCCCAACCTGCCGAGGTAGCGCCTGAATTTCCAGGCCAGCATGACCGTAGCTATCGAAAATAACGCGGCCGGCAGACGGGAGGTAAAGTCTGTATCGCCGAATAAGGTATAACTCAAAGCCACCAGGTGGAATTGCAGCGGACCGTGCGTGATCGGGTCATGCCGGTAACCCTGCCCGGTGTACAGCTCCCAGGACGGCCGCACATGGTTGACCTCGTCATGGCTCATCACCCGCGCGCCTAAAATGGTAAAGCGGCTGACGATCGCCAGGATTAACAGCAGCATATACAGCGCTTTTTCCACGTTGATATGGGTGATCGCTACAGGGAGGTTTCGGTCCAACCAGGATGGATTGGGCTGCTCTTCGGTTCGGTTCAAGCTCATAGACGCTCTTCCAATACAGGGTTCATGGCATGTATTGTATCCCACACCACAAAATGCCGCAAAGTCCGCCGGCTGATCCCTGCGCCAGGTTCTTTGTTATACTAAGTCATATTCTTTCGGAGGTTTACAGTGAACCGCTTCTCAAATAGTTGGAAATTATTTAAATCCGCTGCCGCCGTCCTGGCAGCCGACCGGGAATTGCTGATCTTCCCAATCCTCTCTTCGGTTGGGATCATCCTCGTCAGTCTGTCTTTTGCCGTGCCAATGTTCCTCTCGAACTACTTTGATTCCATTTTCTCCAAAGAAAGCGGCATCGCGGGTCTTATCGTCGCCTTCGCTTTCTACCTGGTGCAATACCTGGTGATCTTCTATTCCAACACCGCCCTGGTTGGCGCGGCCATGATCCGCCTGGAAGGCGGCGACCCAACCGTCCGCGATGGCTTCCGCATCGCTAACAGCCGCTTTGGCGCGATTTTCGGCTATGCTCTTATCGCCGCGACGGTTGGTGTCATCCTGAAAGCCCTCTCCAACCGCAAAGGCACGGCACATGTGATCGGCTCGGTGGCCGGCATGGCGTGGAATATCGCGACCTACCTGGTGGTGCCTGTGCTGGCGGTGGAAGGGGTCAGCCCAACCGCAGCCATTAAGCGCAGCGTCACATTATTAAAGAAAACCTGGGGCGAACAGCTCATCGGGAATTTTGGGCTGGGTCTGATCTTCGGGCTGGCCACCTTCATTGTGATCATCCTCGGCGTCATGGCCGCCATCCTGGCCATTAAAGCCCAATCCGTGATCGCGATTGTCGCGGCCATCTTGGTTGTCTTGGTCATCCTGGCCTTCCTCGGATTGGCGCAGGGCTGCCTGAACGGCATCTACACTGCCGCGGTCTATCAATACGCCTCCTCTGGCAAGAGCAGCAACTTTTTCGATCCCGCCATGGTGCAGGAAGCCTTCTCAAAACAGTAACCGGACGGCGCAAAACTTCTCCAAAACCACCCAACCTTCCGCGGGTTGGGTGGTTTTGTTGATTCTCAATTTTCAATCCGTTATACTGGCATTAATATCAAGGAGGTTGAAATGGGTACGGTCATCCACTTCGAAATTAACGCGGAAGATCCACAAAGAGCCGCGGAGTTCTATTCAAAAGCCCTCGGCTGGCAGATCCAGGCCTGGGAAGGTCCGCTGGAATATTTATTGTGCGCCACCCACGCGGAAGGCACCCCGGGCATCGACGGCGCGATCATGCGCGCTGAAAAACGCGGGCAAGGTACCATTAACACCATCGAGGTCGCGGAAATTCAATCCGCGCTGAAGGCGATCAACGCCGCGGGCGGTAAACAGATCAGCGAAGTTCAGCCCATCCCGACCATAGGCCTGTTCTGTTACTGTGAAGATACCGAGGGCAACCTGTTCGGTATCCTGCAGCCGGAGATGCCCTAAATGTCTGATCTGATCTCCACCATTAAGTCTGGCCCCCTTCAAGATGTACAAAACCTGATCTGGCGCGACCCCGCCGCCGTCCATCAGGTTGACGAGAACGGGGCGGGTACCATTGCCACAGCCTTGTACTATGGCAAGCCCGAAATAGTCCGGTTGCTCATCCTGGCCGGAGCGCCGATCAGTTTTCAACTGGCCTGCGCGCTAGGAGATCTGGATTTAGCCGAAAGGTTATTTACGGCCGACCCCGCGCTGCTGAACGCCTTCTCCGCCGATGGTTACCCGGCGCTTGGCCTGGCAGCTTTCTTTGGCCGGCTGGAAATAGCAGAATGGCTTATCTCTCTCGGCGCGGATGTCAACCTGGCATCCACCAACAACATGCGGGTCGCCCCGCTCCACGCGGCTGTGGCCAGCCAGAATGTCGCGATTGCCCGCCTTTTATTAGCCCACGGCGCGGATGTCAATCAGCCCCAGCAGGATGCCTACACCCCGCTCCATGCCGCCGCCGCGAATGGACAGGTGGAAATGGTGGAGATGCTGCTGGGTGCCGGTGCGGATCGTTCCGCCCGACTGGCGAACGGCCAAACCCCGGCGGATCTGGCAGCCGACGCCGGTCATACCGCGGTGACTGCTCTCTTGGCCTAACCGTCCGTGCTCGGCCGGGGTGGCAGCGCCGTCACATCCAGCGCGTTGTGTGCCGTGATGCACGCCCGGATATACTCCCAGGACGCCTCCGCGTAGGAGCTGACCCGGATATACCGCTTGGGGAAGGTGCTGCCTTCCAGTAAATGCTGTGGATCAGGCAAATATGCCCCGTGTATGAATGCCACCCGCGCCTGCCCTTCCATGAACAGCACCTGGCAGATGCCGGCTTTCACCGGTCCGCCGCGTTGGACGTCATAGTACACCACGCCGGTCCTGCGCAGCTCCTCCACCGCCCGTGGGTTGATTCCCGCCACCAGGTTATGCACCTCCACCAGAATGTCCAGCAAGTCCGCCGGTAACCCCTTGTAGTGGTCTACTACTTCCTGAATCGGCAGCATGATTATCTCCTACTTAATTATACCCATGCCATCCTCCCGGCTTTTCCCGTAAAATCACCGCCGCCGCGCTTGACATTCAAAATCGCCTCATCTACACTACTTGCATGCTTGCTCGCGTTTTTTCATGCGCGGTGATCGGGCTGGATGGGGTCATCGTGGACGTTGAAGTCGACACCGGCGGAGGAAACGGTCTGCCCGGTGTTGTCATTGTCGGTCTGCCCGATACCTCGGTTCAGGAAAGTCGCGAACGGGTCCTCTCGGCCATTAAAAATGCCGGGCTCTCCTACCCCCGCAAACGCATCACGGTCAATCTCGCCCCGGCTTCCGTCCGCAAAGAAGGCCCGGCTTACGATCTGCCGATCGCCCTCGGTGTGCTCATCTCAGGTGATGAGTTGGACCCAAATTGTCTGACTGGCTCGGTTGTTCTGGGTGAGCTCTCCCTGGACGGCAGCGTCCGCCATGTCCGCGGTGTACTGCCGATGGTGGCCGTTGCCCGCCGCGAAGGGTACCGCTCGGTCATCGTCCCGGAAGTGGACGCCTCCGAAGCCGCGTTGATCCCCGGCATGGAAGTTATCCCAGTCCGCAACTTGCGGGACTTGTTCCTCCATCTTAAAAAGATCAAACCCATCACCCCCACCCAGCCGGTTGACCCAGAAACGCTGCCCGTCCAGGTGCAAACGGACTTCCGGGAGATCAAAGGACAAGAACACGTCAAACGCGCGCTGGAAGTGGCCGCCGCTGGCGGGCATAACGTCTTGATGATCGGCCCGCCGGGCGTCGGTAAAACCCTGCTGGCCCGCGCGCTCCCCGCCATCCTGCCGCACATGACCATCGAAGAAGCGCTGGATGTGACGCAGATCTATTCCGTGGCTGATCAATTGCCGCCAGAGATTCCTCTCATCCGCAACCGGCCTTTCCGAGCGCCGCACCACACTATTTCCCATGCCGGGCTGGTGGGCGGCGGCAACTGGCCGCACCCCGGCGAAGTCTCCCTGGCGCACCGCGGCGTGCTCTTCCTGGATGAACTGCCGGAGTTCGGCACCCGGGTTCTGGATGTTCTGCGCCAACCCATCGAAGACAAGCTGGTGACCATCAGCCGCGCGCAGGGCTCACTCACCTTCCCCGCCAACTGCCAGCTGATCGCGGCTATGAACCCCTGCCCCTGCGGCTATTACGGCGACCCGGTGCGGCCGTGCACCTGCTCCAACAGCACCGTCTCCAAATACCAGAAGCGCGTTTCTGGCCCGCTGATGGACCGTATCGACATTCACATCCACGTCCCCCGCGTGGAGTTCGAAAAGCTCAGCGATGAACGCCTGGGCGAGCCGAGCGCGTCCATTCAGGAGCGGGTTGAGGCTGCCCGCGCCCGTCAACGGGAACGCTTTGTATCCAGCGAGAAGATGAGCTTCTCTCTCTGCAACGCGGATATGGGCACCGGCGAAGTCCGCCGCTACTGCCAGCTGGATGATGTCTCGCGCGGCTTGATGAAGACCGCCACCAACCAACTCCAATTAACCGCCCGTTCTTATCACCGCATCCTCAAACTCGCCCGCACCATCGCGGATCTGGCCGGCGCGGAAAGTATTTCAGCCGTGCATCTGGCAGAGGCGCTGCAATACCGCCCCAGAGATGCTATGATGTAGTTACTCAATGGTACCGGCAGCACGTCCGGCTCCGCTGCGAGGAGGAGCATGAAAAACACGAACGGCCACGATGCGTTAAAATCCTGGCGAACCTCCATCTTGAACACATTTCTGATCGTTGTCGCGGTCGCCGCGGCGGTCATGCTGGTGGCCACGATCTTCGAAGCCCGCGCCAAAAGCGGCCTGTGGCCGATCGTTCTTTTTTATGTGGTCCTGACCATCCTGCTCGCCGTCCTGGCCGTCTTCCGCGGCATCGATCCTCGTCTGCGCGCCTGGGGCGTTTTGGTCGTTCCCTATATCATTGGCGTCATGAGCCTCGCTTCCCACGGACTCGGCAGCAGCGGCAAGATCTACCTGTTCGCCCTGCCCGTCGGCGCGTTGATCCTGATCGGCCCGGGTTCCGCTGTATTCATGTCGTTCATCAGCCTGGCCACCATGGCGGCGTTCGCGGTTTTCTCCCAGAACGGCCTGTTGGCTGTCTGGCTGCAAACCGAACGAAACTCCTCCCTGCTGGCAGATTGGATCTGGGAATCGGTCGATCTGGCGATGCTCCTCGTCATCATCATGTCCCTGTTGATCCTCTTTTATCGCTTTCAGCAGCGAACCATCAAGAAGGAAATGCAAGCCCAAACCGACCTGAAAAACACCCAGCGTCTGTTAAAGGAACACGCCAGAACCCTGGAAGAGAAAGTCACTGCCCGAACCGAGGAACTATCCCGCACCAACAAGATTCAATCCGCCCTCTACCGCATCGCGGACGCGGCTTCAGCCTCAAGTGACATGCAGGAATTCTACCGCCAGGTGCACGAGATCATCAAAGACTTGATGTACGCCGGCAATCTCTTCATCGCCCTGCATGACGAGCAAACCGGTATTCTTAGCTTCCCCTACTTCGTGGACGAAAAAGACGCGGCCATCTCTCCGCAGCCGCTATCCGAGTTTCCCGGCCTGACCAGCTACATCATTCGCACCGGTAATCCCGTCCGCCACGGCTGGGAAAGCATCACCCGCCTGATGGAGGCTGGTGAAGTCGCGCTCTACGGCTCGGACAGCGTGGATGTCATCGGCGCGCCGCTCAAAGTCGAGGGGAAAACCATCGGCGCCATCTTCGTCCAGTCCTACACGCCGGGCATCAATTACACCGATCAGGACGACGAAATGCTGCTTTTCGTCGCCCAGCACATCGCCACCGCCATCACGCGCATCCGTGCCCTGGACGCGGAACACCGCCGCAATGCCGAACTGGCTGTCTTGAATGACCTCAGTCAGGAAATGGCAAAGTCACTGGATATCCAAACCATCATCCGCTCCGTGGGTGATAAGCTGCGCGTCAGCCTGGGTACCCGCTCGCTGCTGATGATGCTGCTGAACCCCGAAACAAACCTGATTCACATCCCCTATGAGTATGACGAGGATGAAGGCGGCTATCTGGATTACGTCGAACCGTTCCCGTTGGGTACCGGCTTATCTTCCAAAGTGATCACCACCGGCTTACCCCTCTTGCTGGGCACCCTGGAAGAGGAGATCGCGAACGGTGCGTACTTCCCGCCGGAGATCATCGAAAAAGGCCAGGGGATGTTCTCCCAATCCTGGCTCGGTGTACCGATCATCGTCAACGACCGCACTATCGGCCTGGTCGCCGTCTCGGATCAGCGCCAGTATGCCTTTACGCCAGATAACATGCGACTTCTGCAGACGTTTGCCTCAAACCTCGGTACCACCATCGAAAATGCCCGGCTCTTTGAAGTGCAGCAGCGCCGCAATTCCGAATTGGCGCTCATTAACAGCATTCAGCAAGGTCTGGCCTCCCGCCTGGATTTCACGGGGATCGTAGAGCTGGTGGGCGACAAGCTGCGAGAGGTCTTCCACACCAGTGACCTGGGCATCCTGTGGTATCTGGCAGAGGAAGGCCTGCTGCGTCACCTGTACGACTATGAACATGGCGAAAAGTTGATCATCGCGGACCACCCGCCGCTCCCGGGTGGACCGTTCAGCCGCTTGCTGCAAAATCCCCAGCCGATCGTCTGGAACACCACCGCCGAAGGTGAAGCCATTTCCCCCGTCGTACCTGGCACAGATGCAAGCCGTTCAGGCGCATTAATTCCGATCATCAATGGTGACCGGGTGGTGGGGAGCATCCGCATTGAAAGCTTTGAGAAGGAACATGCCTTCCAGGCAGCCGAGCTCAACCTGCTGACAACCATCGCGGCTTCCCTCGGCGCGGCGCTCTCGAATGCCTACTTATTTAATGAAACGCAGCGCCTGTTAAAGGAGACCGAGCAGCGCGCCGCGGAATTATCCGCGGTCAACACCGTCGGCTCTGCCCTGGCCAGCGAGCTAGATATAGATTCATTGATCCACCTGGTCGGTGAACAGACCCGCGCCATCTTCAAGGCGGACATCGCTTATGTCGCGCTGCTCGACCCGGCTGGCAAGGAGATCACGTTCCCCTATACCTACGGCGAAGAGCTGACTCCCATCAAATATGGCGAAGGCCTCACCAGCACCGTTTTGCAGACCGGCCAACCTCTGCTGATCAATGAGAATCTGACGAAAGCCACCAAACGTCTGGGACGCAAGATGGTCGGTAAAGATTCCCGCTCTTACCTCGGCGTGCCGATCATCGTCAGCGGCCAGGCGGTCGGCGTCCTGAGTGTCCAGAGTACGGTCAAAGAAGGTATTTTTAATGAAGCAGACAGCCGCTTATTAGCCACCATCGCCTCCGGGGTCGGCACCGCGCTGCATAATGCCCAGCTGTATTCACAGGCTCAGCAAGCCTGCGCCGACGCGGAGCAGGCTAACCAGGCCAAGAGCGCCTTCCTGGCCAATATGAGCCATGAACTGCGCACACCCCTCAATGCCATCATCGGCTTCACCCGCATCGTGCGTCGAAAGGCGCAGGGTCTGCTGCCGGATAAGCAAACCGAGAACCTGGATAAAGTTTTGATCAGCGCCGACCACCTCCTCAACCTGATCAATACGGTGCTGGATATCGCCAAGATCGAAGCCGGCCGCATGGATGTGCTCGCCTCCAATTTCAGGGTGCAGTCGCTGATCGACCTGTGCTACAACACCTCTCAACCCCTCATCAAGCCCGGCGTCGCCTTCCGCAAAAAAGTGGATGAAACCCTCACCACCGCCGTGTCCGACCAGGACAAAATTCGCCAGATCGTGCTGAACCTGCTCAGCAATGCTGCCAAATTTACCCACCAGGGTTCCATTACCCTGACTGCTGAAAAATGCAATGACCGCCTGTGCATTCACGTCCAGGACACCGGCATCGGCATCAGCCCGGAAGCGCTGACCCGCATCTTCAATGAATTTCAGCAGGCGGATACCAGCACCACCCGCCAGTACGGCGGCACCGGCCTCGGCCTTTCCATCAGCCGTAATTTAGCCCGCCTCTTGGGCGGTGAGATCACCGTCACCAGCGAGGTCGGCACCGGTTCCACCTTCACACTGACCTTACCTTTGCACTACCAGGGCCGCCTGGCAGAAGAAGGGCTGGACCTTCCCACCACCGCGCCAGAGGCAGCGCCGGTCACCATCGTCCCGACCGAACCAACGGATAGCAGGAAACGCATCCTGGTGATCGATGATGACCCCGACGCGCTGTACCTGGTGCAGGAAAGCCTGGGCCGCGAAGATTTTGATGTCGTTGGTACGCAGGATCCGCGGCGCGGTCTGCAAATAGCGATCCAGACCCGGCCGGATGCTATCCTGCTGGATATCCTCTTCCCCGGCGCCGACGGCTGGCAGATATTGTATGACCTGAAACATCACCCGGAAGCTGCTCTGATCCCGGTGATCCTGCTCACCATCGTGGATAAAAAGGCGCTTGGTTTTCAGCTTGGCGCCGCGGACTACCTGCTGAAACCGCTGGATCCCGCCGCGGTCAAGGCTGCCCTGATCCATGCCATCGGCGAATCAACCCATCACCAGAAGACCGTACTGGTGGTGGATGATGATCCCAACGTCCTGGATGTGATGAGCCAGGTGCTGACCGGCAGTGAGTTCAAAGTCCAGGTAGCGGAAGACGGCATAAAAGGACTCGCCTCCATCCGGATCTCCAAACCGGATATCATCTTGCTGGATATCATCATGCCCAACCTGGACGGCTTCGGTTTCCTGGAAGAGCTTCACAAAGACCCCGCCATCTCCGGTATCCCGGTGGTGATCATCAGCGCCAAGGAATTGAGCCCCGCTGAGAAGACCTACCTCAGCCGCAACGCGTTGCGGGTGTTTGCCAAACAGGGCTATCAGAACGAACAGATCTTGCAGGTCATCCGCGCGGCCTTTAGTCCGCGGGATGGATCGGCGGCCGCATCCAATTGACAGGTGAATAATGAAGAGAATATTAATAGTAGAAGACATAGACCTGAACCTTGAACTGATCCTTCAATTACTGGAAGAGGATTACGCCTGCAGCACCGCCCGGGACGGTATCCAGGCGATTGAAATGGCTGGCGGCGAAAACCCGGACCTGGTGTTAATGGATATCTCCCTACCGCTGCTGGATGGATACCAGGCTACCCGCGCCATCCGCAGCGCAGGCGGAAAAATGCCGATCATTGGTTTATCCGCGCATGCCATGCAGGGAGATAAAGAGAAAGCGCTGCAGGCCGGCTGTACGGATTATCTGACCAAGCCGGTGGACGAAGGATTATTGATTGCCTGCCTGCGGAAATATCTGGAATAATCATGGATAAAGCCCGCGTACTGGTAGTGGATGATGAGCCGTTCAATGTGGATTACCTGCAGCAGGAGCTGGAAGATGCCGGCTACGAGGTGATCACAGCCGAGGACGGTCAGCAGGCGCTGCGGCAGGTCGCCGAAAGTTCACCGCGCCTGGTTTTGCTGGATATTATGATGCCGCGCATGGATGGTTTCGAAGTCCTGAAACTGCTGAAGAGCGACCCACAGACCGCGGATATTCCGGTCATCATCATTTCCGCCGCGAACAGCCTGGATAATGTCGCCCACGGCATCGAACTCGGCGCGGAAGATTATCTCCCCAAACCTTTCGAACCCGTCATCCTGCATGCCCGCATCTCCTCCTGCCTTGAAAGGCAGCGCTTACACGATCTCGAGAAGCAGTACCTGCAGAGCCTTGAACACGAGTTTGAGATCGCCCGTCAAATTCAGGCGGAGTTCCTGCCCGGCGAATTACCCGTATTCCCCGGCTGGCAGCTGGATGCCTATTTCAAAGCCGCCTACGAAGTGGCCGGTGATTATTATGATGCCTTCACCCTGGCGGACGGCAGCCTGGTCTGCGTGCTGGGCGATGTCTGCGGCAAGGGAGTCGGCGCGGCGCTCTATATGACGCTCTTCCGTACGCTCATTCGCGTCATCACCAGCGCTGCTGACGGTCCAAATCAGGTTTCAGACCATCCAACGCTCATTCAAACCACTTTGACCGCGATCAATGATTACGTGACCGGAATTCATCAGGACACCAACACATTCACCACCCTCTTTCTGGGGATCCTGCAACCGGATACCGGCCGCTTATGCTACGCGAACTGCGGTAATGAACCGCCGCGCTTGCTGCGCGCCGGGCAAATGACCCGCCTGGAAAAAACTGGTCCGGTGATTGGGGTTTTCCCCGCGCAAACCTATAACTGCGCGAGCATTCAGCTGCAAACGGGAGATTTACTGCTGGCATTCACCGACGGCGTGCCGGACGCGGTAAATTCATCCGAAGAAAGATTTGGCAACCAGCGCATGTTTGAGACCATCGTCTCACATCCGGCGCACCCCGGCGGCGCCATTGCCAGCCTGCGCGCGGAGTTGGATGCCTTCACCCGCGACACCCGCCAATTTGACGATATCACCATGCTCAGCGTGCGTTGGCAGGGTTAAGACCACCTGACGATCATGCCAGCTCCGCACGCATCGACCTCAGAAAATCACCACCGCCATCGTTCCGCGGCCGTGATCCTCGGCACCATCCTGGCAATCCTCGCCCTCATCATCTACATCTGGTGGCCGCTGGTTCAAGAGTACGCGCGCTATTTCAATCCCGCCGTCCCCCTCTGGCGCCAGATCGATTGGCTGCTGATCGGTATCTTCCTATTTATGTCCATCCTGATTGCCCGCGGCGCGGACCTGCGCCGGGACGGCCTGCTGGCCGCGGTTGGCTTTGTGGGCGGCGCGTTGATCGAAACCTGGGGCACGCATACCGGTCTGTGGGCTTACTATACCGGCGAGCGACCGCCGCTGTGGATCCTGCCTGCCTGGCCGATTGCCGCCCTGGCAATTGAACGCATGGCGCGGATCGCGTCAAAATTCCCACTGCCGCTGCCGAAGACCAAATGGCTCTACGGAGTAATATTTACAGCCTTCATTATCTACCAGGTCGTATTCACTGCGTCGACTCTCAACCAGCCCGCCTCCATCCTCGCTCTGGCTGGCGTGGTGATGGTGACTTTGACCTCGCGGGATGAAAAACTAGACCTGCTGACATTCATCTGCGGCGCCGCCCTGGGATATTTTCTGGAGACCTGGGGCACCACGCGCGAATGTTGGGCTTACTACACCGGCCAGCGTCCGCCGCTCTTCGCGGTCCTGGCGCACGGCATCGCCTCGGTCGCCTTCTGGCGGATGGCCAGCTTAGCCCGCTCCCTGGTTCAAATTACATCCCGTAAATTGCTATTGGATCGTCAGCACAACGATCCCGCCGACAGTTAACATCACGCCTGTGATCAGCTTCCAGGTGATCGGTTCCCCCGCGAAGATGATGCCCATCAGCGCGCCAAACAGCGGAGACGTGAACGCGATCGGCATCACGCGCGTCAACGGCGCGCCTTTCAACGCTGTGTAGAAGCACAGCATACCGGCCGCGCCGGCCACCACCCCGCCCCCGATGATCATATACAGCAAAGCTTTGCTGCCCGCTTGCGGTACCAACTTCCACTGCGGAAAACTCACCACTCCCAGGATGATCAGGGCAGTGGCGGTCCGCAGCGTGATGCCCATCTGCGGTGATAAATTCCCCAGGTGTAAACCTTTTTTCTCAAAATAACCACCGATCCCCCAGGCAGCCGCGGTCAGTAAAGCGTAGATCTCAGGTTTCATGCATCCTCCTGTTCAATGTTAACTCTGAGTATATCCGCGGTTCGCCTGCCGTCAAATAATCGGAAGGGTTTTTTCCTAACCTTAAAATATATAGCTATACGCTCTTTTTCTGTACAAACTACTTGTATTCTTCATTTTATTGCGTATAATTAAGCCGTAAGTGGAAAATAATGGATTAAAGTGGAACGCCGGACCTCCGGCGTTCCGTCATAAATAGGAAGATAGAACATATGTTCCTTGGTCGTTACACCCACACCGTTGATGAGAAAGGCCGGCTGACGATACCCATCAAGTACCGTGAGCTGCTTTCCGACGGCGGCTATCTGACCAAGGGTCTCGACCACAACCTGATGGTCCTGTCCACTGCCTCCTTCAACGACCTTTCGGAACAGGCCAATACGCTCAGCGTCACCGACCAGGATTCCCGTATCATTATCCGGTTGATCTACTCCAATGCCGTTCAAGTTGAATTTGACAAACTCGGCCGCCTCATTCTGCCGCAATTCCTGCGTGAGATGGTGGATATTCAAACCAATGTGGTTCTCGCCGGCGCGGGCAGTTATTTCGAAGTCTGGTCCGAAGAACGCTGGCGGGACCAACATCTCCTCATGAAGGATAGCGAGAAGACCGCGCAGCAATTCATGGCCTTCTCGCTAAAGGTAAAGTGATGATCACCGCGAAGGCGCCCCGCTCACCCCGCCTTTCGCACCAACCAGTACTTTTCAACGAAGTAATGCTGGCGCTTGCCCCGACGGATGGTGGCATATATATCGACGGCACCCTCGGCGCCGGCGGCCACGCGGCTGGCATCCTGGAGCGCAGCGCCCCCACCGGGCGCCTGTTGGGGTTGGATCTGGACAGCGTCGCGCTTTCCTTGGCCCGCGAAAACTTGCGGCAACATGCCCAGCGGGTGGAGCTCGTACAATCTTCCTACACCGGTATGATGGAACAGGCCAGCCGGCTGGGTTGGGTTGGCCGGGTGAATGGCATTTTACTGGACTTCGGTCTCTCTTCCATGCAGCTGGATGATCCTGAGCGTGGTTTCTCCTTCCGGGGAGACGCGCCGCTCGATATGCGCTTCGACCAGCACAGCGGTTCCACTGCCGCCCAGATCCTGAACACCGCCGATGAAGCTGAACTGCTGCGGATTTTCTGGGAGTACGGCGAAGAACCGCAAGCCCGCCGCCTGGTCAAAGCCATCCTGGCTCACCGCCCCATTCAAACCACGCTTCAATTAGCGGACCTCTGTGAGCAATCCATCGGTCGGTCAAAGTCCGGCATCCACCCGGCTACCCGGGTCTTCCAGGCTTTGCGTATCGCCACCAATGGCGAACTTGAAAATGTCGCCGCGGTCCTGCCGGATGTCGTTCACCTGTTGGCGCCCGGCGGCCGGGTGGCAGTCATCACCTTTCATTCACTGGAGGATCGGATCGTTAAACATTTCTTCCAGCAGGAGAGCAAAGGGTGCGTTTGTCCGCCGTCCATCCCCGTCTGTTCCTGCGGGCATCAGGCCAGCCTTATCATCCGCAAGCCGGCATCCATCACCGCCTCGGATGAAGAGGTCAACAGCAATCCGCGTTCCCGTAGTGCCCGGCTGCGGGTTGCTGAAAAGGTAACGGCATAAGATGTGCAAGGCATTTGGGTTGCGATGATGAAAAAGAATTGGACTCAGGCGTATAAGATCGTGCCGTGGCGCGGCCAACTTCAATGGCTCGGCATCATGGCGGCTGCCCTGCTGGCCATCATCCTGATCGCCTCCATTTACCTCAGTGTCTCCTCCCAGGCCAGCATCGCCGGCCGCGGATTGCAGGTCCAGCAGCGTCAGAAAGCCAATACGATGGAATCCATCGCGCAATTAGAAACAGACCTGGCCCGGGTGACTTCCTCCACTGAGATGCGCGCCCGCGCCAAGAAACTCGGCTTCGTAAATATCGATCCGGGTGATTTTACGTACATAATCGTCCCGGGGTACGGCGGCCGGCCCGCTGCGGACTTGTCGCCCCACACTGCCGCGGTACTGCCGCCTTCCGTTATCAAAACTGCATACACCCAATCCATCTGGGATTGGATGTACAGCAGTTTCGTTCAACCGGCGTATGGTGATTAGAGGTTCCCGATGAAATTACCATACTACAACCGTTACCTGGGTATCGCGATCGTCCTGTCACTGGCCGGGGTCTTGATCCTCGCCCAGATGGTGCATATCCAAACCAGCGCCAAGGCGAAGTACGTCACAGAATACGGCGAAGCCCAATCCTATGTCCCTAAAACCATTTTCCCGGAACGCGGCAAAATCTTCGACCGCCAGGGCAGCTTGCTGGTTGGCAATCAGCAGCTCTATGAAATTGGCGTCAACCTGGTGGATGTGCGCGATCCTGAAACGATCGCCCGCGTGCTCGAATCCGTGGTGGGCTTGAACTACGATGACACCCTGGCAAAGGTCAAGACCGAAGCATCGGCTGACGCGGCTTACGTCCTGCTGACGGACTATATCCCAGCGGGTAAAGCCGATCAGATCAAGGATCTGATGAAAACCTACAAAGCCATGGCCGATGATCCTGCCTATGCCAAACAAACCGCGCCGAATTTGTACGGGTTGATCCTCACACCTCACCTGCAGCGCAGTTATCCCGAAGGCTCCCTGGCTTCCAACATCCTGGGGTTCTATACTTTGCGCAAAGGTGAGTTAAGCCCCACCGAGGATCGGCATGAGATTCGGGTCGGCAACGGTTATTATGGGGTGGAGCAAAACTACAATGATCTGTTAGCCGGCAACTCAGTGGATATCCGGGCGCCGGTCAATCCCAACCTGGTAGATGAGATCCCCGAGCTGCCGCCCGGTAGTGACCTGGTCCTGACCATCGACCGCGAGATTCAATCCAGCATGGAAACCGTGCTGGATAAACACGTTAAAAGTTCCGGCGCTGTCTCCGGGACGTTGATTGTGCTCGACCCAGAAACTGGGGAAATTCTGGCAATGGCCAATTCTCCCCGCCTGGATCCCAGTCACTACTGGGATCAGGATAAGTCGTTGATCAATTCGTTTAATTACAACCGGGCTGTCTCGTACACTTATGAACCCGGTTCAGTCTTCAAAGTCATCACCATGGCCAGCGCTTTGGATGCCGGGGTTGTTACGCCGGATACCGTCTTCCAGGATAACGGTATCTGGGAAGTTGGCGGCTACACCATCTACGACTGGGACGGCAATGCCTGGGGTCCACAGACCATGTTAGGCTGCATGCAGCACTCTTTGAATGTCTGCCTGTCCTGGGTCGCCACAGAATTAGGACCCAAAGCATTTTACGAATACCTCAATCGCTTCGGCATTGGTCACACCACCGGCATTGACCTGGCGAATGAAGCCAGTTATCCTTTACGCACCCCCGAGGACGGTATCTGGTCGGATGTAGATCTGGCCACCAACTCTTTCGGCCAGGGTCTATCCGTGACCCCAATCCAGTTGGCCACCGCCATCAGCGCTGTCGCGAATGACGGTGTCATCATGGCGCCGCATGTCCTCAAGTCGATGGTCAGCAACGGTCGGCAGTATAACACCACGCCGCAAATCCTGGCTAACCCCATCTCCGCCGAAACAGCCCACACCCTCACAGCTATGCTGGCTGTCTCCCTCGAATCCGAATCATCCGACGCGCTGGTGGAAGGTTACCGCGTGGCTGGGAAAACCGGCACGGCTGAGATCCCCACGCCGAATGGGTATTCCCTCAACCAGACCAACGCCTCGTTTGTCGGCTGGGGTCCGGTGGATGATCCCAAGTTCCTGGTCTACGTCTGGCTGGAGAAACCCAGTGCTTCCATCTGGGGTTCAGTCATCGCAGCGCCAGTGTTCCGTGACGCGGTGAGTCAGCTGGTCGTTTTGATGAATATTCCTCCGGATGATATCCGGGCCAAACTGGTGAAGTAGGAGAAACCGTGCTAAACCTGGCAGATGTGATCGAAGCATTATCCGGAAATAGACCGATCGGAGTTCATACCCTCCTGACCGAGTCATTCATCGATTCCCGGTTATGTATCCCGGGTTCCATGTTTATTGCCATCCCGGGTGAGCGGACCGACGGCCACCAGTATATTGGCGCCGCGTTTCAAAAAGGCGCGGTTGTGGCACTCGTTCAGCAGGATCAAAGTGGTCAATTCCCCACGGTCAAGGTCGCGTCCGGCACCAAGTTATCCGCCTCCGACATCCCCGCTCAGCCGTTTTGCCTCCAGGTCGAGAACACCATCCTGGCCTTGCAGCAGATCGCCCGCTTCTGGCGGGGAAAACTGGGTCTGCGTGTGATCGGTATCACCGGCAGCGTCGGCAAGTCCACCACCAAAGAACTGGTCGCGGATGTCCTCTCCTATAAATACCGCACGCTTAAAAACCCGGGCAACCTCAACAACGAGATCGGCCTACCGCTCACCATCCTGCGCCTGGGGCCAGGTTATGAACGCGCGGTGCTTGAAATGGGTTTCTACGTCCCAGGGGAGATCGCCCTCCTCTGCGAGATCGCCCGTCCGCAGGTTGGTGTCGTCACCAACATCGGCACGGTCCACGCGGAGCGGGCTGGCAGTCAGGATATGATCGCCCTCGGCAAGTCCGAATTGGTTCAGGCGTTGACTCCAGCGGATACGGCCATCCTGAATTATGATGACCCGCGCGTGATGGGCATGAAAGAAAAAACCACCGCCCATGTACTCACCTACGGCCTTAACCCGGCCGCGGATATCTGGGCCGACCACGTGGAAGGTGAAGGCCTGGAAGGAATCCGCTTCACCCTGCATCATCGCGGCGAAGAGTACCCGCTGCGCGTGCCGCTTATCGGCCAGCATTCTGTGCATACCGCGCTGCGGGCTGCTGCCGTGGCTTACACCGAAGGAATGTCCTGGGATGAGATCATCATCGCCCTGCGCCACAGCCATACCCAGCTGCGCCTGGTGGCAGTCTATACCGAGGTAGGCGCGTTGATCCTGGATGATACCTATAACGCCTCCCCTGAGTCCACCCTGGCCGCCCTGAACCTCCTGGAAGAATTGGACGGGCGCAAGATCGCTGTCCTGGGTGACATGCTTGAATTAGGTCAGTACGAACAGGAAGGCCACGAACTGGTTGGCGCGCGCGCGGCTCAATTCGTTAGCGAACTGGTGACGATCGGTTCACGCGGCCAGATGATCGCCCGGGCCGCCCAGGCTGCCGGCCTCTCTGCCCGCAGTATCCACACCTTCGAGACAGCCGCTGAATCCATTGAATACCTGCGGGCCAGCCTGAAAAAAGGCGATGTATTGCTCGTGAAAGGCTCGCACAGCATGCGCATGGACTTGATCGTCAACGCCCTGGAGAAACAAAATGAATGAGACCTCAGTAGCGCTCACCTTAAGCGCTTTCACCTTTATCATCGCGGTCATCTGGGGTGGACCGCTGCTGCGTGTCTTGCGCTTTTTCAAGATCGGCAAAATCATCCGCGTGGAAGAACCCAACTCGCACTCCACCAAGATGGGCACCCCTACCATGGGCGGTGTTTTGATCGTCATCCCGGTACTCTTCGTGACGATCCTCCTCAACGCGGCTTCCCTCGCCGGATTTAACCTCTACGGCCGTTCGGTCATCTTGCCGGCAGTGGTGATGGTCGCCTTTGCCTTGCTTGGCGCTCGCGATGACTGGGAAGGTATCCGCGGTGTCCGCCGCGGTGACGGCATGCGCATGCGCACCAAACTGCTGCTGCAAACCATCCTGGCTGTTGGCGCGGCCTGCACACTGCAATTCCTGCTCAACGCGCCGGACATGAACTGGCCGGGCGCCAAACATCCGCTGGAACTGGGCTATTGGTACATTCCCATCGCGGCTTTCATCATCGTTTCCATGTCCAACGCGGTCAATTTTACCGATGGACTGGACGGGCTGGCCGGATTGATCTCCGCCACCTGTTTCGCCGCGTACGGCGTCATCGCCTTGATGGCCGGTCAGGTCTTCCTGGCCCGCTTCTGCTTCACCATCGTCGGCGCGCTTTTCGGCTTCCTCTGGTTCAATGTCCATCCCGCCCAGCTCTTCATGGGTGACACCGGCTCTCTCGCCATTGGCGCCACCCTGGCTTATGTGGCTTTGATGACCGGGCAGTGGTTGGCATTGCCGTTGGTTGCCATCATCCCGCTCAGTGAAACCGTCAGCGATGTATTACAGATCGCGTATTACAAAATGACCAAGGGAAAAAGACTCTTCAAGATGGCGCCGCTGCACCTCCATTTTGAACTGCTGGGTTGGAGTGAAACTCAGATCGTCCAGAGATTCTGGCTGGTAAGCCTGATGGGTGCCATGATCGGCATCGCATTTACGATGGTGTAGGATGACAGACTGGAAAGGAATGCCCGTTTTGATCCTAGGTGCCGCCCGTCAGGGCCTGGCTCTGGCCCGCTACCTGGCCGGTCAGGGCGCCCTCGTCTCAATTAACGACCGCCAGACCAATGATCAACTGCAGCGGGCAATGTCCTCACTGTCTTATCTGTCCATCAATTGGATCACCGGCGGGCATCCCTTGACCGCGCTCGCAGGTATTCAGCGCGTATTCCTTTCCGGCGGTGTGCCGCTGGATAATCCCATCGTCGTGCAAGCCAACGCGGCTGGCATTCCCGTTTCCAACGATACCCAGGTCTTCCTGGAAGCTGTCCCCGCGCCGGTCATCGGCATCACCGGTTCGGCTGGCAAGACCACTACCACTACCCTGGTAGGCCGCATGGCGAAACTTGTCGCTGGCAGCGACCGCGCCGCCTGGATCGGGGGCAACATCGGCAATCCGCTCATCACGGACCTCTCAAAAATGCAGCCGTCTGACCTGGTCGTGCTGGAGCTCTCCAGCTTCCAGTTGGAACAGCTGACCATCTCCCCCGCGATCGGGGCTGTCTTGAACATCACCCCCAACCACCTGGACCGTCACGGCAGCATGGCTGATTACACCGCTGCCAAAGCTCGCATCCTTCGGTTCCAGTCCGCGCAAGATACCGCCATCCTGAACCGCGATGACCCGGGTTCGATTGCCTTATCTACCATCTGCCGCGGGCAGCTGATGACATTCGGTATGCAGCGATCTGCCGCGGCAAACAGGCAAACTTTTATCAGTAATCATCGCGTCTACTTTTCGGATCAGAAATCCGCTCTCGCCCTGGTGGATGTCGCGGATATCCAGTTGCGCGGCGAGCACAACATCATGAATGTCCTGGCTGCCTGCGCCATCGCCGTGGCCGCCGGCTGGGACCAGGCCGCCATCCGCGCAGGCGTCGTGGATTTCACCGGCGTGCCGCACCGCCTGCAATTCGTGCGGGACTATCGCGGCGCGAAATGGTACAACGATTCGATCGCCACCGCGCCGGAACGCTCTATGGCGGCGCTCCGCTCATTTACGGAACCGATCATCCTGCTGGCCGGCGGCCGGGATAAAGATCTGCCCTGGCAGGATTTCGCGCGCCTAGCGCACCAGCGGGTCACCCACATCATCCTTTTTGGCGAAGCCGGCCCGAAAATTCAAGCCGCACTGGAGAGTGAAAAAACCGATTCCGCAATCAAAACTCTGGATGTGACCGCCAGGCTGGAGGAAGCGGTAGAAAAAGCGGCCAGTTATGCCCAAACCGGTTACGTGGTCTTGCTTTCACCGGGCGGCACCAGTTTTGATGAATTTTTGGATTTTGAAAAACGTGGAGAGGCGTTTACACAATGGGTTCAACAACTTTCGTAAAGTCTTCCACGCCGAATCTCCCGGGCAGCCGCGGCAAACGCCGCTTCAATATAGACGTGCCGCTGTTGCTGATCGTCATCACCCTCTTGTCCTACGGCTTGATGATGCTTTACAGCGCCAGCTGGGATTTCGCGATGCTGCACAACATGCAGCCCGCTTCCATCTTCCTCCGCCAACTGCTCTGGGCGGTGGTCGGTTTGGTCCTGGCCGGCGTCGTTTCGATGATCGATTACCACTTCTACAAGAGACTGATCCTCATCATCATCGCCGTAACCGTATTCCTCCTGATCCTGGCGTTGATCATCGGCGCGGGTGACCCGGATAATCCATCCCGCGGTCTCTTCGGCGGCTCCGTCCAACCCTCCGAGCTGGCGAAACTCACCATCGTCCTCTATATGTCCATCTGGCTAGATTCGCGGAAAGAACAGATCCGCACCTTCATTTTAGGCTTCTTCCCGGTCATGGCCATTCTGGCGGTGTTCTTCTTCCTGATCTTCGCCCAGCCGGACCTGAGCGCGGCTGCCACGGTGGTGCTGATCGGCAGCATCCTGTATTTCCTGGCCGGCGCCGACTGGCGGCAGATCACATTTACCATTGCCGGCCTGGGTATCCTCGGCTGGTTGTTCCTGAAGGTTTATAAAACCGGGGCTGAACGCCTGGCCTCTTACCTGGCTGGTTTAGCCGACCTCACCAAGTCCAACCCGCACGTCATGCGCGCCATGGAAGCGGTCATCCGCGGCGGCTGGTTCGGGGTGGGGATCGGACAGTCCAGCGTCAAATTCACCGGTCTGCCGGTACCGCACACCGATAGTATCTACGCCATCGTGGTGGAAGAGACCGGCCTGATCGGGGCATCCATCGTCATCATCCTCTTCGGTCTGCTGCTCTGGCGGGGTGTCTCTATCGCCCGCAATGCCCCGGATAAATTAGGTTCTTTACTGGCTTCAGGCATCACATTCTGGATCGTGATCGAAGCCATGTTGAATATGGCCGTCATCATCGGCCTGTTTCCATTTGCCGGAAACGCCCTGCCGTTCTTCAGCTCTGGCGGGTCGAATCTGGTCATCACTCTACTCGGGATCGGTGTTCTGATGAACATCTCCCGAACCAATATGGCCAACGAGGCCAAAGATGGGAGCGTCTTTAGTGCGGTTGTTGATCTGCGCAGGTGGAACGGGCGGGGGCGTGTACCCCGCGCTGGCAGTTCTCCAGAGCCTGACGAGCAGGACTGATCAAGTCCTCTGGGTCGGCGGAGAAGGCGGCATGGAAGGGGAGATGGTCAAGCGCGAGGGTATCGCCTTTGAAGCCATCCCGGCTGCCGGTTTGCACGGTGTCGGTCTGCGGACCCTGCCGGGTAACCTGCTGCGCCTGCTGCGCGGATACGCAAACGCTGCCCGCATCCTCAAGCAGTTCAAACCCGACCTGCTGCTCTTCACCGGCGGGTATGTGGCTGTTCCAATGGCGCTGGCTGGCGTGAAAACCCCATCCCTCCTCTACGTTCCGGATATTGAACCCGGCCTGGCTTTACGCGCCATCGCCCGCTTCGCGGACGCCATCGCCGTGACCACTGAAGATTCAAAAGCCTATTTCCCCCGTGCCAGAAGGATCCAGGTCACCGGTTACCCCACCCGCGCCGGCCTCACCCGTTGGGACCGCGCGAAAGGCCGCGAATTCTTTGGCATCCAACCAGACGCGCGGGTACTGCTGGTTTTTGGCGGCAGCAAAGGCGCTCATTCCATCAACCAGGCTGTCATGCAGCTGCTGCCTTCGCTGCCTCACGCAATCCATGTCATCCACATCTCCGGCCAGGCGGATTTTTCGGATTTGCAGAACTGGCAGGCTTCCATGCCGGTTGATCAGCAGAAACGCTACCACCTGCTGCCCTACCTGCATGAGATGGGTGCCGCGCTGGCAGCCGCCGACCTGGTTGTCTCCCGTGCCGGCGCGTCCATCCTGGGCGAATATCCCCTCTTCGGGTTGCCGTCCATCCTTGTTCCATACCCGTACGCCTGGCGCTACCAGAAAACCAACGCGGATTACCTGGTTCGCCATGGCGCTGCCCGGATCGTGGAAAATTCGGCTCTCACGACGGATCTGCTGCCAGCCGTCACCGCCCTCTTCTCTGATGAGAAGCAGCTCGCCGCGATGCGCCAGGCCGCCCTCAAACTCGCCCGTCCGCAGGCCGCGCGTGACATCGCCGACCTTGCCGTGGCTGTCGCAGCCGCTGAGAGGAGGACGGCCTAGATGGTTAGCCTGTCCTTCTTGTTCTGGTGCTTCCTGATCCTCTTCGGGCTGATCGGCCTGAACCGCGGCTGGGCCAGAGAGCTGCTGCTGGCTTTCAGCCTGGTGGTCGGCCTCTGTCTGATCACCCTCTTGCGTGAATTCCTCCCCGCTGTGGACAGCCTGGCAGCCGGTCTTATGCCGGGTGGAGACGTCATCCTGCGCGCCGTTTTGCTGGCACTGGCTGTCTTCCTGGGCTATCGTGCCCCCAACCTGCCGCGTGTCTCCACCTCCCCGCGGCTGATCCGCGGCTCCTTCGCGGACCGGGTCGTTGGGCTGATCCTCGGTATCGCCAATGGATATCTGCTCTTCGGCTCGCTCTGGTACTTTGTGCACCACGCCGGTTATCCTTTCCCGGTCATTACCGCCCCGGACGCCGGCAGCGCGGCTTTCCAGATCTTACCTTTGCTGGCACCGGCCTGGCTCGGCGCGCCGCTCATTTACTTCGTCTCAGCCGTCGGTTTGATTGGCTTGATCGTGGTGTTCTTATGAAGCAGCACATTCACCTCATCGGCATTGGCGGTACCGGCCTCTCGGCGATTGCCCGTTTGCTGCATGAGAGCGGTTATGTCGTCTCCGGCTCCGATCAGTCCCATGGTCCGCTGGCTGACGCGCTCGCCCGTGACGGCATCGCCGTGTACATCGGCCATCGCGCTGAAAACATCGCCGGGGCGGATGTCATTGTCCGGTCTTCTGCCGTCAGCGCGGATAACCCGGAAGTTGCGGCTGCCATCGCGGCCGGCATTCCCGTTCTCAAACGCTCCGAATTCCTCGGCCAGCTCATGCGGGAAAAGACCGTCATCGCCATCGCTGGCACGCACGGTAAAACCACCACCACCGGCCTGACCGCTTATATGCTGCACCAACTGGGTTTGGATCCTTCCTTCATTGTCGGCGGCACCATCCAGCAGCTGGGTACCAATGCCCATGCCGGAACGGGTGACTTCTTCGTGATCGAGGCGGATGAATATGACCGCATGTTCCTGGGGTTAAATCCCAGCCTGGCAGTCATCACCTACCTGGAACACGATCATCCCGATATCTACCCCACCTTCGCGGAGTACCGGCAGGCTTTCTTCGAGTTTGCCTCCTCCATCCGCGCCGGCGGATCTGCTCTTGTCTGTGGGGATCAACCCGAGCTGCGGGCTTTCTCCCAAGAACTGGTATCAGCCAATATCCCCTGCCTGACCTACGGCTGTGAAGAATGGAATGACTACCAGGCGCGCAATATCCGCCTTTCACCAGAAGGTTTCTATACGCTGGATGTCTGGTATCAACACGCTGCCCATACCGCGGTTCTGGCGTACAACGTCACCCTTTCACTGCCGGGAAAGCATAATATCCAGAACGCGCTGGCCGCCCTCGCGGCCGCCCACATCCAGGGCGTCGATATGAAAGATGCCGCCCCGCATGTTGCTGCCTTCACTGGCACCGGCCGGCGCTTCGAGATCACCAGCGTGGTGAACGGCATCACCCTGATTGATGACTACGCGCATCACCCGACCGAGATCCAAACCACCCTGGCCGCTGTGCGTTCCCGCTTCCAGCAGGCGCGTATCTATGCTATTTGGCAGCCGCACACCTACTCCCGCACCCGCCTGCTGCGCACAGAATTCACCCATGCCTTCTCACAGGCCGACCAGGTCTTCATCACAGAGATCTATGCCTCCCGTGAGCCGAAAGAGGAATTCTCCTCCCGGGAGCTGGTCCGCGAAATGGACCCGGCCAGTACCCGTTATGTCAATCTCTACCTGGAGGTCATTCCCGTGCTCACGCAGGAATTACGCCCGGGTGATGTGGTGATCGTCCTTTCTGCCGGTGACGCGGTGGAGATCAATCCCCGCCTGGCCGCTGAATTGAAGGGAGTCTCACATGCCTGATCCGCTGGCTCCCCTCACAGCCCAATTTGGTGAGAAGCTGCTGCGTTCCGCCGGCTTATCCCGCTATACCACCGCCCGCATCGGCGGACCGGCGGATGGCTTATTGGTCGCCGAGAACACCGCGGACCTGATCCAGGTCCTGCAAACCGTCTGGTCAGCCGATATCCCCTACCGCCTGATTGGTGAAGGTTCTAATCTCCTCATCAGCGACGCTGGTTTCCGCGGTTTGATCATCATCAATCGCACCAGCGAGATTGAATACAACCTGGACGGCTCAACCCCGCTCGTCACCGCTGACTCCGGCATCAACCTGGTTACCCTCGCCCGTCTGCTCGCGGAGCACGGCCTGAGCGGGTTCGAATGGGCCGGCGGCATCCCCGGTACCCTGGGCGGCGCGGTGTACGGTAATGCCGGCGCGCACGGGGCTGATATCGCCTCACTGCTTGAATCGGCAAGCATATTGCACCGCAATGGGGATGTTGAAACCTGGCCTTGCGCGCGTTTCGCCTACGGATACCGCATCAGCATCCTGAAAAGCGCTTCAGCGCCGGCTGTGATCCTGCGGGCAACACTTCGCCTGTCCAGAAAGCCGCAGGAGGAAATTCGCGCCGCGATGACGGAGCTAAACAGCCGCCGCCGGGCTGCCCAGCCCGCGGGCGCCAGCCTGGGCTCGATCTTCAAGAACCCGCCCGGCGATCACGCAGGCCGGCTGATCGAAGCGGCAGGCCTCAAAGGATATACCATCGGCGGCGCGGCCGTCAGCGAGAAACACGCCAATTTCTTCATCAACACCGGCGGCGCCTCGGCCAGTGATTATCACAACCTGATCAGGTATGTCCGGGCTGAAGTACAACGGAAATTTGGTATCGAACTGGAAACAGAAATTGAGATGATCGGAAATTTTACGCAGGAGATGCATCATGGCTAAGAAAATTGATCTGGTAGTCCTTTTTGGTGGTCGCAGCGGCGAACATGCCGTCTCTCTGCGTTCAGCGCGTTCAGTTCTGAGCGTGATCGATACCGCCCGGTACAACATTCACCAGGTCGGCATCACCCGCGCCGGCCGCTGGGTCACCGGCGGTGACGTTCTCGCCGCGCTGGAACATGAGACCACCTCCCACCTGCCGTCTGCCGTCCTCTTTGGCGATCCTTCCCGCCCCGGCCTTTACCAGATCACCTCCACCCAGGATGGCGAGAAATTAACCCTCATCACCCCGGTGGATGTCGTCTTCCCGGTGCTGCACGGCACCTACGGCGAAGACGGCACCCTGCAGGGATTGCTGGAAATGGCCGATGTCGCCTACGTCGGCGCCGGCGTGCTGGGCTCCTCCGCTGCCATGGATAAAGCCCTCTTCAAAGACGTTCTGCGCGCGAATGGTATCCCCCTCGTGCCGTACATTCTCGCCTCCCGCGGGGAGATAGAAACCAACTTACCCGCCGTCCTCGCGCGCGCGGAGAAACTCTCTCCCTACCCGCTCTTCGTCAAACCGGCTAACCTGGGTTCTTCCGTCGGCGTCAGCAAATGCCGAAACCGCTCTGATCTGTACGAAGGTCTGATGGATGCCGCCCGTTACGACCGCCGTATCCTGATCGAAATGGGCATCAACGCGCGGGAAGTTGAAGTCAGCGTGCTGGGTAATGATCATCCGGTCGCGTCCGTCCCCGGTGAAATTAACCCGAACGCCGATTTCTACTCCTATGCCGCCAAGTATCTGGATGACAATTCGGACCTGCTGATCCCGGCCGCCATCTCCCCTGAACAAATCCAGCTGATCCAGCAATATGCCGTCCAGGCTTACCTGGCCTCCGACTGCGCCGGCATGGCGCGCGCCGATTTCTTCCTGGATAAAGACACCGGAGAGATCTATCTCAACGAGATCAATACCATCCCCGGTTTTACCAGCATCTCCATGTACCCTAAACTTTGGGAAGCCTCCGGGCTAAGTTACCCCCACCTGGTGGATAAATTGATCGATCTGGCATTGGAGCGCAAGGCAGAACGGGATCGCACCGTTCGCACCTATGGAGGAGATGCATGAGCGCTGATCAACGATACATGTCGCGCGCCGAGAAAGTCCGCGCGCGGCGCCTGCGGGACATGGATACCCGGGTTTCAACCGCCGCGGATGTGGTCACGCGTCCGCCGGCTTACCAGCCCGCCATCCAATCGCGCGCTAAAGATACCTTGCTGCCGATCATGCAGAAACCGCGCCAGCGCACCCGCCGCCGCGTGTTCTTCCGCTTACCCGGCGGTAAAGAGTTCCGGCTGCCAGCCATGCCCATCTTCAACCCCGGCTGGCGGGTAGTTTCTGCCGCGATATTCATCGTTTCAGCCTTCTTCATCTATACCTTCCTGACCTCCCCCTTCTTTAATGTCAGCAAGGTGTCGCTGCATGGCGGTGACCGCATCACTTCTGAAGAAATGGAGATCGCCCTGGCCGTTACCGGCAAGAACGTACTCACCCTCAGCCCGCAGTCACTGGAGAACATCGTGAAGAACACCTACCCGGTGGTAGAAAAAGCCCGGGTTTCCATCGGCTTTCCAGCCTCAATATCCGTCCGCATCACAGAGCGTGTCCCGGTCCTCATCTGGGAACAGGACGGCAATCTGCGCTGGATCTCCGCCGACGGTGTAGCCTTTGAACCGAAAGGTGAAGCGGAAGGACTAACAACCATTTTCGCGAATGGCAATCCCCCTTCCGGTGGCTACAACCTCAGCTTGGTGAAACAGGAAAGCAGCAAACCGTTGGCCAGCCTGCTGGTGCCAACCAACCTGGTCGCTTCTCAACTGGTCGATGCGGCGCCGACCCCGAAATTCATTGACCCCGCGTTGATCCCTGCCATCCAGGGCATGGCCGCTCAGGCTCCCGCGGGTGTTTCGCTGATCTACGATCCAACCTTCGGCATCGGTTGGGCTGACCCCAACGGGTGGCAGGTGTTCTTCGGGGTAACCCCGGCTCAGATGCCTGAGAAGCTGGCAGCATACGCGGTGATCGTGGATGAGCTCTCCAAAAGAGGTGTTCATCCCCTCTTGATCTCTATGGAAAATTTGTACGCGCCGTACATCCGGATGGAGTAATGATGATGGATCAACCGATCGTTGTCGCAATAGATATAGGAACTCAAAAGATCTGTACCCTGGTGGCGCAGGTGGAAGGGGACAAGATCTTCCGCATCCTCGGTGTGGGGATTGAACCCTCCCTCGGCATCAAACGCGGCACGGTGATCGATATCACCTCCGCCACCCAGTGCATCGCCCGCTCCATCGAAAAAGCGCAGCGTTCATCCGGGCTGGAGATTACCTCCGCGATTGTCAGCCTTTCGGGGTCTCACATTTCATCCATCAACAGCCGCGGCGTGGTGGGTATTGCCGGACGCATCATCGAGCAGGCCGATATCGCCCGCGCCTTGGAAGCGGCTCAGGCGGTAGCCATCCCGCACAATCGTGAGATCATCCACGTCATCCAGCGCGGCTTCACCGTGGACGGGCAGGACGGCATTCATATGCCGATCGGCATGCACGGCTTCCGGCTGGAAGTGGAAGCCCATATCATCACCGCCGCCTCCGCCACGGTGGAAAATATCCGCCAGGCTGTGCAATCAGCCGGCGTCACTCCGGTTCAATTCGTTTTAAATCCATTGGCCGCTGGCGAGGTGGTACTCTCCGAGACCGAACGCCAGATGGGCGCCGTTGTTTGCGATATCGGTGCCGGCACCACCAGCATCGCCGTCTATGTTGATGGTGATGTCTGGCATACCATGGTCATACCCCTGGGTGGTAACAATATCACGAATGATATCGCCCATGGTTTGAAGGTTCCGCTGGCAGAAGCGGAAGAAATAAAACTGAAGCACGGGTTCAGCGTCATGTCTGAAGTGAATCCGGAAGAGAAGTTCACCATCAGCGCTTTTGGCGCCGATCAACCGGTGGCTTGCTCCCGGCTGGACCTGACAGAGATCATCGAAGCCCGCGCGGAAGAAATATTCACATTATTACTGCAGGAGATCAAAAGATCAGGTTTTGATGGTCTGCTGCCGGCCGGGATGGTGCTAACCGGTGGAACCAGTAATCTGCCAGGAATTCGCACCCTTGCCACCCAGGTGATGGGAGTGCCTGTGCGGGTGGCAAGGCCAGATAATCTGCTCGGGTTGACCGACCAGCTGCTCACTCCCGAATTTTCCACCAGTGTTGGCCTGTTGTATTGGGCATTGTTGATGACCGAATCCAACCTACCCGCGAACCATGGGTCGCTCACCCAGGGAACCGCGTGGAAAAAAGCCGTTAAGTGGCTGAAGGGTCTGTTGCCCTAGGTTGGGATCGGATTTAGAGAAGCGTAGATAGCTAAGAAGAGGAGAATAAAATGGACACACACGCTCAATCATCACAAGAATCATATGCGCGCATCAAAGTCGTTGGCGTTGGAGGCGGCGGTTGCAACGCGGTGGACCGCATGCTGGCTGAAGGCATGCAGGGCATCGAATTCGTGGCCATCAATACCGACGCTCAAGCTCTTTCCATGTCCAAAGCGCCGCAGCGCGTCCGCATCGGCGATAAAACCACGCGCGGCCTTGGCTCCGGTGGTAATCCTGAGGTCGGTCGCAAAGCCGCTGAAGAATCCGCTGAAGAGTTGTATGAAGTCCTGAAAGGCACGGATATGGTCTTCATCGCCGCCGGCATGGGTGGTGGATCCGGCACCGGCGCCGCGCCCATCATCGCGCAGATCGCTCACGAATGCGGCGCGCTAACGATAGGTGTGGTTACCCGCCCGTTTGGCTGGGAAGGCACACTGCGCGGGAAACGCGCTGATGAAGGTATCAACCGCCTGAAAGAACACGTCGATACGCTGATCGTTATCCCCAATGACCGGTTGAATACCATCGTAGAAAAACGGGTCAGCATGACCGACGCTTTTTCCTGCGCTGATGATGTCCTGCGCCAGGGTGTCAAGGGTATCTCCGAAGTCATCACCATCCCCGGCCTGATCAACTTGGACTTCGCGGATGTTCGCGCGATCATGGCGGAAGGCGGCGCTGCCCTCATGGCGGTTGGAACTGCCTCCGGTGAGGACCGCGCCCGGCAAGCCGCCGAGCAGGCTATCGCCAACGATCTGCTGGACATTACGATCAACGGCGCGCGCGGCATCCTCTTCAACATCACCGGTGGTCCCGGCCTGACCCTGAATGAGGTTGAGCAGGCGGCTACCATCATCCGCGAAACCGCACACCCGGATGTCAACCTGATCTTCGGTGCCGTCATCGACAAAGACATGCGGGATGAGATCCGTATCACCGTCATTGCCACCGGCTTCGACAACGCCGGGCCGATTCCCTTGCCGCGCAGAGATGAGAAACCCGCCATTCTGGCTGCAGTTCAACAGGCACTGGCTGCCGATCAACCAGAAACGGTGAACCGCCCCATCCGGGCTGCCATGGAATACACTCCCCGCGTATTGGATCCGGATGACTCGGATGTTCCGGCTTTCATCCGCCGCCGTGAGAAACAGGGCCAGGGCAACAACCGCTAGTTCCCGTCTGTATGCTAAACAGATCGCGCGAATAAATCGCGCGGTCTGTTTCTTTAACCTTAAATTTCCGAATCTGTAAGATATCTTTAAGATTGGGTAGTTGAAAGCTGCACTCGCGCATGCTAGAATCAATTCAATCAATGCCTATATAAGGGGGGTTGGTGCTCAATACCCCTATATGTAGGGGTTGCTGAATATAGGAGATATGAATTGCGTTGTCCTTTCTGTGGTTATGCTGAGTCTCGCGTGCTGGATACCTCGCACGATTCCCGCGGAGAAGTCCGCCGGCGCCGTGAGTGCGATAGCTGCCATCTCCGTTTTTCTACCCTGGAGCGCGCCCTGGATTCCATTCCATTGGTCGTGAAACAGGATGGCAGCCGGGAAGAATTCAGCCGGGAGAAATTACTGAGAGGAATAAAGATCGCCTGCGCGAAGCGGCCGGTTTCCGCGGAAGATATGGAACACCTGGCGGGCGAAGTGGAAAGTTATCTAGAGAATCTTGGCCGGCCGGAAGTACCTTCCCGTGTGATTGGGGATCGTGTTATCAGCCGCTTGAAGCAACTAGACTTGATCGCCTACATCCGTTATGCCACCGTTTATCTAAAATTACATGATTTACGGGCCATCCGCGATGAGATCGATGGACTTTTGGAAGGACGAGAATGACAACAACAAAGAACTCCCCCATCCCGCAAAACGGCCTCTTGCCGACCCCGCCTCTGCCGCCGGAGGTAGCCGAGGTGCTTCTCTCCGAAAATGCCCGGCAGGTTCTGGTGAAGCGCTATGTTCGCCGCGGCGCGGATGGCAGCCCGGTTGAAACAGTTGAGGAAATGTTCTGGCGCATCGCCTACCATGTGGCGAAAGTCGAATCCACCTGGGGAAATGAAGTGCTGCCGCGGGCGGTGGAGTTCTTTCGTTTATTGACCAGCAAGAAATTCTTTCCCAATTCGCCCACCTTCACCGGGGCTGGTACTCCCCTCGGCCAGCTGGCTGCCTGTTTCGTCCTTCCCATCAGCGATGACATGGGTAAAAATACAGACGGCATCTTCCAGACCCTGCGGGACGCGGCATTGATCCAGCAAACTGGCGGCGGGAATGGTTTTTCTTTCTCCCGCCTGCGCCCGAAAGGCGCGCTGGTAAAGAGCTCAGCCGGTCAGGCGACTGGTCCGGTGGGCTTCCTACGCGTGTATGATCACGCCTTCGGGGAGATCGCCCAGGGCGGCACCCGCCGCGGCGCCAATATGGCTGTCCTGCGGGTGGATCATCCCGATATCGAAGATTTTGTCAGCTGCAAAACCAATGAAAACCAGATCACCAACTTCAATATCTCGGTTGGTATCACAGATGATTTCATGCAGGCCGTTGAAGCCGATGCAGAGTGGGATTTGGTCTTCCCGGATATTGCCCACGATGGCTATAAAAAACATAAAGGCTCACCGCAAAAGATGAAAGAGGAGGGTGTTCCCCTCAAAACCTACAAGACCATTCGCGCCCGCGCGCTATTTGAACAGATCGTCTTGCAGGCCCACCACAATGGCGAGCCGGGCATGCTCTTTCTGGACGCGGCCAACCGCTCCAACCCCGTGCCGCACCTTTATCCACTGGAAGCTACCAATCCTTGCGGCGAGCAGTGGCTGGGACCATACGAGAACTGCTGCCTGGGTTCGGTGAACCTGGCTGAGCACTGCGGCCCGGCTGGCACCGTCGACTGGGAAAGCCTGCGACAGAGCGTCGTTAGCGCCACCATCTTCCTGGATGATGTGGTGGAAGCGAATGCTTACGTCCCCGCCGTTCCACAGCTGCAGCAGGCAGCCCATAACGCGCGCCGCATCGGCCTGGGTATCATGGGCCTGGGTGACCTGATGTATCATGCCGGCATCCGTTACGGCAGTGAAGCGGGTATGGAGTTTGCCGCGCAAGTCATGGAATTCGTCCGGTATCACTGCATGGCGACCAGCATCGAGCTGGCGCGTGCCCGCGGCGCTTTTCCGGCCATCCACGGCAGCATCTATGATCCGGCAGCTTTCACCTGGCTGCCGCCGGCACCGCTCTCACCGTACACCCGGGACTTTGCCCGTCCGGCATTGGATTGGCAGGCAATTTCCTCCGCCATTCAGGCCAGCGGCATCCGCAACGCCGCCCAGACCACCATCGCCCCGACCGGCACCATTGCCACCGTCGCCGGCTGTGAAGGCTACGGCTGTGAACCGGTTTTCGCCCTCGCCTACATCCGGCACGTTAACGATAACGGTAATGATCTTTCCCTGGCTTATGCCAGCCCGGCCTTTGAGAAGGCTCTTCAATCCTGTGACCTCACCCCGGAAGCCAGGCAGGAAGTGATCGATCAGGTCATGCGCGAGGGCAGCTGTCAGCATATTCAGGAACTTCCAGAAAAAGTGCGTGATGTCTTCGTTGTCAGCGCGGACATCACCGCCGATGAGCATGTCTTCATGCAGGCAGCCTTACAGCGCTTTGTCGACAACAGCCTGTCGAAAACCATCAACTTCCCCAGCGGTTCTACCCCGCAGGATATCGCGCATGCCTACACCCTGGCCTGGAAACTTGGCTGCAAAGGCATCACCGTTTACGTAACCGGCAGCCGCGAGAAAGTGGTGCTGGAGACAGCCTCCACCGCCGATAATAAAAAGGCTTACACCGAACTTGCCCTGCAGCCTGACCTCTGGCAAGAATCCAAGAAGCCGCGGCCGCGGTCTCTGCACGGCTCGACCTACTCTATTGAAACTCCGCTGGGTAAGGCCTTTATCACCATCAATGAGAACGGCGGTTCGCAGCCCTTTGAAGTTTTCGTCAATACCGCCAAAGCCGGTTCAGATACGGCCGCCGTCTCTGAAGCGATCGGCCGCCTCATCTCTTATACCTTACGGCTCGCTTCACCCGTTGAAGCGGTTGACCGTCTCAAAGAAGTGTATGAACAACTGGCCGGGATCGGCGGCGGCAGGTCGCTTGGCTTCGGACCAAACCGCGTCCGCTCTCTGCCGGATGGCGTCGCCCGGGCTTTGAATGACTACTTAAGCGAACGCGGGCAGCCCAGCGATGAGCAATACCCGGAGGTGGAACTGGTGCCGATGCCAGTTGAACAGATCATGCTGAAGATCGGCGACCTCTGCCCGGAGTGCGGTCAAGCGGCGGTAGTAAACGAAGAAGGTTGCCGCAAGTGCTATGCCTGCGGTTTCAGTGAGTGCTGAGCCGGAAAAGTAAAATAATTAAAGGAGAATCAAAATGACCCCAACTGCATCTGCCAAGGCAGTGCCTTCAGCAAAAAGCTCAAAATCCTTCACCCCATTTTCAGCGCAGCTCACTAAATCCCTGCAGGACGTCTCGCGCACGATCGACGAGAATAAAGCCACCCTGGATTCAGTTCAGGAGCTTGGTATCAATCTGGCTCAGACTGTCGGCGCGCTTTCAGCCAGCGCCCTCAAATATGCCAACCTGGTGAATACCATATTAGATGGCATCCTACCCGTCATTGAAAAACTGCCGATCCTGCCGCCCAAGACCCAGCAGTTTCTGAAAGATCTCGATGCCTTCGCGGATAAATTTCTGGCTACCGCACAATCCGCGCAGAAGATCTCCGTATCTGTCGAAACTGGGCTGATGGCCGGTGATATCAGCGCCCTCAAGACACACTCCGCTGACCTGCAAAAAGTAGTCTCATCGGTCAAAGCCATCCTCCCGGATAAATAAAACAACAGGGCGCGCGAGCGCCCTGTTTCTCATCTGGTCAAAGCCCGGTACTTGACCCGATGCGGTGTATCCGCGGAAACACCCAGCCGCTTCTTCCGGTCAACCTCGTAGTCCGTCCAATTACCCGGCTGGTACCAGACCTGGCTGTCCCCTTCAAATGCCAGGATGTGTGTACAGATCCTGTCCAGGAACCAGCGGTCATGGCTGACAACAATGGCGCAGCCCGCGTAAGCTTCCAATGCTTCTTCCAGCGCCCGCAGGGTGTTGACATCCAGGTCGTTGGTAGGCTCATCCAGCAAGATCACATTCCCCTGATTCCGCAGCATCTTCGCCAGGTGAGCCCGGTTTCGCTCTCCCCCGGATAGCACACCGACCAGCTTTTGCTGATCCGCGCCTTGGAAATTGAAGGCGCTGACATAAGCCCGCGAATTTCTCTTGAAGCCGCCCAGGTCCAGCGTGTCCTCACCTCCGCTGATCTCCTGCCAGACGGTGTTCTCCGGGTTTAGTGCCGCCCGGCTCTGATCCAGGTATGTTAACTTGACGGATTCTCCCCGTTCTATGTTTCCTGAATCCGGCGACTCCTGCCCGGTGATCAAACGCAGCAAAGTGGTCTTCCCCGCGCCGTTGGGGCCGATCACACCGACAATGCTGCCGTGTGGAATATCCACGGTCAGATGATCGATCAGCAAGCGATCGCCGTAGGACTTCACCACATCCTTAAACACCAGCACTTTATCCCCCAGCCGCGGCCCGGGTGGTATGTAGATCTCCAATTCCTCCCGCCGCTTTTCAGACTCCTGGGTTAGCAGGTTTTCATATGCCGAGTAGCGCGCTTTTCCCTTGGATTGGCGCGCGCGCGGAGACATGCGGATCCATTCCAATTCCCGTTCCAGCGTTTTCAGCCGTTTGCTTTCACCCCGCTCCTCCTGCCGGATGCGTTCCTGCTTTTGTTCCAGCCACGAGGAGTAGTTCCCCTGCCAGGGAATGCCGTAACCCCGGTCCAGTTCCAGGATCCATCCGGCCACGTTATCGAGGAAATAGCGGTCATGCGTCACCGCGATTACCGTACCGCGGTATTGTTGTAAATGCTTTTCCAGCCACGCCACAGATTCGGCGTCGAGGTGGTTGGTCGGCTCATCCAGCAGCAGGATGTCCGGTTCGGTCAACAGCAGGCGCGTCAGCGCTACCCGGCGGCGTTCTCCACCGGACAGGTTCTTGACGGGTGTCTCACCCGGTGGGCAGCGCAGCGCGTCCATCGCCAGCTCCAGCCGGTTGTTGAGCGTCCAGGCGTCCCGCCGGTCGAGCTCCTCCTGCAGCCGGGTCTGTTCTTTGAGTAATTCATCAAAATCTGCATCCGGCTCGCCAAATTTCTCGTTCACCTGATCATACTTCTTCAGCAGGTCCATCAGAGGCTGCACGGCTTCTTCCACCACCTGCTGGACGGTTTTCGCGTCGTCCAGGTGCGGTTCTTGTTCCAGCAAACCAATGCTGTATCCGGGTGAGAATACCACTTCCCCGGTGAAGCCGTCATCCTGGCCGGCGATGATCTTTAAGAGTGTGCTTTTGCCGGCTCCATTTAATCCCAGCACGCCAATCTTTGCCCCGTAATAAAAGCCCAGAGAAATATCACGCAGTACCTGTTTGTTGCCGGGTGGATATACCCGCCCGACCCGTACCATAGAGAAGATTACCTGCTTATCATTCATGTAATATCCATTAAATAGAAGGATGGTTGGCGTGCCAACCATCCCATTGTAACCGAACAAAGATGGTTACGGATTTACGAACCGGACAAACCAGCTGCCGTCCTCTTTTTGGCTCACCTCATTGATCGAGTCTATGATCTCAAAAAATGCTTGCCCGGGTTTGTAGGCGAAAGGAGATTCATCCGGATACATAAACCGGATCGGTCCCGGCGGTGCCAGGCTGGTCCATCTCACCTGGTACGCTTGCCCATCCCGGAAGAAAATCGCGGGTTCACTGATCACATACAGCAGGTTCATCTCTATGATGTATTTTTCGACGTAATTATGTTCAGCCACCAGCATGATCACATTCTCAAAGCACAATTGCTCGCCGGTCAATTTATCCGTTGCCGGGTAATACTTGCCAGACCCGTCGGCGCGATCCTGCTCTCTCAGGTAACAACCCTGTTCCGGGTCGTATGTCCACCGCACCCGGTTCAGATAATTCCATTGGATCTCGAGAGTCTCTCCAGGCAAGCCGGCAGGTTGAATCGCGGTATCAAAAGACATCGGGCCAAACTCTGGCGGGCCTTTGTGCGCGGTTCGTTCTTCCGCCAGGTGCTGGATAATGCCGAAATTCAACTTGTCCTGAAAGGTTGTCGCGGAAAGCTGAGAATACACTTCTGGCGCCGCGCCGGCCATGATGATAAAGCCGTCATACAGTGTGCGCAATTCCTCAAAAGGCAGCCGCCCTGAGCGGATAGATCCCAGCCGCACGTCCTGATTCTCCTGCGGCCCATAATTACCATAAAAGATCGCCAGAAAGCGGGTTTCCCCGTCACCGATCGCCAGTTCATACACATGCGGCGCCAGAGAAAGGCCGCTCTGCGGTCTGACCGAAATCGGGAAGTTGGATACGGACACCAGCGCTGGAGCATAGGTCAACAGATTCGGGTCTTCGACTGGTAAGCCTGTCAGCGGATTGAACAGCCCAGCGGCCGGCACCGCCGTTTCTGTTGCTGTCGGTTCCGCGGTCTCAGTGGGGGTTGGAGATGATTCTGGACTCGGCGTCAGCGTGGCTGGCTCCGGCAAAGCTAGCTCCGTTGTAGCCGTTGCAGCTTGCTCAGCCGGCGCGGCCTTTTCAACGCCGGAATTTTTCGTAAGGTCAGTTTGCGGGAGATAATTACAACCCGCCAGGCTGAAGATCAGGAATATCAGAAATATCTTTCGCATAAAAACTCCATTCGGTATAATCAGATTATAACAATTCTGAAAGTTGGTTCAACATCCTGAAATCGGACAAGAAGAATATGGAATATACAAAGATATATCAGTCTGGGGCTGCCATTCTGACGGTCACCGCGGGCGACCAACCCATTGGCAATGAAGCACAATTTATGGATGTCTTATCCGCGTGCGGCGAGCTCGAATGTGACCGGATCCTGTTTGAACAAGGCTCCTTCGCGCCGGCCTTCTTCCAACTATCCACCCGGCTGGCCGGAGAGATCCTGTTGAAACTATCCATCTACCAGCTGCCAGCCGCCTTGGTCTGCGCCGAGGATGAGCTGCCCGCGGGTAAATTCGCAGACTTCGCACTGGAAACGAACCGCGGCGATTCCTTCCGCATTTTTACGGACCGGGCCAAGGCTGTCGCCTGGTTAGCCGCGCTGAGTATCAACTATTATTATTAAGATATTTTGGTTTTCCGCGACAATAAGGTAGAATAGCCTAAATCTCAAACTACTGGGAGAAAAAAGTGCAAACCTGTTCCCGTTGTTACGCCCAATCACCTGATCATGCCATCTTCTGCGCAGCCTGCCAGAGCGACCTGCGTGATTACTCCAACACCGCTGTGGCATTAAAAGAACTACAAGAGAACCCGCGCGTCAAGAAGATCCGTGTCAGCGTGTATCAAGATGCCTGCCCGGAGTGCCACTCCAAGCAAGGCACCTACGAAAAAGACCATGTGCCGCACCTGCCCCACCCCGGCTGCTCCCACGCCGAAGGCTGCCGCTGCTACTACGAACCTTACCTGGAAACGCTTTATCCGTAAGGGCAGGAAGGAAAACCGGCTGATCCTTTACCCCTTGCCAGCACAATTCAACCCTAACCCATCCTTTCCCTCTGCCACCACTCCCGCGCCCAGGCTTCTGCCTCGGCGCGGTTTTTTATGACTCCGACCGCCTGCTCCTCGCGCAGTGCCTCCAGCAGACGACCCAGCTCCGCCCCCGGCGCGATTCCCAGCAAACGCTGCGCGTCATGGCCGTCAATCAACGGCTGCGGTGAAATGATCGTTTCCTGCTCCATCCGCCAGGCCTCCAGCAGCCGCCGGCTGACGCGCAGCTGCGCCACCGGCGGCGCGTCCACCAGGTGACCGTCCTCCCGCAGGAACGCATCCACCAGCCAGATCACAATGCCATCCAGTCCCCCAGCGCCAGCCGTGCGGAAGTAACGGTAAATCTCCCGCCGGTCAAGGTTCTGGCCGCTGGCCGTGTACTTCCGCAGCCAGCCCATGCCGCGCGCCGCGCCGTCAAGTACCTGCCTCTCGCTGTTTGTCAGCACCAGGTCACCCGCCAGCGTATCCAGTGTCTCCAGCTCTCTCCCCGCCAGGCATGCTGCAGCCCACAACGCGCGCCGCTCCCGGTCTTGCTGCAATCTCTGCGCGGCCGCTTCTACCAGGTACTGGCCGCAGTCACCCAGCTCCGCGGTGATCACCCCACTCCAGATATTTTGCTCTCGCGAACCCTTCTCCTTGAATAGCGCCAGCAACCGCTCGAGCAATCGCAGCCTGGCCAGCCGGTCTTCCCATGCGGCCGCATCCAACCGCAATGCCGGGCTCAGTTCACCTGCCACGCCCAGCATGCGCAATAACCGAAAGAACACCGCCGGCTCGTACAACAACCCCTTCATTACTTCATCCCGCCGGCGTTCCGGGGAGACATCCTTCAGGTGAATTCGGGCACTGGTAATTTGTTCCAGGGTTTCTTTTTCGATCTGCAGTTTCAGTTGTGCTGCCAGCCTGGCCGCGCGGACGCAGCGCACCGGGTCCGTCCGCAGCGCTGCCGGCCCGCATGCTATCAACTTCTTGGCGGCCAGCTCCTGCGCGCCGCCCAGCGGATCGATCAAGCGCTGCGGCATTTGAATGTCTACCGCGATGGCATTGATCGAAAAGTCCCGGGCTGCCAGGTCTTCATCCAGTGAATGCCCGCGGCCGCGGGTGATGTCAATGTACAGCGGTCCCTGCTCCTCGCGGCGGAGGATCAGCCGATATGCCTGCCGCTCAGTATCCAGGGTATAGATATCGGCGCGCAGTTCATTCGCCAGTCGGCGGGCAATGGTTTGCGCGTCCGAAAAAACAACCAGGTCGAGGTCACTCCCGGTTTCACCCAGCAGCGCATCGCGCACGGCTCCGCCCACCAGGTAGACCGCAGGTGTATTTTCTAAAATCCGGCCAATTTGATTCAGAATAGTTGGGAAAGGCATGTTCTCTCCCCGCGGAATATGCGAGAGGATGATCTTTTCTTTAGTACGCGACGCCCGCGCTGAAATAAATACCTGATCCGGTGAACCACCCACCGCGACAATTGAGTTCCCGACCCGGGCAAACCACCTGCCGGCAAGCGGATGTTCCCCTCCCTCCGGCCGGCTTGCCATCACTCCTCCGGGCGGTATTTCTCTAGATCCACCACGCCAATAAAGGGCAGGTTACGATAATATTCATCAATATCCAGGCCGTACCCGAACACAAATTTATTGGGGATAGTAAAACCGCGGTAGCTAATGGGGACTTCCGTCTCGCGTCGTTCAGCCTTATCCAGCAGTGTGCAAACGACCAGGCTCTTCGGCTTCCGGGTGGCCAGCATCCCAAGCACCGACGCGATAGTCCGTCCGCTGTCAACGATATCCTCCACCAGGATGACATTCTTGCCTTCCAGGCTGTTACCCAGGTCCAGTGTGATGCGAACCTGCCCGCTGGATTCGCGCGCGCCGGATCCATAGGATGACACGGCCATAAAATCGACTTCCAGGGGTAGATCGATCTCGCGGATGAGATCGGTCAGAAACAAAACGCCGCCGCGTAAAATGCAGATCAACAGTACTTCTTCCCCCCGGTAATCCTGGCTGATCTCTCTACCCAGTTCAGCTACACGTTGTTGCAGTTGCTCCCGGCTGACCAGCACCTCGGCAAGGAAAGTACGATAATCCTGCATCCTGCCTCCTATTTACCCGGTACCTGGTGATGCTGCCGGCAGCGCGCTTCATATAACTCTGCCGCGCCTACGATAACCACCGGGTCGCTGTACCCCGCCGGCTGGCCGTTGACCAGGCGTTGAGTGCGGCTGGCCGGTTCTCCGCACACCATACAGATCGCCTGCAGCTTGTCCACCTTCTCAGCTTTTGCCATCAGTACCGGCATTTCGCCAAACGGCTCCCCGCGAAAATCGCTGTCCAGTCCGGCCACGATCACCCGCAGCCCGGAATCCGCCAGCTTACCTACCAGGTCCGTGATACCCGTGTCAAAAAACTGTGCCTCATCGATCGCCACGACTGTCGTGTCAGCCTGGATCAACGCGGGAATGTCAGCTGATGATTTCACCGGGACGGCATCGAATTCCGAGCCGGCATGCGAGCGCACCTTTTCCACCGCGTAGCGTATGTCGATCGCGGGCTTGAACACCTGCACCTTCTGCCTGGCGATCGTGGCCCGCCGCAGCCGCCGGATCAGCTCATCCGTCTTTCCACTGAACATTGAGCCGCAAATCACTTCAACTGAACCGGTCGTATGCTTCATTTATCACCTGTGTGCTCGGTATAGTAACAGGCAGATGCTTTTTGCATCTGCCTGTTAAGTGTACAAGATAATTCTGGTTCGGGCAACTATGTGCCGCTGTATTTTGAAGCTTATTCTGCGGTCTCTCCCGCGGATTCGGGGAGATCATAACCCAGAGAGCGCAGCTTCTTCTTGGCGTCGATCAATGACTTGCGGCCAAAGCCTTCCACTGCCAGTACGGCTTCTTCGCCTTCCGCCAGCTTGGCCAGGAACTGACCGAACGTCTTGAGCTCGACTTTTTCCAGCGCTGCCAGGGCGCGCGTACCCAGTTCCAACTCCGCGATCGGGCGATCGGGGGAGGTGCGTTCCTGCGCGCGGGCAACCTTCTGGTTGACGAAATCTTCGCGGGCCTGAATCTTTTTGTAGAAGCGGTCCACCTGGCCTTCAATGTCGATCAGGCGCTGCTGCTGCCCGGTGAAGAAGGGGTGGCACTTGGAGCAAACTTCGGTCCGGATGGTCTTGCGCGTGGACCCGGTGGTCCAGGTGTTTCCGCAAGCGCAAACAACCTGCGCGTCCGGGTAATAAGTGGGGTGAATATCTTTTCTCATCTCTGATCCTTTTCCCAGGCAGGAAAATCCGCCTGGTTATTCCTGGGCTGGCAGAATGCTGACGCGCTTCTTGCCATCGGGCAGGGTCACAAATTCAACAATGCCATCCGCGGTTGCGAACAGAGTATCATCTTTGCCAACACCAATGTTGATGCCGGGTTTGATGCGGGTGCCGCGCTGGCGCACAATGATGTTGCCAGACAGAACAGCTTCGCCGGCGTATTTTTTTACGCCCAGCCGTTGAGCGTTGCTATCACGACCGTTGCGGGATGAACCGCCGCCTTTTTTGTGTGCCATTCTCTTACTCCATGAAAATTGAATCAACCATCAGCTTGGTGTACTTCTGCCGGTGGCCAGTCTTAACGCGGATACGCTTCTTTGGGCGATACTTGAAGACGACCAGTTTGGGCCCTTTGATCTCACCGGCAACAGTCACCTTGACAGACGCTTTGGCTATGTACGGGGTGCCAATGTTGATATTGTCGCCATCCACGATCAGCAGTACATTGTCCAGGCTTAACTTCGTGCCAGCTTCCACGGGCAGCAAATCCACTTCCAGCGGGCTGCCTTCGACGGCTTTGTACTGTTTGCCGCCACTTTCAACGATTGCATACTTCATAACATTCTCCAATCTTCACTTCACCGTGATCCACGCGTTATCGCCCGGTCATGGGGAAGTTGGGGATACATATAGATACCCCGGTCACTCCGGGGCACGGTTTGCCTATTATAAAGCAAGCCAGCGGAAATTGTCAACACCCCTGGCAACCTCTGGTTTGACGGATTAACCCGCCCCCTGCCGCTTGTGTTATGATGAAATCATCACAGGCCAGTGAATCTTACCATGAGTCTCCTGACCGCCGCAAGAGGTTACCATGTTACACAACCATATCAACAGAATAAATCACCAATACATCGCGCTGTTCCTCCTAATGATACTCCTCACCGCCTGCCAACCCGCTGCTGCCCCGGCAACGCCCGCGCGTGCTCCCAGCGCTGCCCCAGAAGTGGCTGTGACCGATCTGCCGACCACCATACCGGCCACCGCGACAGCCGCGCCGTCCCCCACCCCGACCATTCACACCGTCTGCGGACAGAGCCAGCCGCTGTTCATCCTCGGCCTCGGTGTGGATGACCATGAACAGGCCGACGCCATCCGCTTGATCCGGGTAGATTTCCTGACCGGGCGTGTGCTGGTTCTCTCGTTCCCACGTGACACTTGGCTGCCCATCACCGGCCTGGCAGATGAAGGCATCACAGAAGGCCGTATCAATGCCACTTATGGTTACGGCGAAACCTTCAACGGCCCGGGTAAAGGCGCGGACCTGCTGGCGGATACCCTCAACCGCAACTACGGCGTCACCTTTGACCGCTGGTTCTCGGCTCATTTTTCGCTCTTCGTCAACTATATCGACTCCCTTGGCGGGGTAGATATTGACCTGGCGCAGCCGATCGGCGGCTACGGCTTTAAAGGCAAGCTGCACCTGAACGGCCGTGAAGCCCTGGTATACGTTCGGCAGCGCGCCAATGACAGCGACCTGTACCGCATCCAACGCCAGGCGGAAGTGATGAAAGGCCTCTTCCGTAAGCTCAGCCAACCGCAGAGTATCACCGCCCTGCCGGAACTGGCCGCCAGCTTGCTGGATGAGCACACCTTCCTCACCAACCTTACTGCCGCGGATGTCGCTTCCCTGGTCTGCCTGGCCGCCGCGCTGCGGGAGGAAGATATTGTCTTTCTCGATATCCCGCCTGAGTACGTCCCCGGGGTGGAAACCGCGACAGGCGCCTTTATCCGCATCCCCGCGCCAGAGATATCCGATTTCATCCGGAAAGCCTATATCAATGGAGAATATTAAACTCCCGCTTGTGTGAATGATCGAGGCGAATTTCCGGGCGATAAGCACCCGTGATTATCATATATATATGTAGGAGCCAGTATCTTGTGACGATCGACCGCCCGTCCAACGTCACAGAAAAGAAAACCAGGCGGGCAATCCTCCCTCAGATTCACGCAGGTGCGATACAATAAATCGTCGTTTTCATCCACATATTTCGAAAGTAAACGCTATTTCGGAACTTAAGGAAGGTTGGCGCGTCGTTCATCGCGGCAGTGCGGACTGGCAGCTGGGGAAAATCCAGCCTGGTCTCCTCCTTCATGAAAAATACCACTGCTGCTGATCGCTAACAGTGGAAGAATGAAAATAATCTTGGTTATTTGGAGGAAGTAATGAGTGATACCAAGTTCACCCCTGATTGGACATCCCAACCGCCCGTACCAGGTTCATATCGTTCCATTGTCAAAGAAGGCCGCCAGGATCAGATCGAGGTACCATCTGATAAGTATTTCGCGCAATTGAAGCGTGACCTCAACCTGGAGGATGATTACTTCCAGAACAAGCAAGACGGCAATCAACCCGTCGCGAATGTTCCGCCGGCAAAACTGGACAAGCAGGTGATCGCTGACCTGATCAAGATCGTCGGCGCGGAAAATGTCCAAACAGACGATTACAACCGGGTCAAATACAGCTACGGTAAACTGGCCGAGGAGATGGTCAGCCTCAAACGCGGAGTTCTGCATGAAGTCACCAGCGCGGTCGTCCACCCGCGGGATAAGCAGGATGTTCATCTAATAATCAACCTGTGTGACAAGCACAGGATCCCTGTCTACGTTTTCGGCGGCGGTTCCAGCTGTAATAAGGGCTTCCTACCGCAAAAAGCGGGGGTGACCCTCGTCCTCAGCACCCACATGAACAAAGTGCTGGAGGTGAACGAGCTGAACCATACCTGCCGGGTGCAGGCCGGCTGCATGGGTCCGCAATTGGAAGAGGCGCTCAACCGCGCGCCGGAACTCTTCCACACCACCCAGCGCTTCACCAACGGCCATTTCCCGCAATCCTTTGAGATCTCCACGGTCGGCGGCTGGGTGCTCACCATGGGCAGCGGACAGGCCTCCACCTATTACGGCGAACCCGCCAACCTGGTTCTCAGCATGGAGATGATCTCCGCGATCGGGGTGGTCAACACCAATGATTACCCCAGCACCGCCACCGGTCCGCGCGTGGTGGATATGATCAAAGGCAGCGAGGGAGTGTTTGGCGTGGTGGTGGAATTGACCATGAAGATCTTCCAGTACATGCCGGAAAACCGGCGTTACTTTGCCTACATGTTCACGGATTTTACCAGCGCGGTCAGCGCGGTGCGCGAAGTCTGCCAGGGTCAATTCGGCTTACCCGCAGTCTTCCGGCTTTCAGACGCTTTCGAAACCGAGCAGGGCATGCAAATGTATCCCCAGCCCGCGATCGTAGAAAAAGCCCTGGGCGTGATGGGCTACAAACCCGCCAAACGCTGCGTGCTGATGGGCACCGTCGAGGGCGATAAAGACTTCACCCGCCTGGTCAAAAAGAAGATCGCCCGGATCGCGGGAAAACACAAAGCGCTGAACGTCGGCTCCGGCATCTCCAAAGCCTGGGAGGCAGACCGCTATTCCGGTTTCCTGATCGCCGAAGCTATCTCAGATTACGACATCGTGATGGACACCGTGGAAACCTCTGTCAAATGGGATAACGTCCACCACATCCATGATTCGGTGTTGGAGTATGCCCACTCCGTGCCCGGTACCATGTGCATCAGCCACATGTCCCACTTTTACCCATACGGCAGCAACCTGTACTTCATCTTCGGCGTCAAAGGCAGCGTGCAGGATTATGTGAACTACCGCACCGGCCTGGTGGATGCCATGGTCAAAGCTGGCGGCTCGCCCAGCCACCATCACGGCGTCGGCCGGCTGATGCACCCCTGGATCGAGCGCTTTTTGGGCAAGCAGGAAATGGATGTGCTGCGCGCCCTCAAAAACCATTTTGACCCGAATAACATCATGAACCCCGGCTATCAACTGGGTCTGGACGTGCCTGATGAGATGAAGAGGTAAGGTCTCCGCAGGATGAAGTAAGGCATTGTCTCGGAGAACGATGAGCGATATTTGGACTTAATCGCCTTCTTGAATACAATTAATAGCATACTTCAGATTCGAAATCTGTCGCTAATAACATCACAAAAAGGAATAACTATGCTAAGCGCACCGTATCCTATTATGTTCTATGTTCACGCCATTGCCCATTCAGGAAGTTTACACGGTCTACAGGATTATTACGAACAGGTTGGTGCAGAGAATTTCGCCAATACTATCAACAGCCGAGATCACCGCGGATTCACAGTACTGCACAAAGCCGTTGAATCTAATAATCTTGATGTTATCAAATATCTACTAGACAAAGGGGCTGAGATCAACGCCGAGGTAACTGGTGAAGATCCATGCGGTTGGACCGCCTTGCATTTAGCCGCATTTGATGATTTTACACAGGTTATATTATTGCTTATATCGCGGGGAGCAAAAATTCATTATAAAGATAGGAGTCCTCGCAGAATGACTCCCATCCGGGTTGCTGTTACTCGAGGGAATGAAAATTCGCTTGAAGTATTACTGAATGCCGGAGCAGATGCCAAAGAGGTGAACCCGATGGGTTTTACTCTCCTACATGAAGCAGCGAACCATGGTTCTATAAAAATGGCTACATTATTATTGAACGCAGGAGCAGATCCGAAATCCCGCGCTAAAGATTTTTCGTTGCCTTATGATTGGGCACAACCATATAATGATGCGAGATTACTGAAACTTCTAGATCCAAATAGATAATTTTTCAGAAGTATCACCACGTACATGTATCTGCAAAACCTCGTTTCGTATACTCGCGCGTCATTTAGTAATAGATCCCACCTTCATTCTGATCACTTCCTCGCACCGATAATGAGGTTATCGATAATTTTGAAAGCGGATGTGTCCCAGGGAAACTCATCTCTCCTCCGCATCCAATCATCAGCAAGAACGATGAACTTTTTATCAGTAGAAACAGGGATAAATACAGCTTCGATAATATTTTTCATACAATCCCATTCTGTATCCAGATTATTCTTTAAATTCTTTGTCCCCAGCAGGAAGAGTAGCGTATACTTCCTGTCAATAGGTGGGATGATGTTGGGTAGTATATGATGCATTGCTTTCGAGTTACCCACCAGGCTTGTACTACTTACCATCACTCTGATACTCTTGAATATATCTTTTAATACATTCCATTTCTCTGCGTTCATCTCACAACAGGCGAAACTTTGCGCCTCAATAATACATTCTCTGGATCGGTAGATACTCTCCTGAAAGGTCTTAAAACTTACCATCTTCGCCCCATTTTTACCAGGGCGGTTCATCCCCCAGGCAACCAACATTGCATAAATGTATTCCAGATGCCTTATTGATGTAGGGTCCTTACGTGTTTCAAGCGCTCTTTGATGGAAATACAGACAGGGTTTCCCGAATATCTCAGATTGATAAAATGCTTGATGGTATACCTCCGCATTCAGGAGGAGTTGTTTCACTTTTTCTTCAAACAACAGTTTCTCTTGACCTAGATGTTCTTTCGTCGCGAGGGATAAGATCAAACCGGAGGTACTTTCATCTGGTTCAGTCGCTTTTGTTTCAAAGCGGGGTATAGCAATATTTACCGGTTTTTCAGTGATCCCATTGATTAACTCACGTCCAATTTCTGTAAGGATATAGACACCCCGATCTGTTCGCTTGAATATGTTTCTATAGCTATTTTTTACTCCCGGGGCGCCGCCAGGTTGATCTGCCCGCATGCTCTGGAAGACAGGATTAAAACTTGAGTTCCATTTCTCTGGATTAATATGCAAGAGATCTCGAATTTGGCTACGCGTAAAATGGTAAATCCCCTGTTTATGCAATTCATAAATTACGGACAGTATCATATCAGCATGAGTCGTTTCCATTCTTCCTCCAGCCAAATAACGCTCAGCTGCCCTTTACCCCCCAACCTCTCTCAAGTACCCTCCTTTTCTCTTCTGCTGAAAGTACATTCGCGCAAGATTCCCAATCTACTTTATCCACCTTCGTGTTCCTGACTTCAAATGGATGTTCTTTCGGAAGAGCATCGATAATCCTTTTAGCTTCTTCTTTTTCACCGAGAGCCATATTCACCCACACATCTTCCAACACATCTGGTATCTGACCAAATAAGTTGTGAATATCATTCAATCGAGAAGAAAGCATTTCGTGAACTCTGTCTTCCACTGAATCTTTGTATCGCAGGTTATAAATCTTGACCGTTTCGTGCAGCTGCCCAATACGCTGAATTCTCCCTTTGCGCTGCTCTAAACGGGTGGGGTTCCAGGGAAGGTCCAGGTTGATCAATGTGGCCAGGCGCTGAAGGTTTAATCCCTCAGACGCGGCATCAGTACCCAGTAGTAACCTAATTTCGCCTGTCCTGACTTTTTCCTTAATACTCTCCCGTGTCGCTGGTTCCCATTTTCCACCTTGCATGATCCCGGATGTTGTCGGGCCGGAATATAATGCGATTGATTCGTCTGGAAAGTCTTTGGTCAATTCACGCGATAACCAATCAATAGAGTCGCGGTACTGGCTGAAAATGATGCAGCCTAGGTCAAGCCATTTCTTCTTTTTCAGGCAGTCAAGCACCACCGCATATTTCGGGTCTCGTTCCTGGTTGGCCTCCAATGCGTTAACAAATTGCTCAAGCAAAGTCCTTTCATTTTCTGTCAGGGTTCTTAAATTAAGGGGTCTCGTCTGGGATGGAGTATCGTTATCCTCATCGTCATCGGGTTCATCTTCCTCTTCGGTTATAGACGCGTCGTCCCAATTGACGAGCATGCGCTTCGCTGTCTCCATACCCGCAAAAATAGAACTGCCAACCCGGCGCAACAGCAGAGTTTTAAGAAATCCGGCGGATTTCATGCGGTGACCTAGCAATTCGCAGAAATCTTCAGCCGTGGAATATGCTTCCCGAAGGTACGCGGGTAAGATCACCGCGTCTTTTTCTTCTTCGCCCAGCAACTCTACTCTGATCGGTTTGAGCAAAGGTTCATTGGTCTCTGGATCGATCTGCTGTTCCAGTTGTTGACGGGTGCGGCGGATGATGCGAATAATAAACGGATTATGATCGCTGACCAGCTGAGGGAACAACGCGTTAAGCCGGGCCAGGTCAGGAGGGCCAAATTTCGCGAAATGGTCTCCAAATACAATCGCCTGATCATCTGATATATTTAGTCTTCTTCTTAATATGTCGTAATCTATTCCTTCACTGCGCGGTGGTAGTGGATTCCGCGTCCATTCCCACTTTTCATACTCGCCTTCTGCTGCATAATCGTAATCCATGACGAGTGATAATGCGCGTTGAGCGTTTTGCCATGGGCTGGACTGGTTACCGATCACCGATTCATCACCGCGATTCAAGATATCCAGCAGATCCCAGGCTTCAATCGGGCGCATCTGTACCGGTGTAGCAGTTGCCAACAACAGACTGCGGGTTTTTGTTGAGATTTGCTGCATGAAACTCAGTAGATTATTGGGGTCCGCGGTCTCCCTGTCACGATTTGGGCCTAAGTTCCTTCGCCGTGCGTGATGGGCTTCATCCAGTATCACACAATCATATTCTGAGCGCAGCAGCTGCGCCGCCGATTCAGTCCGGCGTTTGATCAACCCGCTGGAAACGATTCCCACTCTCCGCGGACATCTGCGAATGGTATCGATGCCAAAGTTGGGATATGGAATTTTTCTTTCATCCACCCATTGCTGACCGTTCCACACCGCGGATGGCATATCCAGCAGATCGAGCATCTCGGTTTGCCATTGCCAGATCAGTGTTTTGGGGCAAATGATCAGTACCGGTTTGTCGCCAGTGAGGGCAATCAGCTGGGCAGTCATGGCCAGTTGAATGGTTTTTCCCAGCCCCACCTGGTCTGCCAGCACATAGCGGGCTTTTTTCATCGCTCCGCGATGGGCATCAAAAGCTGTTTTGACAAAATATTTCTGGTGTTCCCACAGCCCGACCTCTTTACGGTAGACAGGGCTTTCAACAAACGCGGACGCAGGTTCAGGCGCAGATGTCCAATCATCGATATTTCTCACCAACTGCCGGCGTGAGAGACGCCCAATATCCTGGATGATCGCCTCTGATAGCGGGATCGCCTGAGGATGACACCAGAGAGCATCGAATTCATCCTGTACCCAAGCGACTCCCTCTGGTGAAGTATCTTCCCACACGAGTTCATAATTGATCCGCCAGGCAGCTCTGGACTCATTGACGCTGCCCATGAAGCTGACCTGACTGCCGTCAGCCAGGGTGATCACGCCGGCTTTGCCGTGGATCAGCCCGAAAACCTCGTCAGGCAATACCCTTACTTCCAGCTTGCCTGATTGGAGACCATCGTAGAGTTTCTGAAAGCGATCCGGCAGCGCGGTGCCCGCTGCCTTCTCCAACGCTAATTCTGGTTCCGCGCCAGCCCAGGACTTCCACAATCCCGACTTTGCCGCCTGCGCGGTTTGCACATCCATCGGTAACAGGTCGGAATTGCAGATTACCCGGACCTTGCCAGTGATAGACTCGATCTCCTCCCCCGCTACCTCCAGTAATGAGGATGAAAAATAACCGGCAATCCGGTCGTAAGACTGGGCACCTTTGAGTCGTTCAGCCAAAAAGGCGCGATCAAGCTGCTGGCGGCGGGAAGAGAATCGGGAGATCATTGAAGTCCGGTAACCTTCTTGATCTCTTCAAATATTTTTTGCTGGCGCCATTCAATGAACGCATAAAAATCATCATTCGTGAATATTGAAGCTTGAGGACCAATGGGTAGAAGATGTGAATTTAATAATTCGTGAAATTTCTCATCTCCGCGCGCTTCTTGAATTTCATTCATATAATCTGAAGGCGGTCGGGCATTGATCCTCTGATTAGTTTCACGGTCGATATAAGTGTGATTAAGGACACAATCACGCTGCCGGGGTGGTATATTTCTCTGATCAAGGTATTTATCAGGGAAGATATGGTGATCATCGATGTGGTTCTCGCTGATCACTTCTTGAGTTAAAGGTTTGTGACTGTGAAAATCGCGCGATTGATTGCGAAAAACAAGAGCTAAGGTACCTCTATATATCGCTCGTTGCCGAACCGTTGTATCTCTTAATAATGCGGGGTCGAATCGGAAGGTGGCAATGGTTTCAGGTATTTTTCCATCCTTTACCCAACCAATCACATCTGAATAGTCGGTTGCTGCCTGGCTGTTTGGAGCACTTTCATACCTTTGTCCAAATACCGAACACCAGAACCATCGCCCCACACGATCATCGATAACACCGACTTTCGGGCCTTTATAATCCATCAAGCTAGCATAAGTCGCAGCTAAAGGAATTAATATTGTAAAATACGGCAAGAGTCCGGGAGTTAATACCCCGCATTGACTTCGTAAAAACGTCAGGGCTTTCACAAGTCCTTCGGAACATGCCTTCCAATTCTTTTCAATCGCCTCTTTCTCTAAAGCCATCACATCACTTCGCTTACAGGATGGTTTCGCCTTTGCCACAAGAGAAATGATTTGTAGCACATAATATGGGTCTACTAAAAAATCTTCCAAGATTGGATAGGTTTCTCTTGCTTCGGACCATAACTGTCGAAGGTTCAACCCCTGGTGCCAGAAGCGTGCTGTTAATAATTCAAAGGGGCTAAGCTTTACCCCTGTACGGTTTAGTGTTTCAAATATCGTACATACTGCTTCAGCTTTTGTTTCATCGGTTAACGTAACAACCGGGAATTTATAATCATCGATAGCCTGAATCCAGGTATCGATCTCATCCAGTTGGTCTTCCAGCTTAATTCTACCAACTTCATCTGGTTGCATCCGCGAGATTTTTCTAACCCAGCGGCTATATTCTCCAGAACCACCCTTCAAAATGGACAATGGCATGATTAATTCTTTTGATTGGTGCTCTAGTTGGTCGTACTCCGAAATTCGGGAATGATTGCTTTTTAGATTAAAAATGCAATCTTCAAAATCCAGACCATTAACCATCTTATTGAGATCAATAAAGTATCGATTTTCACCCTTACCAAAAAAAGCCTGGTATAAAGAAGTGAGCCGCTGCTGCCCATCCAGGATTAGAAAAGTTGGCCGTCTTCCATTTATAGGGGGTGATCCTTCAAATTCGCGGTACGCGAACAGGTTGTGGGTATTCCGGATCCGCAATAACGATCCGGCGGGATAGCTTTGCGCGATTGAAATAATCAGCTCCATCGTAGCGTTTGGATCCCACACGAAATCACGCTGAAAATCCGGCAAGACAGCATCCCCCTTATCGATTTGGCCCAGTAATTCCTTCAGCTCATGCGGGTTCGTATCTTCGTATAAACTCATGTTTTCCCTCTACCAGAATAAAGAAAGGATAATAAATTCTTCCTGAATCAACCAAGAGATTTTTTAAGTATTTTCATTCCTAATGTGTTTTGCCATGTCAACAGGTTTTTATATAAGTTCGTTTCCCGAAAATAATCAGCATCATAGGCAAGTCTTAACATTTTTTCCAGACCTTTTGTAGATAGACTTCCGCATTCTTTCCTTTTGCCATTACATCTAAGAAATAGTACAGTCACAAAAATCACATCGTGTCCATTACATAATTGATATAGATTATATTTTTTGTCAAGACATTCTTGATTACATTGATTTGCATAGGGACGAATACTATTCATCTGGGAATAGTCACCTCTGCAGACAATACAAAGAAGGCGATTAAAATCGACTGTAAACTTTTGTATATTTACTGCTGGCTCCCAATTAATTACCTCAGAATTTTCATTATCAGCATAAAAACAGATCCGTAAATTATACTTATGATTTACCAATCTAATGAGTGCCATATTTGCTGCAACATTTATTATTCGCTGTCGAATTGATGGTAAATTCTCAGAGAGGGATTTTACCTCACTCGACGGAAATAGCTCTCGACAAACCTTTTCCAATGCCGGAGACAAGAAAATTTGAGTTTCGATATCATGTGTATCAGTAAGGAACACGTTATCATTTGGTGGTTGCTTTTTTTCAATGTACCAAAAATCAGCATCCACAATAGCAAGACAAAGTCTATCCCCATCTCTTGCCATGATTTTAATTATTTCAAGAACTTTGTCTCTTCCACCTAACTGCTTAATTATGCAATTTCCTTCATCTATATAATTACTGAACAAAGCATAATCCGTTTCACCTTCTACAAAAAGAAATACTCCCTCATAACTACAATCTTCGCGTAAAAGGTGAACTTCCGAGGCTACAGATGCGGGAGTAATTTCATCAATCATTTTTCTCAACCCCTAATTTTACGGTTAAATCCCACCGATTATTAATAATCTGAGGTGAGTGAGTTGCTAGAATAACATAGATTCCAGCAAGATCAATTATTTGCTTCAGATCTTCAAGAAAATTAATTTGCCAGCCGATGTGAAGAGATAATTCTGGCTCATCAATTAAAACTAAAGTTTCCTTTTTAGTTTTAAAGAGTAATTCATAAATAAGTACCAATTCGTGTTGTTCACCTGATGACAGTTTTTCAGGAGGTAGTTGTCCTTGATCAGTTTCAAAGACAAATCCATCTTCCTTGTTTATTCTTATTCTTTTATATTTAAACCGAGCATTTATAAGCTTAACTAATAAATCAATTTTTGAGGCTAACTCATCGAAGACAATCAATTTATTCTCCGCGTCTTCAACATAAACTGACAGCACACTTTGTATGTGTTCGTCATTTACATTTGGTATTTGAATGTCTACTTTGTCTGGACCATATAGTCCAACATTGATTAAGAAATTCCTCTTTTTTTCAACGTCACCCAACCTTGAAAGTAATTTCTCAAGTGGAATCATCTTGTGTTTCTGGTAATTATCAATTAGCCTTTCAGGAAATGTTCTATCGAGGGATTGGGAGAACGCAGAAGACTCCGCCAGGCATTGACGTATTATATATTTCAGTTGTGTGGAATATTTTTCTACCGCTTCTGAAACTTCTGTTCTCCGATCAACATCAGGCAGTCTATGAATTCTGAAATTATCAGATTCTTCATTTAGAAGTAATAATCTCTGGGCTCTTACAAAACGAATAGTCACTTTCTCAAGAATTTGTTCAAACCAAATCGGCCACTCAATACGAAATTCAGGGGGAAAATAATCTCTATATTTTTCTACAACCTCTTCAAACGCGAGGACCTCTCCTGATTTTTCATCTCTCCAGCGTGTTTGTCCAACTCGCTCAAGATTTGGGATAAGTTTATCGATGTACGCCATTGGAATCCGATACTTCCTGGTATCAAAGACTAAGTTCGATTCCCATCGTTGATGTTTTTCCCCTTTCTTCTGGTACGTCAGCGTGAAGAGGTCTTTATCTTCCTTGCCTTTTGGAGTTCTTCTTGAATTTAATTGCGAATAGTTATTTGACAAAACTAACATCGAGCCATCATCAAACGTAATTGATAGATCATCATATGGAATTGTTCTTAAAAAAATACAATATTTTTATTAAATATTGCATCAACAAGTCTTAACAAAGTAGTTTTCCCCACACCATTTGGACCATGGATTATTGTGACATTCTCATTAATATTCAATTTTATTGAGTGATTAAATTGGCCGAACAATTTACCTACAGATATTTGAGTAATTTTCATGTTGGACCTTTCTAGTTGCACTTACACATGGTCATTCCGCACCGCGCCGGCCAGCAGACCGGCCGCGTGGCTGTCTTTCTTCCAATCCTCCATCGTGCTGGAAAGACCCAACGCGGCCAGGTACTCCAATACCCCGATGATCTTCTCCCGGTCGGACCAGTAAGCCTCACGCAGCTCGGTGTGCAGGTAATCCATACCCTCTTTGGTGCCCTCATTCTTGACTGTCAGCCAGACCGAGAACAGGCACTGACGCACCAGGCTGTCGCTAAACGCGTCACCAGCGCTGCCAAATGAGCCCAACCCTTTTCTGCCAAATTCACTGGCGGTCTTCAGGCGCGTCTCGTTGGCTCTGGTGCTTTCCAGCAGATCGGCGTAGTCGTTGGCGCCGAAGCCGCGCGCCAGTTCCTGGTAGACGCCGCTGCGATATTCGCCGTGGCTCTCCACCTCCAAGCCCTTGATATAAAAGCGTTCCATCGCGCCAAAAGACTTCCACAGATCGGGGTTCAGCCGGCGCGGGATGAGATGATCGCAGGCGATCTTGACCGCGCGGCGGATTAGCGCTTCCACCGGGCCGACCTCGCCGGGTTTACGCTCGCGCAGGATCTCTTTCTCAGGATCAATCTCTTCAATGGGCTGACCGGTGAGCACTCGCAGCGCGGCGGCGTATGCCGCCAGCTGGTAATCGGCGTCGCCGAAGTTCGGGTCAGAGGTGTCTTCCAACCGGGTCATAATGTCCAGCTGCCGCCGCACTTCATCTTCCACCTGGTGGCTGATCTCATCCAGGAAGAGCGGCGCGCTGTTGCTACGTTTGCGCAAAACGAGTAAAACCGTTCCCTGAACATAATTCCCCTTTTTCAAACCACCCGCCTCTGTTTCAGTGGAGATAGTCCAGGCAGCGGTCACGCGCAGCCCGGCTGCCCACAGGATCATGGTCAAATCTGCCCAAACAGATGCATTTTGATGTGTGAACATTACTAGTTGATAACCAAAATCAGGCATATTCATTGTCATCTGACGGTAGCAATCCATCATAGACTTCCTGAAATCGTGGTTATTTCCTTTTACCGCGAGAGAACGTTTCGAATCGGTATACCAATCCGGAAAAAGCCGAATAATCCATTGGTCATACCACGAGAGGAAAAACTCAGAAATTTCTTCGTAATTCACAGCATCAGCGTAAGGTGGATCAGTTATCCATAGATCGTTTGAAATTTCTATTGCCCTTGCATCTTGAGTGGTTATTTGACTATTTCCGATTACAGGTGCGGTGGATATATTACCAAACCAGGAGGTATCCAAACTATAAAGACTTCGACTTGCATAACTACTAAGTGTGTTTAAAGCTTGATTACTGAAAACATGTTCCGCCTTCTCATTTGCGGCATTCTTATTCCACATCGACAACTTTGAGAACCAGTCAGCGCATTTACCGATACTTAACACAACACCTATTAATTCAACGGGATCAAGGTTCTTTACATGTGCTTTGTAACTCAACGATCCAAGTATCAATAACTGCCTGGGTGTGAAAAGGTGATGCCAGTGCGTCCAGCCGCGTTCGCGTTGTAGCCTGGTGGTTTCTGCACCAGGTTCGATTCTGCGGGAAGGGATATACCCCTGCTCCTGCCACTCGTCAAACCGTTCGGCCAACAGCTCTTCCACCTTCTTCTCTCGCCGCTGGTCCTCGGCATTCGGCGCGCGGTATCTCTTAATAAAACTTTGTGCCCCACTTTTTTTCAGTGTAGGTTCTAACCATCGTATACAATATAACCGCTCTTGAAATACATCAGTTGGCCGAGGAGCAAAATCGGTTTTTTCCCATTGCCGCATGTTTTTTCTTATGATTTCGATTGGAACTGATTTATCGAACCCTGGGATGTAGACTCGCGAATTTCTGTCTGTCCCCAGTGCTGCAGCTTCTATAAATTCTCTCTCACTAACACCTTGATGAATTTCTATATCAAATCGCTTGTTTTCGGGATCGGGGATTAATTTCGCTATAGTTTTTGTTTTTTCTCCAATAACTAAAGTTGGTAGAAGGGGTACTTTCCATCCAGTCTCTGGGTCAGTTACTTCAACGCAATATAAATAATTATCAGCACGCCACCCTACAGAATTAGTTTCGATCTCCCATTCCAAAACTTGTTTTTCAACTTCGGAATAAACCAACTTACGTGCATTTTGGATCCTATTTATATACTCCTCATTACCGCCAACAATATTTAGTGATGCCCAGGTGAGGAACGCTGCTACCGGGTTCAGGTCAGAGGCATAAGCATCGCAGCCCAGCCGCGCCGCTTCAAACGGGATGGAACCGCCGCCGCAAAAGGCATCTCCCACCCTCGGGCGGTGCCCGAAGCGCCGTTCGCCCAGCTCAATTACCAAATCCGGCAGGTTTTGCGCGTGTGTGCCTAAGTGCGCGTTGATCTCCTCCCATGCTTCAGGTGAGGGACCTTCGATCTGTTCCGGGCGGTCGCAATATTCCAACTTTTCGCTGTACGGCAGCCGCTCAAAGACCAATTGCTGTAATTCCTCTTTTTCAGGGCGTGAAAGATTCGCCGCGCTGAATTTCTTCTGCGTCCCCGGCGGCAGCTTTGCCAGTTCCTCTGTCACCCGCGCGGGGGAGATGGGTTTGGACTTGCGCTGCCGCAGCCCCACGCGATCCATGGTCAGTAACTTCAGAAAGATTTCGCGGTCTTTTTCTGAATCTAAAGATGCTGGCATGAGCAATCCCAATAATGATGCTCGCACCAAGATAAGAGGTTTACGGCCCCACCATTTTCCTAGACCTGTCAGAGTCTGACTCTGCTTGCCTGTTCGCTCCTTATAACTTTCCGCTGAGATCTTTGCCACCGGGAACTGCGTCTCAATAAAACACGGCTGCTCAATCGGCGATGCGTCAAAAAAAGAGGTCTGCTGTGTGGGTTCGCTCATGGCTGCTTAGGTTCCTCTTCCTTCTCTTCCGTCTTATCTTCGTTCTTACCGGGTTCGCTGAACAAACTCCAGTTGGGTCCGCCGCTGGCGCGTTGAAAATACTCCGGCAGCACTGCGTCCATATTACCCACCACCGGGTTCTCTGTCAACGCGTAGCGCACGGCTTTCCGCCAGCCTCTACCGCGGTCGTTGATGCCGTGCCCGGTAGCGGCAGCCGTCTGGGTATACAGCCACCAGCGTTCTTCCGGCACCAGCCCGTTCCAGTTGACCAGGGCGGTGGGGATCAGCGCCGGGTCAGCCTCTTCTATTGCCCAGGCCAGCAGCACCAGTTCCTTCCCCAGTTCCCGCCGAACTAGGTTCGCCCCCAACCGCCAGGCACCGCTTTTTTTTGCCAAACGCTTGAGGCGCAGGTTGAACTGCGCGCGGGTTTCATCCGCGATCGCGTCCCACTTCAGGCGGGGCAGGATTACGCGGATCTGCCCATCCTGGCCCGTTCCGCTGCTCACCGGGCTGGAGCCGGTTTCACCATCCCAGGTCAGGTGTTCACTGATCTTGATCGGCGTGTCCCCTCCGCGCGGGATCTCCACCACAAAGTGATGCCGGCTCTCCGCGGGGTCAAAGCCGTAGCTATTTTTAACCAAAGCGAATAATATTTCATTCATACCGGTAGGTTTCCACTTCCGCTTTTATTGATGCTGAGAATAGCAAAGACGATCTGGCTGGTTTCAACTTTGCTTTACTTCTTCAGGCTTCAGGCTTGTTCTTACTTCTTCTACCCAGTCCAGCAATTCCTGCCCGAGAGTAAAGGTAAGCGCCTCCACTGCCAGCTGAACCTGTCCGCTGCCTTGCAGCTTACGCAGCGCCGTCAAAACCTCTTCTACCAGGTCTGGTGTGACCTGTTTTTCCTGGGAGGTACTCAACTCGATCCATCCATGGTTTCCGCCTTCCTCCAGGATGGTCAGCTTGATACCAATGAATATGGCATTATGCTTGCGGGCTCTTTCAATGCATTCATAGGTCTCTTTGGTGCTTTGTACCTCAAACCGGCGCGTCCATACTGCTGGCCGCCGGGGATCAACCTGCACGGTTCCCTTATCTCCAGCGGCTGGAACAACGATCCGTTCCACCAGGGAGGCTACTCCATCATGTTCCGCGTAAGCCAACACCAGGCTGGTTCCAGGTCGAACCACAAATGGAGCTTCATAAGAAGCGCCAGCCAACTTCGGGTCTGACCCATCGGTGCTATAGCTGATGGGGGCTTCCGGCGCGGCGCGTAATTCCAGCATGCGGTCATTGCCGATCTGGAAAAAGCGGTGTTTGAAAGTGATCGTGTTCTTCCATGTGACGGGGTCACCTGTCTCATGTACTTTCGTGGAGTCCACCACCAGGAAGGAAGCGGAGAGCTCCCTTGTTTTCAGTTCCGAACCTTCCAGCTTCGCGGACGCTGTGGAAGCCGTTGCGCCAAAATCGTAATAAATGGTGTCTCCATTCACCGGGCTGATCTTAAGAGTCACCTCACCCGTATCCAGGTCGCGCAGTTTTTGTTGGATGTCGGCGCGCGTCATGGGCTGCGGGAAAGGCCCCTTATCCACATAGCCGCCGTTCTCGCGCCAGATGTCTTTTTGGATGCTGGAGGATTTCAAGTCATCCAATGCCGCTGGTAAATGCCACTGCCATTTAGGCAGCATGGCAGCTCTTCGTTTGATCTCATTCCACGGCATGGATTGGATCGTGAAGAGACGCGCTTCACATTTCTTGCGGAAAGTCTCGCTGGAGATATCATCCGTGAACTTCTGCTTCCCTCTCAGCAACTCCAGGACTTGCTGTTCGCCGTTGTACTTATTCCCATCAAATTTCATGCTGAAGTCCGCGCTTTCCAGGGTGGTCTTGTCAGCGATCGGTGGATACCATAAAACCGTGAATGTTTCCCGGACCGCTGACTGAAAGTTGCCGCGGATGAGGTCAGCCAGGTCTTTGGATTGCACCATTTGCGGGTCGTTTTCTGGTGTTTTATCTTTATATAACTCCTCAATAATATGTTGAATGGCTCTCAACCTTTTACCAGTTTCGATCAGCGTATCATAGGTATTTTTTGGGCCGCTGAGAAATGTCACGCGGTTTTTCCAGGTAGCTTGTTCGTAGAAATCTCGGATATCCTGCCGCAATCCGCCACCGCTGTAAGGTTCTGTGATCACCAGGGTAACCTTGTCTTGTTCCAGTTCGATCTCATCGATGGCTGGTAAGACTAAAACCTTCTGGTAGCACCATCCGGTGGCAGGTTTAAACAACTCTTCCAGCCGGGCACGCAGCTCTTTGACGGCCTGATCCGGAAGGTACGTTCGAACCAGAGATTCAAGTTTTGCATTCAAGTTCTGCACGTTCTTGAAGAAGAGTTTGCCATCCTGGTCGCTGTGCATGTACCAGGCAGCCGTCGCGAGCTTTTCCAGAACTTCGGTTTTCAGTTTCGCGATATCACGCCCGGGTTCGGCCAGGTAAGCCACCAGGGTTGGAATTGGCAGACCGATCACGGCACCGGGCACATTTGCCAGGGAGGCAATCAGTAGTAACCGGCAGGCATCGCGTGTATCTCTTCCGCCCAAGCTCTGGTCCATCAACTCCGCCACCGCATTCCCGTCAGAGGCAATATCGTGGGCAATGGCGTTATCCAGCGTACTGTTGATCTGGCTAATCTCCGCGCGGGTCTCACGGTCATTTAGATCAATATCATGCGCGGAGATAAGGTAGCGTTTATCAGCTTCTCCGGCCGTCCAGAGCCGGGCTACCACGATCCGCATTATGCGGATCAGCCCGCGGGTTTGCTGGAAGCCCGGGTTTTCACGGAAACGGGCATAAAGATCGCGTATGGCAGGATGGAAAGGGTAGGCTACCTGAATCTGACCGCTAAACTGCTCCGGTGATTCATTGGTGATTTCCATCTGCTTAGCATCCCGGATCGCTTTTTGATAACCCTGCGCCACTTCAGTGACATCACCCTCTGAAGGCAGCGTTTCAAAGATTCGTTTGCGCAGAATGTGATAGAGCTCGTCAGAGTTCATGCGGACGGGTTCGAGGTTCATCGCGCTGCGGTGTGTCTCGTGTTCGAAGTCAAAGATAATCTCTGAGATCTGTTGGGCGCCTGTTTGGTATGCTCCTACCAGGTCCGTGATGACCAGGCAGACGTTTTTACAGGATTCCCGCCCGATTGCAACCAGCAAGTTGGATAATGCTGTCGCTGAAACCTTTGCCAGGTTAGAATCGCCAATGGCGATAGATTTAGCATTTTCAAAATAAGGCGGGAGCTCATCCAACAAGATCAACACAGTTTGACCTGCCAGTAAATTCTCCCACGCAGTCTGGCCTGGAGCTTGCAGGGGAGTATATAGATCTTTGAACAGGTCCTTCTTGCCTAACTGCTCAGCGATCGCTCCCCAAATCCCTAACGGCGCGTCCGATTCACGCCCGGAGAACGCGACAACTTTCACAGCCCCAAGTTTAGTGTCGGGTTGGTAGAATTTCCCCATCACTTGTTGGCGGAACTCTGGATGTTTCGCGAGCAGACCTAATGTCAGCAGGTTGTGTGTTTTTCCACCGCCCATAGCCTGTTTCAACCGAAACACCCCCTGTTCCGATATTCCCTCAAGCCGGCGGAAACCTTGTTCAAGCAGGGTTTTCATCCCGTCAGTTAGGAAGTTTTCTTCGAAGAAATCCTTTGGGTTGATCCGATCTGAGATAAGGTCAGATAGATCTAGTACTGTATCTCTTCTTTGAGTATCAAAAACACTGGCCCGCGGTACGCACAATTTTTGTAACGTCTGCATGATGAAACTCTCCTTTATGTTGCCAACTCCAGATATGATAACTCTGAGGTGAAATCGGTTCTGGTAAGGTATATATTAATAAATATTTACAATTAGTCCTTTTTGGCAAAAATGTTTAGGATATTCCCGAATGCTCAATTTTTCTCCCTATAATCAATGATTCCAACCCCGCCATGATCACGATTTTTACCACTGTTGCTTCTGAGTATTATAGCAAAGGTATCAAAATCGGAAAATGAAATTCAATTGGAATCCAATATAAAGCAGAAATATACTGGGCCACCAATTCTATCTTATGCGTTGACATTAATCGTAATTACAGGTAAATCAGCGAAACAACGGCCGGAACAAGCTTCAAAGTCAACCTTGTAGGAAAGATAACTGTTATCTCAGATGTGTAAGGTTACAAGCAAGAGAGACCGCTTTACCTATTAAGTCTCTGGATCTGGACTGCCTTATAAGAATCACGATTCTTTTTAACATCAAAGCTTTTCTCGCGCGAGAACTCAACTGGAGTATTCTCCACGCTGCAATCACGGGGAAGATCACGTAGAAAAACGATCACAGAATCCCCGCCATCTTCAGGTTGAATGAATGCATATTTCCGATCTGGCCGTATCTGCGTCACCTTGCCCCGAATTCGTTCCAACCCTTCAAGAGCGCCTTCCTTCCAAAACCCATAACATATTTTTGCCAGTTCTGCCTGATGCGAAATGGTTTCAGGCAACTTGCCACCTTCTTTTTGAAGGGCTGAATTACAGGTGCTTAGCAGAGAAATAAGTGAATCGGGTAGTGACCAGCCAGCGTTTGTCCGGATAGCGCTAGCGAATGCGATGGCAGCTTTGGCCTCTCTGAATCGATTCATTTTTATTGATAATGAGGCATATGTTTCAAGGTTTTTCACTTTGAATTGATCTTCCTGTTTCGTAAGGAGCGCCTGACATAGCAATCGGTATGCCTCATCAGAATTACCGAGTTGTATTTCCATTTCTGCCAGCTCGCTGCGTATATACCATTGACACTTGGGATGATTGAGCAGCGGACGCATCATATCAACCCCTGCTTGAGTATTTCCAGAACGAAAATGAGCGAGGGCAACCGTCCTGGCTAGGAAGAGTTCATTCGGAAAGGTTTTCATTCCTTCGAGAGCAATTTCGATCGCTTTTTGGTATTCTCCGCACTTAAGATAGGCATGGGAGAAATTTACATACCAGTCTTCCATTTCAGACATATATTGTTTTCCGTCTGTTGTCTTGCGAATTTCAATGGAGAGAGTTGTCGGATCAATCTTTTGTGCGAACCTGGCGATCATTTGCCAATCCGGGTTCTTTGCATTTTTTCCTGTCTTCATCACAACCAGACAAACCCTGTCTACCAGAAACGTGTTATTCGGATCAAGTTCTAGAGCTCTTGTTGCAGCGTTGACCACCTGCCCGATATCTCCCGCATCTCTGCCAGGTTTGATTTCGCGGTCATAAATCACCCAACCCATTTCGGAGCGAAGATACTGATCCTCAGGGAACTTCTTTAAAGCTTCCAGCCCATTTTTATAAGCATTTTCCAAATTACCGGATTTTCGTAAACAGTAGATCAACCAGCGGGTTGGATAGGAAGATGAAGATGCTTTTATTTGTTCCTGATAAAGGGGAATTGCCTCGAGGTACTTTCCTTGTTTGCGTAATTCATCGGCCTGTTTCGATTGCGAAGAAATATCCATGATGCTCCTTTGATAGATGAATTTGAAGCATTAACTCATGATAAATCACATCCTTATTAATCCAAAGCAAATTTAACCCAGAAATTCGCCGCTCCTTGAGCGGCATATAAGTTCAGTGGTCAGAATATATAAGTAGTATCTGTGGTTATTAACCTCGCACAAGCAGCCTCTTAGTGTCTACTGGAATCCCCCTTTCTGAACCTATTTATTAAATGAAGAGCGCCCCGTGCGAAGCACTCCCGTAGGGAGTTGCGCAGCCCTCCCACAGGGAGCTTCGGGGACTCGGAACCTAAAAATAGTGCGCCCCGTGCGCAGCCCTCCCGCAGGGAGCCCCGAGGGTCGAAAACAAGGTGCCTCTCGCGCAGCACTCCCGCAGGGAGTTGCGCAGCACTCCCGTAGGGAGCCCCGAGGGTCGAAAACAAAGCGCCCCCGCCGAGGGTCGAACTCGGAACCTACTGATTCGAAGTCAGGCACTCTGTCCATTGAGCTACGGGGGCAATACCCAGATTATACCCGAAAGCCCGACTACCTTACCGCGTGTTATAAAAATTATAGATCGCCTGCGACAGCTCAGACACCATCTTGTTCACCGGGTCCCACACCACCTGCACCGGGTGATGCACGAACACCGACACAATATAATCCCCGCCCGGCGAGTAAATAATGCCGCTGTCTCCCATGGTGTGGATCAAGCCGTCCGACTCCGTGGCATAGGCATGCTTGTGCGCGATGCGTGTGCCTTCCGGCAAACCGGCCTGCAGCAGGATCGCCACCGTTTTATTACCCGCCAGGAAGTCGATCATCTGTTGGCATTCAGCCTTGCTGATCTGGCCCGGGAAGGCCGCGGCCAGCGCCCCGCCGCCGGTGTTGGAGCACAGGTAAATATCCCCCAGCAGCTGGCCAACATCCGATGGCGTGGTCTGGCTGAAGGGATCCGGGTCAGTAGAAATATCCGTCCGGGTATTGGCCGGCGTTGAGTAGCGCTGCAAAAAGATCGGCTTGGCCATGTACGCGCCGAGGAAAGTATTTTTCAATCCCAGCGCCTGCATATCCTGGGTCACCTCGATCGGCGCCACATTTTCCGCCATCACCGTTTCCATCAGGATATCCGCCGGGTCATTGCCGGATTGCTCGATCATCAGGCTGATCTGGTTCAGGATATACTCTGGCGCCGGCTCATCCAGCCGTTTGAAGGCCGCGATCATGATTGGGATCTTGATGGTGCTGATCGCCGAAAAAGCGATATCCGGATCGGTGGATAGGATCGTGCCGTTCTGATAGCCGAACTGCAGCGTCTCGTTCGTCCGCAGATCTTCCATATAAATATCAACGATGCCGTCAAAACCGTTCACCTGGATCACCTGCTGCAGCAGTACCGACAGGTTCGCCAGGGACGGTCGCGGGGCCGTGGTGTTGTCAAATGTCAGGTCGACCGTCCGGTTGGTTGGTGAACGTAACGCGGAGGTGATCATCACCACCGCCCGGTCCATGTTCAACACGCTGCCCGGCTGCCCGGGTAGGAAGTTGGTACTGCCGGGGATGGGGGACGGCGAAGTTGGCGGTTGGTCGTAGCGCGCAGCGATCTCGGATTGCAGGAATAAACGCAGCCGGTCTTCGTTGATGCTCGCCTTCAAGGGTACCGGGGTGGTTGGTAAAGCCTGGTTCCACAGGTACTGCCAGAAACCGACCCAGAAAGGTTGGCTGGTGCGCTGCATATCCGCCGCCGTCAGCATACCCTCCAGATCCAGTTCAAAACCCGCCACATCCGGCTTCACCTGGATGGCTGCGCCGTTGTAGCGCATCTCGATCGGCATGGAATAAGCCACCAGCAGCCGCTGCGCGGATGTCTGCCGGTCTAAACCGCCGACCGGCACATCGCCAATCAGCAGACCAGACGGGAAGTTGGAACGTACCCGGCTGTACCCAATTAACTGGGTCACCGACAGGATGACAGCGCTAAAGATCAGGAATACCGAAAACCAGCGCAGAGCGGAAAATGAGCGTCTTCTTTTCAAGGGTCCTCTTCTTGTTCTGCGCTGATTCTACCAAATAAACGCGCTCCTGGCGGTTTACCGTATTAGCGAAGCGCCGGCTTATTTGCGGACGTAACCCCGCCCCAGGATGTAATTCTCCATCTCATCAATGGTGGTGGATTTCTCGTCCAGCAGGTTCTTTACCACGTCCCCGATCGAAATAATCCCCACCAGGCGCTTGCCCTCCACCACCGGCAGGTGGCGGATGTGCTCGCGCGTCATCCAGGCCATGCAGTCATCCAGTGTTTGCTCGGGCGTCACCGTGTACACCTCGCTGGTCATGTAATCTTTTACCGGGGAGATCAGATCGCCGGAGCGGTTGTGAGCCGTTTTGCGGACGTAGTCCCGCTCGGAGACGATGCCGCAAATCTCGCCATTTTCCTCCACTACCAGCGCGCCGACATTCTTCTTAGCCATCATGATCAGTGCGTCTAAAATGGTGGCTTCGGGGCTGATCGTCCAGACACTGCTGCCTTTTTGCTGTAAAATCGTGCTCACCTTGATCATTCTGCCTCCTGTAAGAATACCTGTACCCTAATAATGAACAGCTACCTTCATTATATATTTCTTTCTTCTGCAAGGCGAAGAAATAAACACCATTTTCATACTGGCAATGGATAATTCGATCAGGAAAGACGGAAGCGCCGTTTTAATGATAAAATTCCGTAAACATTCGTCTGGAGAGAATATTAATGAAGAAAGCGCTCATTACCGGTATTACAGGGCAGGATGGTTCCTATCTGGCGGAGTTCCTGCTCCACAAGGGGTATGAAGTCCACGGCATCATTCGCCGCGCCAGCACCTTCAACACCCGCCGGATCGATCACCTGTATAACGACCCGCACAATACCCTCAATGCCAACAACCTCCACCTGCATTATGGTGATGTCACTGCCCAGGATACGCTGACGGATGTGATCTATAACATCAAGCCGGAAGAGATCTATCACCTGGCCGCGCAGTCTCACGTGCGGGTATCCTTCGATATGCCGGAGTACACCGGTGATGTGACCGGCCTCGGCACCATCCGCATCCTCGAAGCCATCCGCAAATCCGGCATCAAAACCCACTTCTACCAGGCTTCCTCCAGTGAGATGTTCGGCGGAGCCAAGCCGCCTCAATCTGAAACCACTCCTTTCGAGCCGCGCAGCCCGTACGCCGCGGCCAAGGTATACGCCTACTGGGTCACCCGCAATTACCGCGAAGGCTACAACCTGTTCGCCTCCAACGGCATCCTCTTCAATCATGAATCCCCCCGGCGCGGTGAAACCTTCGTTACCCGCAAGATCACGCACGCGCTCGCGGCCATCAAAGCCGGCCGTCAGAAAAAACTCTTCCTGGGTAACCTGGATGCCAAACGTGACTGGGGCTACACCCCCGAATTCATCGAGGTCCAGTGGAAGATTCTGCAGCAGGACCAGGCCGATGATTACGTCATCGGCACCGGAGAGACCCACAGCATCCGCGAATTCCTGGATGAATCCTTCGGCTACGCGAATATGGATTGGAAGCAGTATGTCGAGATCGACCCGCGCTACTTCCGCCCCACCGAAGTGGATTGCCTACTGGCCGACCCGTCCCGCTCCCGCCAGCGCCTCAATTGGGAACCCAAAGTCCACTTCCACGAGCTGGTCCGCATCATGGTGGATGCCGACATGGAGCTGGTCGGCTTGCCCTGTCCGGGAGAAGGCCGGCGGGTGGTGGAAGACAAGTTCCACGGCTGGCATAAGTGGGAGCACCAGGTCATCAGCATGGGCAGATAACAGGTCAGTCACCGGCGAGCAGCCGGTGACTTTTTTAATCCATCATAGACGTGACCGGCTTGCCTTCCCGGATGAAGATCCTTTGATCACCAGCGCAGTTCCGCTCTCTGCTGCTTTTTACCTGATCATTCTGCGCATGTATAATTAAGTATTCACATATCCCAGCAGGTTTGTCAGGAGGATTTATGGCTGAAGTGATCGGCGAACTGAATGCGGAATCTACTTACGGAGAGCAGCAAACCCGCCGGCTTCTGGCAATGAACCTTCCGGCAGATTACACAGTGTATGTAGAATCTCCCATCCGGGCTAATCGCGAGATCACCTATCCCGACTTTGTCATTCTCGCCAGTTACGGCTGCATCATCCTCGAAGTAAAAGACTGGGTAACGCTATCCCGGGTGGATCCGCAGACTGCCGTCATCCGCACCCGCTCCGGTGAGGAGCGAACAGAGCAGAACCCTGTCACCAAAGCTCGCGAGTACGGCTTCGCGCTCGACAGCATGATCAAAACCAACTGGCCAGACAGAGAGGAATCTGTCAAAATCCCATGGAGCTACGCGGCTGTCCTCTTTAATCAACCCCCAGCGATTATCTCACAGCTCAGGCAAGCCTGGGGGGAAGATTTTGTGCTCGGGAAGGCGGAGCTTGAGAATCGCGATATCCTGCTCTCTCACCTGCGCCGCACCATGCCGGCCGACCGGGCCCGGCCGCTCACCAAGACTGAGCGTGAACATGTACGCGCGATCATCAACCCGATCATCTATATTGAAAAACCAGATCAATCCCCGATTGTTTTGGATGAGCCGCAAGAGAGGCTCATCACGGAATCTGTTCAACCGGCAGCACAGGTTGCTCCTTCCCCAGCCGGGCCATCAGCCGCGCAGGCTTCATTTATTGAACCTGAAATAGAGGAAACCGCGCCTTCAGATATGCCAGAAGCCGCCCGTAAACTCCTGACGAGCACCGGCATCCGCCTGGTGCGCGGATACTCCGGCAGCGGGAAAACGCTTGTTATGATCCAACGCGCGAAGTACCTAGCCTCTCTCTACCCGGACTGGAAGATCGGTATCCTCACCTTCAATAGACTCCTGAAAGAAGAACTGGATAGCTACTTCACCGGCACCCAGATAGAACCCCGCACCTTCCACGGCCTGTGCCGCAGTATCGTCCGGTTTGAGGATGATCAGGTGGAAAGCCTGGATGAATGGCTGAAAAATCAGGCAATGCGTAATGTCATTATCCACCAGCTGGGCAGGGATAATGTTGAGAAAGAGATCAACTGGATCCGCGATGTGGGCTTGCTCAGCCAGGCTGATTACCTGAAGGCTGAAAGGCATGGCATCGGCCGGGAATTACCGCTCAGCGAAGATCAAAAGAAGAGGATTTTCTCCTTATTATCCTCTTATCGGTCTCATCTTCGTCAGTCACATAAATGGGACTGGCCGGAACTGCCCTATCAGGCATTGCAGAAGCTGGACGAGGGTTTTCTATTTACACCTTTCGACGCCCTCTTGATCGATGAAGCGCAGGATTGGGCTCCGGTCTGGTTCCAACTCGTCCAACGGCTCATCAGCCCTGCCAGTGGCCTGCTCTTCCTCGCGGATGACCCCAGCCAGAGCATCTACCGCTTATTCAGCTGGCGGGAAAAAGGTATCCCGGTCGTGGGCCGCACCCGCTGGCTGCGTGTTCCCTACCGAAACACTTTTGAGATCTATAAAGCTGCCTATGCCTTGATCGACGGCTTCCCGGAGATCCAGAAATCACTCGGTGATGAAGGTGAGCGGGTTACCCCGGACCTGCAGCAGGATGTCATGCGGGCCGGACCGCGCCCGATCCTGCGCCATCTGCCGGGTATCTCCGAGGAGAAGGACTACATCCGCAATGCTGTGGATATGTTCCTCTCACAGGGCTATGCTCCCCGGCAGATAGCGGTATTGTGTAAGCACAAAGAGGATATCAATAATCTAACCAGCCGCATGCAAGGGACTGGCGTGCGTCTGGACACCTGTTATAAATTCAAAGGTCTCGAAGCAGAGGTTGTGATCATCCCCTTCATTCATAAAACCTTCCTGGATCCCTCACAGGAAGCCGGGGAACGCCGCTTGCTTTATATGGCCATGTCCCGCGCCCGCAGCCAGCTGCTCCTCACCTACAGCGGCAGACTCCCCACCCTCTTTCAGTCCCTGGTGCAGCAAGAACTGGTGGATCAGATCTCATGATCGCCTATTTCAAATTAAGGAGTAACGATGTCCGCTTATGTGATCTTTGACGTTACCGTCACCGACCCCGAAACCTACGCCAAATACAAAGACCTCGCCCCGGCGGCTGTGGCAGCTTACGGCGGCACCTACCTGGCCCGCGGCGGAAAGGCCGAAACTCTGGAAGGGGACTGGCAGCCCGGCCGCATGGTCATCCTGCAATTTCCTTCCCTCGAAAAAGCCAAAGCCTGGTTGAACTCACCAGAATACGCCCCCGCGCGTGCCCTGCGCAACCGCGCCTCGCTTACCCGCATGATCGTGGTGGAAGGCGTTCAGCCGTAACTCGCCTGTGATATAATCAAACCACCTCCAGGAGGAGTAAGCCTGTCAACCCGACAGAAAAGATGCGCCCCGGCTGAAAGCGCCGCGGATCACACAGGCTGAACGTCGCCCGGTTGTACTGCCGAAGAAAGGGAAACCCGTAGACCGGCACGGACCCGCCCGTTACAGCGTTTGAGCGCGCCGCAAGGCGAATTGAGGTGGTACCGCGGAGATCAACAACTTTCCGTCCTCAGGGACAGAAGGTTGTTTTATTTTAAGGAGGACGAATGGTAATCAAAGAAATGGCAAAAGCCTATGATTTTCAGGCAACCGAGCAGCGCTTGTACACCTGGTGGGAAGAACAGGGATACTTCAAACCGGTCAATGACCCATCCGAACCCGGGCATGATCCATCCCGCAAACCTTTCGTCATCTCCATCCCCCCGCCTAATGTGACCGGCGAGCTGCACCTGGGCCACGCCATGTTCGTCTCTATGGAAGACCTGATGATCCGCTACCACCGCATGCTGGGCGAACCGACCCTGTGGGTGCCCGGCAGCGACCATGCCGGCATCGCCACCCAGTTGCAGGTGGAAAAGATGCTGCTGGCCACCGAGGAAGTCCGCCGGGAAGACCTGGGGCGGGAAGAATTCGTCCGCCGCACCTGGCAGTGGAAAGAAAAATACGGCGGTATGATCTTCAACCAGATCCGCCGGCTGGGTGCCTCCTGCGATTGGTCGCGTACCCGCTTCACCCTCGATGAAGGTCTCTCCCGCTCCGTTCGCGAGGCCTTTGTGCGCCTCTACGAAAAAGGGCTGATCTACCGCGGCCCGCGCATGATCAACTGGTCGCCCGGGTTGAAAACTGCCGTCTCTGACCTGGAAGTGGAATACTCTGAAGAACCCGGCACGCTCTACTTCTTCAAATATATGCTGGCGGATGGCAGCGGCGAGTTCATTCCGGTGGCCACCACCCGGCCTGAAACCATCCTGGCCGATACTGCTGTGGCCGTCCACCCGCATGATCCGCGCTACATCCAGTACATCGGCCGCGAAGTCGTCGTCCCCATCCTCGGCCGCGTCGTTCCCGTCATCGCGGATGAGTACGTCGACCGCGAGTTTGGCACCGGCGCGCTCAAAATCACTCCCGGGCACGACCCGAACGATTACGCCATCGGCCAGCGCTTCAACCTGCCCATCCTCAGCATGTTGGATGAAAGCGCGCATGTCACTTCGGTGGGCGGACCTTACGCCGGCATGGACCGCTTTGCCTGCCGCAAGAAGATCTGGGCGGATATGGCCGCCGCCGGTTTGGTGATCAAAGAACAGCCGCACACCCTCAACGTTCCGCGCACCCAGCGCGGCGGCGAGATCGTGGAGCCGATGGTTTCCACCCAGTGGTTCGTGCGCATCCAAGGGATGGCGCAGGCCGGGCTGGAAGCCGTCCGCGACGGCCGTATCAAGATCATCCCGGACCGCTTCACCAAGGTCTATTACAACTGGCTGGAAAACATCCAGGATTGGTGCATCAGCCGTCAGCTGTGGTGGGGACACCGCATCCCCGTCTGGTACTGCCAGGATTGCGGAGAAATGATTGTCACCCGCGCCGACCCCACCAGCTGCCCGAAATGTGGCAGTCACACCATCCAGCAGGATCCCGATGTGCTGGATACCTGGTTCTCCTCAGGCCTGTGGCCCTTCTCTACCCTGGGCTGGCCGGAGCAGACCCCGGACTATAACTATTTTTACCCGACTGCCGTCCTTGAAACCGGTTATGACATCCTCTTCTTCTGGGTGGCCCGCATGATTATGGATGGGCTGGAATTCACCGGACAGGTGCCCTTCCATACCGTCTACCTGCACGGCCTCATTCGCGACGAAAAAGGCGCCAAGATGAGCAAGACCAAGGGCAACGTGATCGATCCTCTCGGTGTGATGAATGAGATGGGCACCGACGCGCTGCGCTTCACCCTGCTGGTCGGTTCGACGCCCGGTAATGATATGAACCTGAGCGTCAAGAAGGTGGAAGCCAACCGTAACTTCATCAACAAGATCTGGAACGCCGGCCGCTTCACCGCCACCGCGCTGCAAAGCGCGCCTGCCTCCGCGCAGAACCCGCCGCAATACTCGCTGGCGGACCGCTGGGTGCTGGCCCGCCTGAACCAGGTCATCACCGATGTGGATCGCCTGTTCGCGGCTCATCAATACGGCGAGGCCGGCCGTCAGATCTATGAATTCTTCTGGTCTGAGTTCGCGGACTGGTACCTGGAGATCGCCAAAGGACAGCTTGCTGGTGGCGGTGACTCTGCCTACTACACCGCGCGAAACCTCGTCACGGTCCTGGACACCTGCCTGCGGCTGCTGCATCCCTTCGTTCCATTCATCACCGAAGAACTCTGGGGAATCCTGCGGGATGCCTGCCAGGACCATCCCATGCATTTCACCCCGCCGGCCGGCTGGAAAGACGCCCTGATGATCGCGGATTGGCCCAAACCAATGCCGGAATGGGAATCCGTGCCTGGCACCCTGGAAGATTTCTCCCTGGTCGTGGACATCATCCGCGCCATTCGCAACTATCGCACAGAGAAGAACGTCAAACCCGGCACCAAGATTGCCGCCGCTCTCTCTGCCGGCGCCAAACTGGACCTCTTACGGGGTCAGGCGCTGACGATCGCCGCGCTGGCACATCTGGATAAAGACAACATCGTCATCTCGGAGACCGTCGCTTCCAGTACCGGGCAGCCCGGCATCATTGTCTCCGGGGTGGAGATCTTCCTGACCCTGGACGAGGTGCTGGATCCGGCCGCCGAGAAACAGCGCATCGAAAGTGAGCTGCGTGAAGCCGAGACGCAAATGGAACGGCTGCGTGCTCTGTTATCCAGCCCATTCGCAGAAAAAGCCCCGGCCGCCGTCGTGGAGAAAGAACGCCAGCGCCTGGCCGGCTTCGAGCAGGATGTGGCAAAACTCCGCCAGCAGCTCTCCAAAATATAGTTACCCACAGGAGGGCAGGTTACCTGCCCTCCTGTAATTTCACCTCACAACCGCCAGAATCTCTACCAAAGACCACCTGCAATCAATTTGCCTGACAGCATAATTCAGCTAGAATAGAAACATCAGGAGCGCATGCCAGACACTCGCGAGTTCATCAGTGTGGGTATCGATATCGGCACAACCACCACCCAGGTTGTGTTCAGCCGGCTGCGCCTGGCACAGTCCTCCCGCGCCGGGCAGATCCCGCGGGTCGAGATCTCTGACCGTGAAGTCCTCTATCAGAGTGAGATCGCCTTTACCCCCCTCTTGAATGCCGAAACTATTGACGCGGACGCTCTGGCCGCTCTGCTGCGCCGGGAATACACCCTTGCCGGCATCCCGGCTGACCAGGTGGAAACTGGCGCTGTCATCATCACCGGCGAAACAGCCCGCAAGTCAAACGCCGAGTCGATCTTAACCGCCATCGCCGGGCTGGCTGGCGATTTTGTGGTTACGGTCGCCGGCCCATCCCTGGAAGGCATCATCGCCGGGCGCGGCTCCGGCGCGGCAGCGTACAGCCGGCAGCACTTTAATACCGTCACCAACCTGGATATCGGCGGCGGCAGCGCCAATGCCGCGATTTTTCGCAACGGGTCTGTCGTAGCCAGTGCCGCCATGAACTTCGGCGGCCGGGTCATCGAAATAGATCCGCGCAGCGGCAGCGTCACCCATATCACGCCGGCCGGGTTGAAGATCTGTGACGCGGCCGGGGTGCGCCTCGCCCCTGGTGACGTACCATCCCTGGCCGACCTGCAGTCAGTTACCCGCGTCATGGCGGACCTCGCGCTGAACTTGCTGGAAGGCAGCACCAGTCCGCTCGCCTCCGCTCTCTACCAGACGCCGCCCCTGCCCGTCCCATCCACAGGCCGCCCCGTCATGTTTTCCGGTGGCATCGGGTATTACTTCTACAACCCTGTTTCCTGCACCACCTTGACCGAAATCGCCCGGCACGGCGATATTGGCCCCTTATTGGCAGAAAGTATTCGGCAGCACCCGCGCATCGCCGCCTATCACAGCGTCATCCCCGCGGAAACTCAGCGCGCCACGGTCCTCGGCGCCAGTAACCAGACCATGACCCTCTCCGGCTCCACCATCTGGGCGCGCGCGGACCTGCTCCCCCTGCGCAACCTGCCCGTCGTCCGGGCTAACCCTGACCCCGCGCAAGCAGACCCGGCCAACTCAGCCCGTGAGATCGGCGCGGCCCTCCAAAGGGTGGATATCAAGCCAGGTACCGATATTTTCGCGCTCTCGCTGGAATTGGATGCCGGGCTGGACTATCCCAGCCTCACCCGCGTAGCCGCCGGCTTGGCGGAGTTTTACCGCCTTTTCCCGCCTGACCACCCGATCATCATCGTCCTCGAAAAAGACCTGGCTCAGGCCGTCGGTCAAACCTTGCAGGGGCTTCTCACCGGGCGGCCGCTGCTGGTCATTGACCAGGTCGGCATGCGCGAAGGCGACTATATCGATATCGGCGCCCCCCTCATGGACGGCCGGGTCGTGCCGCTGGTCGTCAAGACTCTGGTGTTTTTCCATTAAAGGAAATTATGCTGCTCAGAACGAAATTACACGGTAAAACCTTTGAATTTCCCGACATCCGCGTCTTGATGGCCAAAGCCAATGAAGAAAAATCTGGCGACCACCTGGCCGGTATCGCCAGTGAGTCCGCCCTGGAGCGCGCGGCCGCGAAATTTGTGCTGGCAGAAGTCCCCTTGTGGGAGCTGCTGGAAAACCCGGTTGCGCCGGCTGACAGCGATGAAGTCACCCGCGTCATCTTTGATGGCCTGGACCGCGCTGTGTACGAGACCATCAAAAACTGGACGGTCGGAGAGCTGCGCGAATGGTTATTAAGTGAAGAGATCGATGGAGAAATGATCCACCGGCTCTCTGCCGGCCTCACCTCTGAGATGATCGCGGCCGTTACCAAGCTCATGTCCAATCTGGACCTGATCTACGCCGCCCGCAAGATCCGTGTGGTGCGGCACTGCGCCAACACCATCGGACTGGCCGGCACCCTGGCTGCCCGCCTGCAGCCTAACCACCCCACCGACTCGCCGGAAGGCATTCGCGCGGAGATCTACGAGGGTCTCTCGTACGGCAGCGGTGACTCGGTCATCGGCATCAACCCGGTCGATGACAGCTACGCCTCCGTCGCCAGGCTGCTGGATATGACCTATGACATCGTGAAGACCTGGGAGATCCCCACCCAAACTTGTGTTCTGGCTCACATCACCACCCAGATGCGCTGCCTGCAAAAAGGCTCACCAGTCGGGCTGGTCTTCCAATCCATCTGCGGCTCGCAGAAAGGCAACGAATCTTTCGGCATTTCCGTGGGCATGCTGGACGAAGCCTACGCCCTTGCGAAGAAGCACTGCTACCCCGCCGGACCTAACTTCATGTATTTTGAAACCGGCCAGGGTTCGGCTCTCTCTGCCAACGCCCACCACGGCTGGGACCAGCTGACGCTGGAAGCCCGCAACTACGGCCTGGCCCGCCGCTATGAACCGTTCCAGGTGAACACCGTGGTGGGATTCATTGGCCCCGAATACTTATATGATACCAACCAGATCCACCGCGCCGGGCTGGAAGACCATTTCATGGGCAAGCTGAGCGGTATCTCTATGGGCTGTGATGTTTGTTATACCAACCATGCCCGCACCGACCAGAACAGCAGCGAGAACCTGGCCGTGCTGTTGACGGCTGCCGGCTGCAACTTCTTCATGGGTGTCCCGCTGGCAGATGATACCATGCTCTCCTACCAGAGCAGCGCCTTCCATGACACCGCCGCCCTGCGGCGCGTCTTCAACCTCCAACCCGCCCCGGAGTTTGCCGCCTGGCTGGACAGCATGGGCATCACCCGTGACGGCTACCTGACCGACCGGGCAGGCGATCCTTCCATTTTCCTCAGCAGGTAACCATGGATGATCATTCCTTCGATGAGATAATCAAACGGGTCACCGCGGAACTCTCCGCCCGGGGTTTGCTCAACCCGGATAGCACGCCCGCGCAGCCCGCGCTGTCAAACCCGCCGATCGATCCTTCCTCCGCGGGCTGGCAAGGTGTGGACTTACCTGACCCCACCACCCGGGCCGAACGCGAGCACCCCGGCGTCGTCTCCCCGGCGGATGCCGAAGGTCTCACCGCGCTGATGAGTGTCACCCCCGCCCGCGTCGCTGTCGGTAAAGCCGGCGCGCGCTATCGCACCCACGCCTGGCTGCTCTTCCAGTCCGACTTCGCGGTAACGCAGGATGCCCTCTACCGGTCGGTGGATGAGAGTCTCCTGGCTCAGCTGGGCTTGTTCAGCGTCCAGAGCGCCGTCACGGGCGGCCGCCAGGAATATCTTCTCCGCCCCGACCTCGGTCGCAAACTCTCCCCCGAAGCGGCACAAGAGATCACCGCCCGCTGCCGCCAGAGCCCCAACCTGCAGATCTGCGTCGGGGACGGCCTGAGCGCGGCAGCCGTCGAAGCCAATCTCAGCCGCATCCTGCCAGTCATCACCCAGGGAGCCGCCAGCGCCCACCTATCGGTCGGCACACCTTTCTACATTCAAAATTGCCGGGTCGGCATCATGAATGAGATCGGTGACCTGTTGAAACCGGATGTCCTCATCCTCTTGATCGGTGAACGCCCCGGCCTTGGCCGCGCGGAGTCTATGTCCGCCTACATGGCATACCGCCCCAAAACTGGTGATACCGACGCGGAGCGGGATGTGATCTGCAACATATTTGACGGCGGCACCAATCCGCTGGAAGCCGGCGCCTACACGCTGCAACTGGCCCGCAAGATGATCGAAAAACAGGCTTCCGGCGTCCGCTTGAAACAGATGGAAGGAGCTTAGCATGGCAATTCTTGACCCCATAAAAGCGCAAGCCCTGGCCGTGCGGGTCATCCCGCATGTCGCGCCGGATTATGCCCAGTTACTGGGATTATCTCCCCAACAGCCCAGCCTGGGCCTCATCACGGCGGATAACGACGACGCCCTGTATGTGGCGGTCGATGAAGCCACCAAAATGGCGGATGTTCAGGTCATCTACGCGCATTCATTTTACGCCGGTGCCCGCCACTCCTCCGGCCTGCTCTCCGGGGAGATCATCGCCCTGCTGGCCGGCCCGTCACCGGATGAGGTCAGCTCCGGGCTGCGGGCTGCCGTGCGCTACCTGGAAGAAGAAGCCTGCTGGTACGCCGCCAACGCCGATGGCTCTATCGCCTTCTTCCCGCACGTCATTGCCCGCGCGGGCTCTTATCTGGCCAAAGTCTGCTCTGTCCCGCCCGGCTCTCCCCTGGCTTACCTGGTCGCGCCGCCGTTGGAAGGCAGCCTAGGCCTGGATACGGTGCTGAAAGCGGCCAACGTGCGGGTCTGCTCCTACACCGCCCCGCCCTCCGAAACCAACTTCATGGGTGCCATCTTAACCGGAAGTCAGTCAGACTGTCAGGCTGCCGCCGCAGCCTTCCAAAACGCTATCCTCGACGTGGCTGCTAATCCGATTGCATACTAAGCAACAAATAAACAAAGCAGGCCGCGGAAACCGCGGCCTGCTATTATTCACAAACTTCCTAATCTAGTTTAGCCGAACTTCTTCGATCACCCGCCGGACCAACTCCGGCAGCGCGTTTTCCACTGCCTGGGTTAAGCCAACCTGGGTCTCCAGGCTTTCCGCTTCCACGCAGTAGATCACCACTTCTTTCGGGTAGACGTTCGAAAGCTTAGCCGCAAACAGCAGCTCCGGCAGCCCGATCTCATGCGGTGAGGTCTTGATGGACAGATACGCCGGCACCTTTTCACCGGTGATCCGGCTGATCGTTCCCGGCTTGCCGCTGTTGCGGGCCGCGTCCAGGATCACCAGCTTGTCCGTCCCTGCCACATATTGCAGCAGGTCCAGCCCGCAGGTCCCCCCATCCACGATCTGGATATCGGGATGAATTTCGCCTGATTCTTGCAGCAATTTGACGGCGTGGATTCCCACGCCGTCATCTGTTAGTATCAGGTTGCCAACTCCAAGGATCAGAGTGCGTCCCATGTCGCTGGTTAATCCATCACGATCACTTTGGTGATCTCGTTTCCTTCCGTATCCAATACATGCACCGCGCAGGCCATGCAGGGGTCGAAAGAGTGGACGGTGCGCAGGATCTCCACCGGCTGCTCGGGGTCAGCTACCGGGGTGCCAACCAGCGCGGCTTCGTATGCGCCAGCCAGACCCGCGGCATCACGCGGAGAGCCATTCCAGGTGGAAGGTACGATCGCTTGGTAATTCGCGATCTTGCCGTCCTTGATGTGGATCCAGTGACCCAGCGCCCCGCGGGGAGCTTCGGTCCAACCCCAGCCCTTGGCTTCCGCCGGCCAGGTGGATGGATCCCAGTGCACGTTCTCATGGATCTTCAGGTCACCGCTGCCAATGTTGGCGGCCAGTTCCATCGTCCAGGGTTCCAGCTGTTCGGCCAGTACGGCCGTTTCTACACAGCGGGCAGCCACGCGGCCCAGGGTGGAGAACAGGACAGTCGCCGGAACGCCCAGTTTGCCGAGGACATAGTCCACGTAGAACTGCACGCGCTTGTGACCGGAAACGTAGGCGATCAACATGCGGGAGAGCGGCCCCACTTCAACGGATTTATCGTCGTAGCGCGGCGCCTTCAGCCAGGAGTATTTGCCCTCGGTATCCAGGAACTCGTACGGCGGCTTCGGCCCGGTGTAATTGGGGTTGGTCGCGCCTTCGGCTGGGTGCAGCCCGGCTGATTCATCGTCGTAGGTGAACCAGGAGTGCGTGACATACTCAGAGATCTTGTCGCCGTCCAGCGGAACAACCTGAGACAGGTCGCGGTTCAGGATCAAACCGCGCGGGATAAAGAGATGATCCGGGTTATTGGGATCGGCGCCGTCAACCAGCGGGAAATCACCGTAGGACATGAAGTTGCCAAGTCCTTCACCCAGGCCAGCCCATTCCAGGTAGAACGGAGCCACAGCCAGGACATCCGGGACGTACACTTTATCCACAAAATCCTTCGCCTTGCGGAACAGGCCCAGCAGTTGGGCGATCTTGTCCGCGTTGATGGCAGCCTGGCTGTTCGGGTCCACCGGGATGGACATACCGCCGACCAGGTAAGTCTGCAGGTGCGGGTTCTTGGCGCCGAGGATGGCGTGCGCTTTGATCACTTCGCGCTGCCATTCCAGGGCTTCCAGGTAGTGCGCCACAGCCATCAAGTTGGCTTCAGGTGGTAATTTGTAAGCCGGGTGTCCCCAGTAAGCGTTACCGAACAGGCCCAGTTGGCCGCTGTCCACAAACTTCTGGATGCGCTGCTGGACACCGCGGAAGTAATCCTCACTGGATTTTTCGTAATCAGAAATGGATTGCGCCAGGTCTGAGGTAGCTTTCGGATCCGCGCTGAGGGCGGAAACGATATCTACCCAGTCCAGGGCGTGCAGGTGGTAGAAATGAATGACGTGATCCTGAACATACTGGATGGCCTCGATGATGTTGCGGATCAGGCGGGCATTCTTCGGGATCTGGATCCCCAGGGCATCTTCAACAGCTCGCACGGAGCTGAGTGCGTGTACAGTCGTTCAGACACCGCAGATTCTTTGCGTGAACGTCCACGCCTCCCGTGGATCGCGTCCCTGCAGGATCAGTTCGATCCCGCGGAACATGGTGCTGCTGCTCCATGCCTTTGTCACCACGCCATCCGCAACCTCGACCTCAATACGCAGGTGGCCTTCGATGCGGGTGATCGGATCAATTGCGATTTTTGCCATAGCTTCTCTCCTTATTGGATGGAATTATTTTTCACTAACTTCGGCGGTCGGTTCAGGGAACATCGGCAGGAACCGCACGGCGGCATCGAACATGATGATGCCCAGGCAGGTCAAGCCAACGGACACAGCGATCTCAGACCAGGCTGGCAGGTACAGCGCGCCGTGGAAGAACGTCAGGGCGCTGTTGATGCGGTTCATGATCAAACCGCCCATCACATAGAACGCTGCCCAGATGATACCGTTGCTGGTGTTCCTTGTCTTCGGGTCGGCGAACATCAACATGGGGACAACCACGCCTCCCATGATCTCGATGATGTAGAGCACCGATGCCAGGTCGCCTTTCAACAGGTAGACATAGTCACCAGAGACAACCAGGTCGCCGATCTTCAGTACCAGGTACAAACCGAGTAACCAGGGAACGGCTTTGGTCAGGCTGGATAACAGCTTCAGTTCGAACCGGTAACCGTACGTCCGCGCAGAGTTGTAAGATTCGAAAACCACCATCCCGAGGCCTGCGGCTATCGCAGAGATATAGTAGAAAACGGGCAGCAGCGGTGTATACCACAATGGGTGAATGCGGTACGGCAAAATCGTCAGCATCGTTCCCAGAGTGGATTGGTGCAGGGTGGATAGCGTGATCCCGGCGATCATCAACGGAATTTCGATCCCGTGAATGATTTTCAGCGGCACCTTCCAGTGCAGGGCTTCAAATACGATCGGGCTGAACTCCAGCAGCAGCACACCCAGGTACAGCATCACGCACCAGCCGATCTCAAACAACGGGGAGTGAATGTTGCCGTAGATCATCAGGTGCCAGATGCGCAGCGGGAAACCCAGATCCGCCAGCAGGGTCAGAGCCGCCAGAATGTAGCTGATGAAACCGGTCAAGATAGTTGGCCGTACCAGCGGATAGAACTTCTTCAGGTTGAAGATATAGACCACAGCCGCCAGGGTGAACGCGCCGGCAGCCAGGCCGATACCGGCCATCATGTCGAAGCTGATCCAGATACCCCACCCGCGGTGATCGCTCAGGTTGGTGGTCGGACCTAGACCGACTACCCACCGCCAGGCAGCGACTGCCAGGCCGAGCGCGCCAACGATCCAGATGAAGATCATCCCCGGGCCAACTTTGTAACGGCGGAGGCGAATGTCACCCAGTTTAATGGCCATCGTGCACCTCCTTGCCTTCGTTGCGGTGAGTATAGAAGTAAGTGGCTGTCAGGAAAGCGCCAACAATACCTACCACCCACGGCACGGCTTTCATATACGGCCAGTCGATCGACGGGAGAGAACGCTCATCCAGCTCAGGTAAACCCAGTAGGTGCGGATTGACGCCGGCAATGTACAGAACATCCGTACCACCAGCCTCATGTTCACCGTATACTGTGCCGACGTACCGCTCCGTGTCAGCTACCCGGCTGTGGGCTACATCCAGCATTTCCTGCCGGCTGCCAAAGTTGATCGCACCAGTCGGGCAGGCATCCGCGCACGCGGGGCGCTCTCCGCCAGCCAGTCGATCCGCGCAAAAATCGCATTTTTGGATCTTGGGGGCGTTGGAGTACCACTGAGCCTTGGGAATGCCGAAGGGGCAGGCGGCCATGCAGTACCGGCAGCCAATGCAGCGTTCCGCGTGGTAAACCACCGGGCCGGCTTCTGTTTTTTCCAGTGCTGCCACCGGGCAAACCGAAGCGCAGGCAGGTTCTACGCAGTGCATGCAGTTAGCTTTGACGAAGGAAGTTCCCTCTTCGCCGTCATACAGCTTGATGAGTGTCCAGGTATCCGCGCTTAAGTCCAGCGGCCGTTCCCAGATCCGTTCGGGGTCAGTGACCGGCGGCAGGTTGGAGCGGCTTTTACAGGCAACCTGGCAGGCGCGGCAGCCAACGCATTTCGTGGCATCATACAGCATCGATGCCTGGCTGTTTGCCTCAACCTGCTTGGCCTGTACCTCCAGCTGCGCGATGGGTGAATCGACCAGAGCCAATCCACCCAGACCGGCACCCGCAGTTTTCAGGAAATCTCTACGGTTGATGGGCATATTTATCCTCCATCACCCTATTTGTGATCGCCGTGCTCTTCAGGTCCGAGTTTGGCGTCTTCGGCTTTTTGTTCGTTGCCAGCCTGCCGGGTCATCATATCATAGGCAAACGCGCCAGCCGCGCCTACCACCACACCCAGTGTGCCGCCGGTGATGGCAGCGCCAAGCGGGGTGATCTCACGGTCGGGTGGAACGATACCGGGGTACTGCTCAGGCGGGGTGAACTTGGCCAGTTCGATCGGCTTGTAAGTCTCAAGATCCCAGAAGCCGGGCTCTGAGCAGCCGATGCAGGGATGACCAGCGCCGATCGGCCAGTTCGTGCCTTCATTGAACCGCACGGATGGGCAGTTATGGTAGGTCATCGGGCCTTTGCAGCCCATCTTGTACAGGCAGTAACCCAGGCGGTGACCTTCATCGCCCCATTCGCGGACAAATTCGCCGGCAGCGAAGTGACCGCGCCGTTCGCAATTGTCATGGATGAGGTGACCAAAGGCGAACATCGGCCGGTGCAGCGCGTCCATCTCTGGCAGCGCGCCAAAGGTCAGGAAGTGCACCACGGTGGCAGTCAGGTTGACCGGGTTCATCGGGCAGCCGGGGATGTTCAGTACCGGTTTGTCTTTGATCAGGTCCATCACACCAACCGCGTTGGTTGGGTTCGGGTTGGCCTTGGGCAAACCGCCAAAGCTGGCACAGTTGCCAACCGCCACAACGGCCAGGGCGTTCTTGGCCGCTTCTTGCAATAATTGAACGGATGATTTTCCGCCGATGCAGCAATAACCTTTATCTTCATCGAGCGAGACGGATCCCTCCACTACCAGTAAATAACCGCCAGCCGCGATCGTAGCTTCCTTGGCTTCTTCCGCCCGTTTACCGGAGGCGGCCATGATCGTCTCGTGGTAATCCACAGAGAGGATGTCTAGCACCACTTCGGCTGCTGTTGGTGCGGATGCGCGCAAGAAGGCTTCACTGCAGCCCGCGCAATCCTGTAATTCCAGCCAGACGACTGGAACTCTGGATGGGCTGGTCAGCGCCTGGCTGATCAACTCCTCGGAGCTCTTCGGCAGCGCCAACGCCCCGGCCATTAAACTGCAAAAGGCCAGGAAGTCTCGTCGCGAGAGCATGGACGATACCTGTGCATCTGTTTCTGTGTGAGTCTGAATTGCCATAGAACCTCCTTACAGGAAATTAAATAGAACAACTCTTACTGCTTATTCGATTGTGCTTACAAAACTGTTGCCTGGGGCTTGCTATTTGGTACCATTAATAACATTAAAACTTCATTAGCAGGATTTTAGCACCTTATGTAGATAAATACAATAGTTAAAAGAAGATTAAACAATCTACATAGCCGCCAAACCTGACACAAATCCGGATATGCTACAATTCAGGTATGCATCCCCCGGTCGCTATCTATGAAAAGATCGCTGAGCATTACCGCCAGCTCATCCTATCCGGTTCTTTAGCCGCCGGCAGCAGCTTGCCCACCCTGCGGCAGGTAGCCGCGCGCTGGAACTGCACGGTTGGCACGGCCCAGCATGCCTTCCAACTTCTCGCGGAAGAGGGATTGATCAACAGTCTCCCGGGAGCCGGCACGGTTGTGCGTGCCCGGGACGCGGCTGCATCACTGCCCGGTATCTCTCACCTGGTGCGCGCCACCGAAGAATACGCCTCCCGCGCGCTGCAGGCCGGTTTCTCCTACGCCGAGATCGAAAACGCGCTGCGGGAAGTATTGGACCGCTTACGCGTCCCGCACCTCCCTAACCCGGATGCTTCTCCGGCCGGCGTCATCCGTTTTGCTGGCAGTCACGACCTGGCCTTATCCGCCCTGGTTTCCCGCCTGCCTGCCCTCCTCCCAGGCATCACGCTCGACCTGTCCTTCACCGGCTCGTTGACCGGGTTGATCTCCCTCAGCCAGGGCGAGGTTGATCTGGCTGGCTGCCATCTATGGGATGCCGGCTCCGACAGCTACAACCTGCCGTTTATCCAACGCATTCTGCCCGGTAAACCGGCGCGCGCGGTAACGCTGGCTCACCGTTCCATCGGGCTGATCCTTCCGTCCGGGAATCCGCTGGGTATCACCCGGTTGGAAGACCTGCTGCGTCCGGAAGTTCACTTCATTAACCGGCAGGAAGGGTCCGGTTCACGCGTCTGGCTGGACGCGCGCCTGGCTGCCCTCGCTATCCCAACCGACCAGATCAGCGGATATGACCAGACAGTCAGCACCCATACGGCCGTGGGTCTGTCGATCAAATCCGGCCAGGCCAACGCCGGGTTGGGGCTGCAGGCCGTCGCCGGGCAGTACCACCTGGCTTTCGTCCCGCTCACCGAAGAACGGTATGATCTGGTTTACACCGACAAACCGGAGCCGTCCGCGGCATTGAAATCATTCATCAACTGGCTTTCTACCCCGGCTGCCCGCAAAGAGATCGCCCGTATCCCTGGCTATTCCAACCGCCAGACTGGCAAACATCAATTACCGGCTGCCTGACGCCGGAGATCATAAAACAAGGAGTGATCCATGCAGAAATTTGAAGAGAACATCCAACGCTACGCCGACCTGGCAATTAAAATCGGCGTCAACATTCAACCCGGCCAGCGCCTGCTCATCCGCGGACCGCTGCTCTACGGCGCCCCCATCTCCACCGCGCCCCTGGTGAATGCCCTGGTCAAAAGCGCTTACCAGGCCGGCGCCCGCCGGGTGGACGTGCTGTGGGGTGATGAATCGAATGAGTTGGCCCGCTTCCAGTATGCCCCGCGCGATTCCTTCGCGGAAATGGCTGCCTGGAAAGCCGGCGCCGCCTTCGAGCATGTCTCCCACGGTGACGCGGTCATTGGCATCACCGGTATCAACCCCGACCTGTTATCCAGCCAGGACCCGGACCTGGTGACTGCCTACACCCAGGCCATCCAGAAAGCCCTGGCGCCCTTCCAGAACCTCACATCCACCAATCAGGTGCAGTGGCTGGTGCTGCCGGCTCCGACCCCCGGTTGGGCTCAAAAAGTGTTCCCGCATACACCGGTTGAAGCCGCCATGGATAAAATGTGGCAGGCCATGTTTGCCTTCAGCCGGCTGGACCGGCCGGACCCGGTGGCGGCATGGCGCGAGCATACCAACAATCTAAAAACCCGCGCGGCTTATCTGAACTCCAAACAGTACGCCAGCTTCCACTACCGCGGACCCGGCACCGACCTCACCATTGGCTTCACCGGTACCGCTGTCTGGACCGGCGCCAGTGAGGACTCTGCTGCCGGCATTGAGTTCATCGCCAACATGCCCACCGAAGAGGTCTTCGCCGCCCCGCACCGCCTGAAAGCGGAAGGTCACATCCACGCCACCCTGCCCTTGAATTACAGCGGCACGCTGATTGATGATTTTGATCTGCGCTTTGAGCAGGGTCGCGTCGTGCATGCCGCCGCCAAAGTGGGTGAAGCCGTCCTGCGAAAATTACTGGAAACGGATGACGGTGCCGGCCGCCTGGGCGAGGTCGCACTCGTGCCGCATTCATCTCCCATCTCCCAGTCCGGCACGCTCTTCTACAACACCCTGCTGGACGAAAATGCCTCCTGCCACCTGGCCGTTGGCCGCGCTTACCAAACCACCCTGCAAGGCGGCGGCAGCTGGTCCGACGCTGAGTTCAACGCCCAGGGCGGCAACACCAGCCTGGTCCATGTGGATTTCATGGTCGGCTCCGGTCAGTTGGATATCGACGGCATTCTGCCCGACGGCCGCGTGGAACCCGTCTTCCGCGCTGGCGAGTGGGCTTTCAAAGCCTGATCCCAGTCACCTCCCCAAGCCTGCCTGACGGCAGGCTTTTTTGTTCATAAAACCTTCATATCCTCTTCACACGGCCTGCGCATCTGTTCGATATCATGCTCCTGTAAGTGAAACACAAATAATAGGAGATAATCATGAAACGAACAACTTCGATAGTTTTAACAACCCTGGCGGTGATCGGCACGACCGCCGCCATGGTCAGCCCGGTCAGCGCGGATGCCGGCACCACCACCCCAACTACAGCCGCTTACGGGCACGGCGGTATGCGCGGCCCTGGCGTAGATCACCCGGAAACAGATCCCATGCTGGGAGATGAGATCCTGCATGACTACACCGTTGCCGGTTACAGCGCGGCACTGGGTCTGTCCGTGGCAGAGCTCGAAACGCGCCTGGCGGCCGGTGAAACCCTGGCAGACATTGCCGTCAGTACCGGCCTCACACTGGACCAGTTTCAGGATCTGCGCGCCGCAACCACCAGCGAAGTGCTGGCTCAGGCCGTGGCGGACGGCGTGATCACCGCCGAGCAAGCCGATTGGATGCAATACCACGGTGCTGACTTCAGCGACCGTACTACTGGCTCCATGCAAGGCACGCAGTCCGCACCTCACGGCGCTGGCCGGGGCAATCGCCCGTAATCGATCAAATCGGATAAGCGGATGGCATCAGCCATCCGCTTTTCGTTATAAAATACACTCAACAGCCAGCTATTACGGCAGTACTAACACGGGGGTAATATTCCACCACGAACCCCACTCATTTTGCGTGTTATTGACCATCGCGCCATCATCTGTAAGGCTCCACGCGAAAGAGGGAGATTGGAATTGAATATCCCGGACTGGGACACCAACCATGTTGATCGTTTCACCATCGGTTTGCTCAATCCCAGGCCAATCATCCATTATCAGCAGGCCGCCATCTGGCACTACGGTTAACGCGCCCACCGGCACGCTGCGGATCTGCCAGTCCGCTCCGCGATCGGCGCTGGTGTAGACCCAGGCCAATGGTTGGTCATACGGCATACTCATACGCTTGCATTCCACTTCCACATAGAAAGTATCACCCGCCCGCGAGGGGTACTGGGTGGCGCAAACGGCGTCAAAATCAGTAAATATTCCCGCCTGCTCCGGCGGGTCTGGCAGATAGAAACGCTCCCAGGTTACGCCGCCATCCATCGTGCGGAAGAACAGGGCGCCGGCAGCCACCCCGTTGCACGAGCCGGTCAGCCACCCGGTTTGGGCATCCATAAAATACAGAGCGTTCTTCTGACAAGACATCACCCCGCTGCTGTCAGCATACGGGTCAATGATGCGCTGCCAGCTGCTGCCGCCATCCTGTGTGCGGAAGATCGCCAGATAGTCGTGATTCATACCGGCACCAACATGCGCCATCAACCAGCCGTTGGCTTCATCCACGAACTGCAGATGCGATATGGTGAAGGTTTCGTTCAAACCATCCACCGGTATCGAAACAGCCTGCCAGGTGATTCCGCCGTCTGATGTATGCCAGACCACCTGCTCTGCCAGCGGCGGTAAAGCGGTGTTATAAGGTGCCACCCAGCCGCTTTCCAACCCGGCGAAACCGGCAGCCAGAAGCACAGATCCCGGATCCACCCCTGCATCGTACGGCAAGTGGGTATCCTGCCAGGTGAGGGCACCATCGGTGGTTCGCAGCACATGCAGCGTACCGCCCAGGCGGCTCAGCGCCCAGCCCGTTTTGGCGTCCATCATCCACAAATGCTCCAGTACCAAAGGCGTTCCGCTGCCGCCCACTGCCGGTGTCTCTGCTGTGGCGGATGGCGTTTCGCTGGGAAGCAGCGGTGCCTCTGTGGGTGACTCTGTCTGGATGAACTGTGTCGCTTCAGGTGCAGGCATTTCCACACGGCTGCATGCCAGACTGACAAGGATCAGTACCACGACTGTCAGGGAGAGTTGTATTTTCTTCTTCATGCCAATAGCATACCCCCACCGTGCGGATTTCGCAACATACCAGTTGTTCAGCACCCCTTTCAGGGTTAGAATCAGCATTATGACGAACCCCCGCAAGATCCTGCATGTGGACCTGGATGCCTTCTTCTGCTCGGTGGAAGAGTTGAAAGACCCATCCCTGATTGGAACACCTTTTGCGGTGGGCGGTTCTCCTGACGGCCGCAGTGTCATCTCCTCCTGCTCGTATGCCGCCCGGCAGCTGGGAGTGCGCTCAGCCATGCCCACCCGCCGCGCGTTGACGCTCTGCCCGGGGCTAAAGTTGGTGCACGGCAGCCACTCGGAGTACGGCGCCTGGTCCGACCGGGTGATGGCTATCTTTCACGACCTGACCCCACTGGTGGAGGAAGTATCCATCGACGAGGCTTTTCTGGATGTTTCTGACCTGCCGCAATCCCCCGCGCTGATCGCCCGTTCCATCCAGCAGCGCGTGGCAGATGAGACCGGGCTGCCATGCTCCATCGGCGCGGCCACCAGTAAACTGGTTGCCAAGATCGCCACGGATGCGGGCAAGGCTCGCCATAGCGGCACGACCGCCCCGCGAGCCATCACCATCGTCCCGCCTGGCGAAGAACAGGCCTTCCTCGCGCCGCTGCCGGTGGGTGCCATCTGGGGGGTCGGCGCCAAGACTGCTGCCCATCTCAACTCGCTGGGCTTCATCACCATCGCTCACCTGGCGGCCGCCAGCCCGGCTGAACTGCAGCGCCTGCTGGGCAAGACCGGCTTGTATCTGGCACGCGCCGCCCGCGGCGAAGACTCCTCAGTTATCCATACTTCGCACGAATTAAAATCTGTCAGCCAGGAAACCACCTTCTATGAAGACACCGCTGACCGCAAAGAACTGGAAGCCACCTTTGCCTGGCTGTCTGAAAAAGTAGCCCGCCGGCTGCGCCAGAAAGGCATTGGCGGCAGCGTGGTACGCATCAAAGTGCGTTACGCGGATTTTTCCACCTACACCCGCCAGCAGCGCTTGACTTCGCCTTCCAACCTGGAAAGCATTCTGCTTGCCACCGCGCTGGATCTCTTTCATGCCTTCTGGCAGCCCGGCCAGGCCGTGCGCCTGCTGGGTGTCGGTGTGGCAGACCTGGAAGAGGGCTGGCACCAGATGTCCCTGCTGGAGCCGCAACAGGAAAAAGAGATCCGCCTGCATGAAGCGGTGGACGCCATTCGCGCCAAATACGGTAAAGAGCTGTTGCAGAAAGGAAAGATCCGCCCATGAACCTTACCCCGCCACTGCCCCACACCTACTGGGTGGAACCCGGCTGGCTGTTGGCCGGCCCGCACCCGCTGCGGATGCCTGGCGCGCCGCACCCCGCAGCCCTGCAGGCATTGATCTCCGCCGGCATCACCGCCTTTGTCGACCTCTCCGACCCGGACGAGTTGAGCGGCGCGGCCTATCCGGTTGATTTCAAGCAGTTCCCCGGCGGCGCGGACCTGCGCTACTACAACCTGCCCTTCAGGGATTTTGCCACTCCGACTGTGCCTGAAATGCACACCATTCTGGATCTGCTGGCTACACTGCGCACGCAGGGGTCGCCGGCTTACATCCACTGTTATGCCGGGGTTGGGCGCACTGGCACCGCGGTAGGCTGCCTGCTGGCACAAAGCGGTTTTCCCGGCCCGGCCGCGCTGGATAGATTAGAACAACTGCGCGCCGGCCTGCCCGCCCCGCTCTTCCCCAGCCCGGAGACGAAGCAGCAGCGCGCCTTCGTCCTATCCTGGCTGCCCGACCGTTAGGAATTAGCCCCTGCGCAGCGCAATACTTTTGGTATAATACCGCCACCGCCACCTTAGCTCAGATGGTAGAGCAGGCGTTTCGTAAACGTCAGGTCATGGGTTCGACTCCCATAGGTGGCTCTTT
>Ga0233425_10000507_pt1 | contig 99957 bp, 74 predicted proteins | sample Watercolumn_Towu_2_FD_181712 | JGI IMG/M metagenome (GOLD analysis project Ga0233425, IMG submission 181712) | Freshwater microbial communities from Lake Towuti, South Sulawesi, Indonesia - Watercolumn_Towuti2014_140_MG | ecosystem: Environmental > Aquatic > Freshwater > Lake | place...
AGAACAACGCGGCGCGCATTGCGATGAGCGTCGATCGCGCGGCCAAGGGCTTGATCCACAAGGGCGAGGTCTCGGAAGGGCTGTTGAACATGGTCGAGATGGCGTTCCGGGCCTACGATCCGTGCTTCGGCTGCGCCACCCACAGCCTGCCTGGTCACCTGCCGCTGGCCGTGGACATCTTCGACGCCCAAAAGAAACTCGTCCGCCGCCTCGTCCAGGAGTAGGCGGCAGCGGCCGCGGCGGCGGCGGAATGCTACCGCGAGTGGCCGCGAATAGACGCGAATACAAGGGCGCGTCGGGTACGATCTCGGGTAGTCCACGCGCTCAGGCACGAGCATCGAGCATCGGCCGTCAGCGGGTCAGAACATGCGCCGCGGCACCTCGATTGTCTCCCCGGGGCCCACAGCACGGCCAACGGCTCCGGTCTGTGTCGGACTCCACTTTACCCACTCAACCGAGCCATCCCCACGGATGATCTTAACCACGCCACGCCGTCCGTAAGGCGTCACGCCTCCAGCGGTTAGAAGGGCCTGAGGCAACGTCGTTTCACCCGTGAAGGCGTAACGACCCGGTCTGGCGACCTCACCGCCAACGAAGAACACGGGCCCACTGTTGGTGACGGTGACTACCTGTACTCGGAACATCGCGCGGCCGGCGATCGTCGTTCCTCCCCGATGCTCGGCTGTCACCTTTTCAGCCGGGGCGGACTCCTTCCTCCCGCCGTTGCTCGACCAATGGCGAATGCCGACAACCGCCACAACCAAGCCCGCCATCAGAACGCAGGCTGGCACAATGCGTCTTCTCATTTGTCTCTGTCCAATCAAAGCCCCATTGAAACCGCCCCGATGGGTGCCGTCGCGAGCACTCCCGGTCACTGTCGTTGTTTCGCCTGCTGCCCTGTCCACCATTCCTCCCACCTCGAGGCGTCGCCACCATAGTCAGCGCGCGTAATCCCTCTCAGCAGGTCCACCGCCACATACCGGGCGCCGGGATCGTCCGATTTCAGTAGCGCGATCAACCCCGGCGCCATCGCCCCGCACCGGCCCAGGACCCACGGCACTCGACCCCACTCATGGGCCTGCGCGAGAACCCTGCAGGCTTCCGCACGGTCAAGCGGATTCGCACTCTTCATCAGGCGAACAAGCCATGCGGCAATAGCGCCATGTCGATCGCACGTCGGCCCCGATTCCAGTGAGAAGGAGTGATACGTCACGCTTGTGGTAGGACAAACCAGCATGGCCTTCCCTTCCTTGAGGTACCCGCCAACCGCCGTAATGGACAGAATATCCTTGGGCGTCTTGACGTTCTCCAGCATTTCGGAACTCGCGGCATTCCAGACCATCGCCATGCGGTGCAGACACTGGAAGTCAAACCCTTGCCGTTCGGCCACCGGCCTGGTCGCCCAGAACGATAACAGGCAAAGCAAGATCGCACCGCAGATGCACGCCGCGAGCGCGCGCGATTTCCGCACCGAGGCGGCATCATTCGTCGGCATTCTCATATCTTACTTTTTCACGCCTGGTCCCAGCAACTTACCCCCTAAACGCAGCTTCGCAAGTGACGTTGCGATGGTGCCTGGTGCCTTCCGTACGGTTCCGACGGTCCAACACCCGGAGTTGCGCACTGTGGCCGCGAGCAGGATACTCGGGGGGCCGATGAGCGACGCAACCGCCAAGCAGGTCCTGGTGCTCGGTCTGGGCAACGACATCCTGACCGATGACGCCATCGGATTGGTCGTGGCCCGGGCGATCCGGGAGCGGGTGGGCGCGGGCTCAGGCATCGCGGTGGCGGAGACCGAGGAGATGGGGCTTTCCCTGCTTGATCTGGTGGTGGGGTACCGGGACCTGGTGCTGGTGGATGCCATCCAAACGGGCCAACAGCCACCGGGCTTTATCCATGAGGTGGACGAACAGACGATGCGCACCGTGCCGGCCATCTCGCCGCACTTCGTCGGTGTCGGGGAGGCTCTGGCGTTGGGCCGCACGCTGGGCATGGCGATACCGGAACGGGTGAGGATCATCGCGGTCGAGGTCGAGGACCCGTTTACGATGGGGACGCGCCTGACGCCAGCCCTCGAGGCCGCCCTGCCGGGAGTAGTCGAGCGCGTCCTGAGCGTGGCGCGGGCGCTGGCCGCCGAAGCCCGGGCTGGCTGAGCCATTCGACCCGTGAGGGACTCACCGCTTGGGACTGGCTCGAGGGTGAGCAGCCTGACTACAGTCGATTAGCGCGCTGCATGAGCCTGACCGCGAACAAATACTGGCACGTCGTAAACATCGGGATCCAGAACACCCTGGTGTACCGGATCAATTTCCTGTTCCGCGCCGCCTTCGGCCTGGTTCCGCTGATGGCCACGATCTACTTGTGGCGGGCGGTGTACGCGAGCAACCCGGACAACCCGGCCGTGGGTGGCTATACCCTCGCCGGCATGACGTCGTATTACCTGCTCACCACGATCGTGGATGCCCTCACGGCCGTGACCGACGATGACTGGCAGATCGCCGGCGACATCAAGGACGGAAACATCAGCCAATTCCTGCTCAAGCCGATTGATTACCTCACCTACCGGCTTTGCCTGTTTGGGGCCGGGCGGCTGATCTATACGGCCGTGGCGGTGGTCCCGGTGGCCCTGTTCATCTTTGCTCAGCGTGCTTTCTTCGTGCTGCCCACCGACGCCCTCACTCTCGGGTGCTTCCTGCTTTCGACGGTCATGACGGCGCTGCTCCAGTTCCTCATCTCCTACTCGATGGCGCTGCTGGCGTTCTGGGTGCTCGAGGTATCGACGTTCATCTTCATTCTGTTCGCCTTCGAGTACATCGCCGGTGGGCATCTCTTCCCGCTGGACATCCTGCCGCCGCTGGCGGTCCAACTTCTCAATTACACGCCGTTCCCCTACCAGCTTTATTTCCCAGTCAGCGTCTATCTGGGACGGGTGACCGGCGCCGCGCTTTGGCAGGGTTTGATCATCCAGGCGCTTTGGGTGCTCGCCGCCTACGCCCTGGCGCGGTTCGCCTGGCGCCGCGGCATCAAACACTACTCGGCGGTGGGAGGCTGACGCGCATGAACCCGGACTCGCTTCGCTCGACGCTCAAACGCCACCTGAGCATCTACCTGGCGTTATGGCGGAACTCCGTCGTTCGCGAGATGGGGTTCAAGGCCAACTTCCTGCTCTGGATCGTGGTCGAGATGCTGTGGTTCGCGCTGCAACTCTCCTTCTTCCTCGTGATCTACCAGCACACCGAGCGCATCGCAACCTGGTCGAAATGGGAGGTGGTGTTGCTGATCGGCGCCAGTCATTTCATTCAGCAATTGTTCAGCGCCTTTTTCCTCAGCAACTGCGTGCAGCTTTCCGAACACGTCCGCACGGGCCGGCTGGATTTCCTGCTGTTGCTGCCGGTTAACACCCGGTTTGTGATCTCGCTGCGGGTGGTGGACCTGGGAGCGTTCGTGAACGTGGCCTCGGCGCTGGCCGTCATGGTCTATGCGGCGCGCGAACTCCACCTTGTCCCGGCGCCCCTCGAGGTGCTCGGGTTCCTGCTGTTGTGCGGCGCGGGGCTGCTCACGCATTACTCGCTGATGTTCCTCCTGGCCTCGGTGAGCTTCTGGACCGTGCGCGCGCAGGGGATCGTCTGGGGCTACTACAACCTGTTCACCATCGCGCGGTTGCCCGAGGCGGCGTTCCGTCCGGGCCTGTTCAAGGCCGTGTTCACGTTCGCGGTGCCGATGTTGCTGGTGTCGAACGTGCCGGTGAAACTGCTCGCCGGCAAACTCGGTTCGCCCGGTGAAATGCTGCTCCTGGTGGGGATGACCGCGGCCTGCGCGCTCGTGTCCGAGTGGGGCTGGCGCCAATCGGTGCGCCGCTACACCAGCGCCAGTTCGTGACGCGCGCAATGCGTCCCGCCCCCATAGGGGAAACCCTTAGATAGGCTAAGGCTCCGTCCCCTCTCCAAATCAGGGCAGACACCGATTGTGGCTCACCTTTTTTTGCCATAATTTGTGCCCGTGCGAACAACAAATGCGAAGCACACAGACCCGACCCCCACGGAATTGTTCGGGCCTGCCCAAATCGTGGTGAGTGCGCAACCGTCCCGCGCCGGGGCGGACCAAGCCGCGGCCAGGAACCAACTCCCCCGGAGGTGATCATGAACTCGAACGGCAAAAATGTGGTCGAAGCGCTGAGCAACTCGAAACTTTACCAGGATTACTCCCGCGCGTTCAGCGACATCACCGGGCTGCCGGTGACCTTGCGGCCGGTGGAATCGTGGCAGTTGCCCTACCACGGGCGGCGCAACGAGAATGGGTATTGCGCCCTGGTGGCGCAGAAGAGCAGCGCCTGCGCGGCCTGCCTCCAGACCCAGCAACGGCTCAGCGATTGTGCCACGCACGCCCCGCAAACGGTGACCTGCGCTTCGGGTCTCACGGAGACGGCCGTGCCGGTCCGGCTGGGTGAGCAGCTCATTGGCTTCCTGCAAACCGGCCAGGCCTTCCGCCGCAAGCCCAGCCCCTGTCAGTTCGAGCGGGTGAGCCGTTTGGTGCAGGACTGGGGCCTGGACGCCGAGCAGGAACGGCTGCGCAAGGCCTACTTCGCCACGCGGCTGCTCGCCCCCAAGGAGCATGAGGCGGTGGTCAAAATGCTCACGATCTTCTCGCAACACCTCTCGATGGTGAGCAACCAGGTGGTGGTCTGGCAGGAGAACCCGGAGCCGGCCATGATCTCGCGGGCCAAGGAATACATCCAGGAGCACCAGGCCGAGGACCTGTCCCTGGGTCAGGTGGCGCGCGCGGTCAACACGAGCACGTTTTACTTCTGCAAGGTGTTCAAGAAGAGCACCGGCATCAATTTCACCGATTACGTGTCGCGGGTGCGTATCGAGAAGGCGAAAAACCTGGCGCTCAACCCGAACCTGCGCATCAGCGAGATCGCCTTCGAAGTGGGCTTCCAATCCCTGACCCACTTCAACCGCGTGTTCAAGAAGATCACCGGCCAATCGCCGACGGAATATCGCGCCCAATTGCCGATGGGCTAGCGAGCTGCCCTGGGTTACCAGCGCGAGCTGCAGAACCTGCCCCGCGAGGGGTTGCGGCGCCGCGAGTTTGCCTGCACGGAGAATCAACCGCAGAGAACGCATAGATCACAAGGATCTGCCTCTTTGGAGCGCGGACATTCCTATCCGCTTGAGTGGATGGGGCCGCGTTGGAGCGGACAGGAATGTCGACAGGAATGTCCGCGCTCCGATGCGCGCTCTCGTCCACCCTCCTCTGCGGCTCATTCCTCGCCCCTCGCCCCTCGCCTTGTCACTGCTCTTGCCCAACGCTTCACGTCTGCCTTAACATTTGGGATATGAACCTGGTTCGCATTGACACGCTTTCCCCGCTTCGCCATCCGTAATCGCCGTGAACCGGTACGACCAGATGACGAAGGCGGCGTTGATCGCCCGCCTCAAGGAGTTGGAGAAGAACTCGATCAACCTCTGTGAAGCGCACCAATCGGTGCTGGCGGCGGAACGCAACGTGACCGGTTCGGCGCTGCGCGACAGCGAGGAGCGCCTCCGGGCCATCGTCGAGACGGCCGTCGAAGGCATCGTCACCATCGACGCCCGCGGGATCATCGAGAGCTTCAACCCCGCCGCCGAGCGCATGTTCGGCTACGCCGCCCACGAGATGATCGGCCGGAACGTTTCCGTGCTCATGCCGTCGCCCGAGCGCGAGCGTCACGACGGGTTCATTCAGAACTACCTGCGGACAGGCCAGGCCCGGATCATCGGCATCGGCCGCGAGGTTCAGGGCCGGCGCAAGGACGGCAGCCTCTTTCCAATGGACCTGTCCGTGAGCGAAGTCCGGCTGGCCGACGGGCGCATGTTCACGGGCATCTTGCGCGACATCACGGCCCGCAAAGAGGGGGAGGACCGGCTCGCGGCGATGGCGCGTTCGCTGGCGGAGAAGAACAAGGAACTCGAGACCATTGTGTACGTGGCGTCGCACGATCTCCGGTCGCCGTTGGTGAACATCCAGGGATTCAGCCAGGAGCTGGCGCGGGCGTGCGAGACGTTGCGCGCCACGCTGGGGGACGCCGCGGCGGAAGGGACGGCCCCCGCGCGCGCCATCAGCGAGGAGATCCCGGAAGCCGTGCACTACATTCTCTCGGGCGCGGCCAAGATCGACGCGCTGTTGTCCGGGCTGCTGCGCTTCTCGCGCCTGGGCCGGGCAGCGTTGAAACCCGAGCGGTTGGACATGGGCGCGTTGCTGCGGTCCGTCCTGCACGCCATGGAATTCCAGCTCCAGCAGCTCGGCGCGCGGGTCGAGCTGGAGCCGCTGCCGGACGCGTTCGGCGACTCGACGCAAATCAACCAGGTCTTCAGCAACCTGGTCGATAACGCGCTGAAGTACCGCCATCCGGACCGGGCCCCGGTGATCCGCGTCTCGGGGCGCACGGAGGCGGGTCAGGTCGTTTTCGCGGTGGAAGACAACGGGCTGGGCATCCCCAAGGAGCATCAGCCGCGGGTGTTCGAAATTTTCCATCGGCTCGATCCCACCGCCACGGAAGGCGAGGGGCTGGGCCTGACCATTGCCCAGCGCAGCCTGGAACGGCAGGGCGGACGCATCTGGCTGGAGTCGGCCCCCGGCCGGGGCAGCACGTTCTTTGTTTCCTTGCCAAGCCCGGAACAAATGGCCCATAGACAACAGCCGTGAAACGTGAAGTGGTGATCCTGGTGGCGGAGGACGACGACGGCCACGCGCGCTTGATCGAGAAGAACCTGGCGCGCGCCGGCCTGACGAACCCTGTCGAGCGGTTCGACAACGGCCAGGCGGTGCTCGATTTTCTCTTTCGCGCCCCCGCGGGCCGGCAACGGCACGCGGACGTGCCGTACCTGTTGCTGCTCGACATACGCATGCCCAAGGTGGACGGCATCGAAGTGCTGCGCCGGATCAAACAGGACCCCGAGCTGCGCAAGATGCCGGTGAGCATGTTGAGCACGGCGGACGACCCGCGGGAAGTCGAGCGCTGCCATGCGCTGGGGTGCAGCCACTACCTGGTCAAGCCGGTGGATTACGTCAAGTTCGCCGAGATCGTGCGCCAACTGGGGCTGTTTGTGACCCTCGTGCAGGTGCCGCAAATCAATGGTACACTCTCCCCCAGCCACGATCCTCATCGTGGATGACGATCGCGGCCTCGCGCGGCTCATCGAGAAAGCGCTGCGCCGCCAGGGCCACGTGGCCGTCACGGCCGCCTCCGGCAAGGAGGCGATCGCCTGGCTGGACGCCGGACGGCCGGACTTGATCCTGCTGGACTTGAAACTCGCCGACATGGGCGGCCGCGAATTCATCGAGCGCGTCGCCCGGTCTCACCGCCAGTTTCCCTTCCTCGTCATCACCGGCCAGGGCGACGAACGCGTCGCCGTCGAGATGATGAAGCGCGGCGCGCTGGATTATCTCGTCAAGGACAGCCAGTTCCTCGAGTTGCTCCCCGCCGTGGTCAGCCGCGTGGTCAAGCAAGTGGAACAAGGCCGCAAGCTGGCCGCCGTCGAGGAACAAATGCGCTTGATCGAAGCGGCCGTGCAACAGGCGCGCGACGCGATGTTGATCTCGACCGATGAGAAACCCGAGCCGCGGATCGTCTATGCGAACCCGGCGTTCGTCGAGCTCACGGGCCTGGCCGCGCCGGACGTCCTCGGCCACGGACTGAGCGTCCTGGGCCCCGTGGTGCAGGACCTGGAGCGCGTGCGCGAGGCGCTGCCCCGCGGCGGTCCGCTGGCCATCGAGACCACCGTCACGCACACCAGCGGCGCGCGCCGTGATGTCGAATGGCAGCTCAATCCCGTGCGCGACCGCCGCGGGCGTCTCACGCATTGGATTTCGATCCAGCGGGACGTGACCGCGCGCAAGCGGCTCGAGGCGGAGCTGCTCGAGGTCAGCGCGCGCGAGCAACGCCGGATCGGCCAGGACCTGCACGACGGCCTCGGCCAGCACCTGGCGGGCATCGAGTTGATGAGCCGTGTGCTGGCCCAGAAACTCGCCGGGAGCGACCACGCGGACGCCGAACAAGCCGCGCGGATCGGCAAGCACGTGCGCGAGGCCATCGCGCAAACGCGCGCCCTGGCGCGCGGCCTCTCGCCGGTGGCGCTCGAGGCCCAGGGTTTGATGGCCGCCTTGCAGGAACTGACGGCCAGCACAGGCGCGCTATTCCGCGTGGATTGCGCGTTCGCCTGCGACCCGCCCGTCCTGGTCGAGAACAACCAGGTGGCCACACAGTTCTATCGAATCGCCCAGGAGGCCATCACCAATGCCGTCAAGCACGGCCGCCCACGCAAGGTCCTGGTGACCCTCAAACAGGCGCCCGGGCAACTCGAGTTGAGCGTGGCCGACGACGGCGCGGGCCTGCCCGCCGCCGCTCGGGAGCACGCCGGCATGGGCCTGCGCATCATGAACTACCGGGCCGGCACGATCGGCGCGCACCTCGAACTGCGCCGACGCCAACCCGCCGGCACGCTGGTGGTTTGCACGCTCGGCACACCGGCGCGCCCCGCCCATCCGGAGGACTGATGCCCGGCAAACCATCCCTCCCCTCGCCCGCGCCGCGCAAGGCCGTCCTGGTCATCGATGATCACCCCATCATGCGCGAGGGCCTGGCGCAGTTGATCAACCACGAGCCGGACCTCTGCGTGAGCGCGCACGCCGAGAACGCCGCCCAGGCCATGGCGGCCATCGCACACCAGCGACCCGACCTGGTGCTGGCGGACATCTCGCTGCCCGGCAAGAGCGGGCTCGAGTTGATCAAGGACCTGCAAGCCCTCGACCCAGAGCTGCCCGTGCTCGTGTTGTCCATGCACGACGAATCGCTCTACGCCGAGCGCGTCCTGCGCGCGGGCGGCCGCGGCTACATCATGAAGCAGGAAGGGGGCGAGAAACTCATGGCCGCCATCCGCCAGGTGCTCGCGGGCAAGATCTCCGTGAGCGAGAAGCTCTCCGCCCGCATCCTCGAGGCCTTCTCGGGCCGCCGCGCCCAGGCGAACGTGTCGCCCCTCGAACGGCTCACCGACCGCGAGTTCGAGGTCTTTGCGCTGATCGGCCAGGGCAAGAGTTCGCGCCAAATCGCCCAGCAACTCCATCTGAGTGTGAAAACCGTCGAGGTGCACCGCGTGCACATCAAACAGAAACTCTCGATTCAGACCGCCACCGAGTTGATGCACTTCGCGGTCCGGTGGCAGGAATCACAAGCGCCCGGTTGACGGGGCGGTCAAGCCCGGCGCACGGAGCATGAGCCTCAACGGACGCGAGCGCGTTTTGACCACCCTGGCCCGCCAGGCGCCGGACCGCACGCCGCGCGATTTCTGGGCCGAGGAGCCCGCCTGGAACCGGCTCTCGGCTCACTGCGGCGGAGCGACACGGGAGGAAATCCTGCGGTCCCTCGGGATCGACCTGCGGCACCTGGATGCCCGGACGCCGCCGCCGCAGGACCTGGGGCACGGTGTGTACCAGAACCACTGGGGCGAACGCTATGTCCACCAGGCCACCCCCTGGGGCCCGATGCGTGAGGACGTCAAGGGCGCGCTCGCCTCGGCGCAAGCCTTCGAGGAGCTCGAGGCCTTCGCCTGGCCCACGCCGGACTGTTTCGATTACTCGCAACTTGGGGACGCCGCCGCCGAGCACCAGGACTACGCGCTCGTCTATGGGTTTGCGGATGTGTGGCAACGGCCCGCCCTGGTGCGCGGCTGGGAGGAGATGTTCGTTGACATGGTGGAACGTCCCGCCTGGGCGCATTTTCTCTGCCGCACGTTCACGGACTTCTATCTCGAGGACTACACGCGCGCGGCGGAGGCGACGGACGGGCGCATCGACCTCTACCTGCTGATCAGCGACCTGGGCAGCCAGCGCGGGCCGCTGATCTCACGGGCCATGTTCGGCGAGTTCGTCGCGCCGTATCTGAAGGAAATGATCGACCAGATTCATGGCCTGGGCGGGGCGGTGCTCTACCATAGCTGCGGCGCTATTCACACGCTCATACCGGACCTGATCGCCCTCGGCATCGATGTCCTCGACCCGATCCAACCCGTGAGCGCGGAGATGGCCCCAGAGTCCCTCAAGGCGAACTTCGGCCATCAGCTCTGTTTTCACGGCGGGCTGGACATTCAACGGCTGCTGCCCCTCGCGCGCCCGGAGGAAGTCACGACCGAGGCTCGGCGGTATTGCGAGGTCCTCGGCGCGGAGGGCGGCTACATCCTCGGCCCCGCGCACCTGTTCCAGCCCGACGTGCCGCCCGAGAATATCCTGGCGATGTACCGGTGAGGGTTCAGGGGAGGGCCAGAACGCCCTCGATCTCGCTGAACACCTCGTCATCCGTGAAGAGATTTTGGACGATCGAGCCTGAAGGACACGAAGCCACGCACGTGCCGCACCCCTTGCAGAGGGCCTCATTGATCGTGGCCTTGCTTCGCTCCTCGGCGAAAGTGATCGCCGTGTAAGGGCAGAGCGGGAGGCAGGACTTGCAGCCCGAGCAGGATTCGTCCTGCACGGACGCCGTGCTGGGCTCCTGCTCGACGTAGCCGCGGTCGATCAGGAGCATGGCCTCCGAGGCCGCCGCGCCCGCCTGCCAACCGCGATTTGTTAAACAGTTATCTTTTTTGTCTGCCTTTCAAAATAAGTTATTAACACGGTTAATCGGCGCGGCGCAACCGCCCCAGCCGCCCTGGTTCCCCCGCCGCCGCGAGGCGCGCTCCTCCCCGGGAACACCGTCAAACGGGAAGCGCTCGGTGGTCAGAATCGATCGAAGTTCAGGCGAAAACCCCGAAGTCGCCAGCCCGCGCCGGGAACCGCCAGCGCGGCGGCGAACCCTCGACCGGCAGCCAACCGCACGGTCGTCCAGCGCTCCCCGCCCACCCGCTCGTCGAGGGTCACGACCGGCGTGGGCACACCGATGCCGCCAGGCTCGACGACGAACCGCTCGAGGCCCAGGGCGAGGCCGCGCCCAATTCCCTTGACGAAGGCCTCCTTGCGGGTCCAGAGATCGAAGAACCGGCGCGATCGGTCTGCCTCGGGCAGGGCCTCGAGGGCCGCGACCTCGGGCGGGGCAAAGAACCGCCGCGCAATGCCCGCCGTCGCACGCCGTGGCTGGACCGCCTGGAGGTCAACCCCGACCTCTCGCCCGATGGTGAACGCGTAGAGACACCGACCAAGGGAGTGAGAGAGGTTGAAGCGGACCTCTCTCCGGCCAGCGGCCACCATGGGCTTGCCCGAGGCCGAGCAAACCAGGCGCACCGCGCCAGCCTCGATCCCAAGGTAATGGCCGAGCAAGCGGCGCAGGCCCCCGCGGGCGGCAATCCACTCATCGCGATGGGTGGCAAGGTGGAACCCGCGGGCGCACGCGGCCTCGTCGGGAGTGAGTGTGGCGGCGAGCGCGGACAGTACCCCTGGAGCGACCGCCAGGTCCGCCAGCCAGAGATGAACCTCCGCGGGGCGGAGCGCAGGCATCCGCCGCGGCGCGACGAACTTGGGCGCGGGAACTCGCATGCGCGGTGGCGATGGCCTGCCGGCCACGAAGGCGGAAGGGGGGGTTAAGCCGATGCCTCCAAGTGCTTGAGGTCCGCGCGCACTTGCTGGTAGCTGGTGTCGTAGGCCAGCACCTTGGGGTCGGGTGTCACGCCCCAGCGCTGGCAGGCGGCGCGATAAAGGCCGGGCCACCAGTTTCGATGTTGCGTGAGGCCGTCTTCCTTCCACTTGGCCCAGTTCATCAGGACGCGGGACCAACATTCGTCCCCATAGGCCACGGCCGTCTTTGGGTCAGTGAACTCCTTGAGGTACCAGTCGCGCCCAATGCGCGCATGGAGAACCTCATCGGCCCAGTCGTAATCCTGGAAGAGGGCCGACAACGGGTTGCCGGAGGCGAGCCCGACTTCCCACTCAAAACGTTTGCCGTTCCGCGGCATGAGACCCTGCTCGATGAAATAGAGCACCGCGTGACGCTCGATGGGCTTGAGCTGCGTGTTCAGGGCGAGCGACCACGTGAAATTGATCATGACCTCGGACGACCAATCGACGCCCAGGCTGGCGAAGCCCACCTCGCCCATCATGGCGTGGCGCGCCTCGTCCCAAAGCTGGCGCGACATGTCCCGGTAGTAGCCCCACGGTTTGTCGGGGGTCTGGACGATGATGCTGGCCATCATCTCGGGCACGTCGATCTCGCGCAGGCGCTTGTAGAACATCATCAGGGTCTTGGGCGCCGGCGGATACTGCTCGTCGTAAAGGAACACTTCGGCGTTGACACCCATGTTGTAAGGATCGGGAAACCGCTCGTCCCGCCGCGGGCAGGGATCGTATTGGAAGGGTTGCGCGGAGTGCTGGCGGGCCACTGTCCGCGCCGCCTTCGGACTGGCGCCGTCCAGACCGCCCGCGGCGGCCAGGCAGTCGTCGAGCAATCCCAGCCACGCCTCCGAACGCGCGCGGGCGGCCGGCTCGACCAGGCTGGCGACGGCCTGGCGGCCGAAGCGAAGCATGTCCTCCAGTTCGAGCAGCGCAAAGCGGCAGAGGCGAGTGGACGGGTGGTCTGCCAGCGGGTTCGTGGCGTCGATGTGGCCAGCCAGCGCATCGTGCAACGCGGGCAAGGCCTTTTCGTACAACCCGAGCACCAGGTCCCCGGTGCCCGGCGCAGCCAGCACTTCATCGAAGAAGATTTCGAGATTCGGATCGGGCACAATCTCGAGGCCCAGCGGCGGCTCGCGCATCTCTCCCACCCGCTGGCGCAGGGCCGTCACGTGCTCGGCGCAGAGATGCGCGTGGAAGCTGAACGCGGTCTTCAGCTCGTAAATGGGCTCGGCCGTGATCCGGGCGGTGGAGATTTGGTGGAGCCGCTTGAAGGCGTAATGAAAGCGCTTCAGGCGTGCCACACACTCCTCGACCGACAGGCCGGGTTTCATCGCCTCTGCCGGCGTGCAGATGCCGGCCAGGGGCGGCAGGTTGCGATAGGACGAATATGTGCTCATGCCAACTCGAGGTTGTGGTCAGGGCCGGGCTTCACCGGTTCGAGCTGACCTGCCCCATGGTTAGGGCAAGGCGGCCCACAAGTCCACCTTGAAGCCGCGATTAGCGCGCGGGCCGGCCCGCCATTGCCATCGGCGCGTCCAGGAGGCAAGCTCGCGGCGCAATGAAATCCCGTTTCTGTTCTGCGCGGCGCCCGCGCTCACCGGCCCGCTGGACGCTCTGTACATGGTTGGTGCTGCTGGCCGGGTTGGCGGGTCCGGCAGGGCGATGCGCCGAGCTCGCGCCCGCAAGTGCCAGCCCTGCGCGGCGTGTGCTCTATGTCTCAAAACTCGGCGCCAACACGGACGGGTCGTCGTGGTCAACCGCTTTCCACACGATCCAGGCCGCCCTCAGTGCCATTCCCGACGACCAGGGCGGCTGCCACATCCGGATTCGACCGGATACCTACATGGAGGCGAACCTGTATCCCGCGCACAAGGGAACGGCGCTCGCGGCGAATGTGCTCGAGGGCGATTTCGATGGCCGGTTGGGCTCGGGAACCACCGGCTGGGTGGTGCTTGACTCGGGCGACCCGGAGAAGGGCTTCAAGAGCTACGACTGGTGGGGCCCGATCCGGGCGTATCGCAAGGGCTGGTCACCCGAGCACAAGGAGGAGACCTTCTCTGCGATCGGCTGGGACCGCTGGCTGCTCCGGCGTGTGTACGCCACCGGCGGGGACGGCGGCTTGTTCTTCGATCTGGTGGACAAAGCGGAGCCGTTTACGGTGGTGGTCGAGGATTGCGTCGGGATCGGACGGGCCTTCGGCGGAGGCGTGGCGAACGTCCTGTCGCGGGCCCAGGCGCCGAGTGTGTTCCGCCGCTGCAAACTCTGGTGCCTGGACTGGTGGGGCGATGCCGCCGGCGCTTACGTGCGGGCCGAACATCCCGCACTGCCGGCCGAGCCCGATGTGCTCTTCGAGGACTGCACGCTGGTGGGGCCGGACAACGCCTTGCAGGCCGGCAATCCTGGCTACACGGGTTTCACGCGCGTACTGCTCAGAAACTGCCAGTTGATCTCGCTCAACTTTTCGCAGCCCGCCGGGAAGCCCAGCTCGGGCGTCATCTTCAGCACCATCGAGGGCCGGCTGCTGCATGTCGATCTCGAGGATTGCACGCTGATGGGCTGCAAACTTTTCGGGGCCGGCAAGGGCGAGGTTGGCTACACCGTCCGCGGCGATATGAAGGCCTATGTGCAGTTCCAGCAAGCGGTCCCCGCGGGCTTTCATCGCCTTGGGCATTGGCCCCTCGAGGCCTTCCAGGCCATGATGCCTCCGCCTCCGCCCCCGCGCCCGTCACCGCTGCGCAAGGAAGGCAAGACGCTGGCCGACTTGTGTGAGGCCTCCCCCGTGATCTGGCAAGGGGGCTTGGCGATCCTCGAATGCGTGCGCCCGGCCTCGGGGGGCAAGCGTGAGGACTACTACCTGCGCTTGAGCGATCCCGGCGGGAACCGCGAGCTCGCCCGGCTGGCGACCGGCTACAGCCTCGCCTCGGCCTTCGCGTTCAAGACCAACCTCTACGTCTTCGCTTCCCGCTTCGAGCCCGACTCGTGGAATGACGTCACCGTCTTCAAGTCCAACGACCTCCGGACCTGGCAAAGCGCGGTCGCCATCCATCAGACCAACGAACATCTGTTCAACAGCTCCGTATGCGCCGATGACCGGCGGTTCGTCATGGCTTACGAGTCCGACGACGCGAAGTACCGGCCGTTCACCGTCAAGTTCGCCGTCTCCCAGGACCTTGAACAATGGACGAAGCTGCCCGATGTGTTCGGAGCGGACCGCTACACGGCCTGCCCGACGCTGAGGTACGCGGATGGTTGGTATTACCTGCTCTATCTCGAGCATCGGACTCCGCGCTGGTTCTTCGAGACCTGGCTCGCTCGCTCGCGCGATCTGAAGAGCTGGGAACTGAGCCCGGTTAATCCGGTGATCTCACCGGGACCGGACGAGGGCATCAACGCATCCGATCCGGACATCGTCGAGGCAGGCGGGCAGACCATCGTATATTACAGCGTGGGCGATCAACGAACGTGGAGCCGGCTCAAGCGCGCTTTTTTTCCCGGCACGATGAGCGAGTTTTTCCAATCCTGTTTCCCAGCCCAAAGACAATAGGCGTGAGTCGTCCCGAGGTGCTTGCCGCTTCGGGGAAGCGCCAACCCGCCTAGCCAGGGTTGCGCGGCTCGCTACGCGGAACAGGGGCGTAACGGCACCATGTCCGCGTGCCCCCAAACCGGTTTGCGAGCGTTCAGCGGGGGGAACAGGCACATCTCCTGACCCTGGGTTGGAGGCGAGAACGGGGCGATGCAAAGCCGTGCGACTAACGCACGCAAGGAGTTGCGTACAAACGAATTACAACTTCAACGGAGAATGATGTCCTACCTTGATCCAGACAAACTGCGTACAAAAAAACGATCCGGGCATCAGACGCCAAGGAGGAGGGGGTGGGGAACCCGCTGAAGAAACGTCCTGACACCCGGATCAAATCCGTGCTACTTCAAAATCTACCAAAGAACATTTGCGTTCCGACTCAGGCCTCAGGCACCAGCACGGTAGGGATGAGTAACCCACCGAGGATGCGTGATGTAACCCAAATCAATTCATCTGAATGCAATGTAGCCGTTTGGCCCTACTTGTCAACACCTGATTGCGATTTTTTTTCGTCTGTTTGCTTGCCCACGCCGGCCCAACTCAAGGGCAGTCGCCTCAGGTCCAAACGCAACGCCGCAGGAGCCCAAGTCGTGCCGCCACCGCGCGCGCGAATCCGCGAATCGTCGCAACCGATTAGTGCTTGACGCTGCCTTGAAATGTGGTTGCATCAAAGCCGATGAAAACACGAGTTTCTGCCCTCCTCGCAGGCTTATGCCTCCTGGGCCTTGTGAGTGGCTGCATTCACACGCCCGAGGGACGCGCACACTTCGGCGTGCCCCTGAGCAAGGACAAGATTCAGAGCCGCTACGAGCGGCCTGTGGATCAGATTTTCACCGCCGCCAAAGACGTGCTGCGGTTCAACGGCACGTTGACGTCGGAGAACACACTCTCCAAGACCATCGAGGCGCGCATCGACAACAACACCGTTTGGGTGCGGGTCGAGGAAGTGGAACCGAATGTCAGCCGGGTCGTGACGCAAGCCCGCAAGCGAACCGGGCTGGGGAACCTCGAGCTGGCAAGCGAGATCGACAAGCAGATCGCGCTCCAGCTTCAAGCACGCTAATCGCTCGCCCGTTCGCCGGGGCGAGGCGCGCCCTGGCGCAACCCGAGATTCTGTTCGTAGGAGCCAAGCCGCACGGCTTGGCTCGTTTCGTTTCGCTTTCCCTCGAACCTGAGGAGGTTCAGCCTTCGCGCCGCGTTGTGCGCCGCCGCGCTGTCCGGGTAGAGCTGGGCGATGCGCCGCAAAGCCGCCTCCGCCGCGGCCAGGTCCTGGCCGACCGAGACGTGCAGGTCAGCCATCAGATTGAGCCAGCGGACGATTTCCTGGGCGGGCGCGTTGGTTTGGGCCACCAACTGCTCGAACTCGAGGAGGGCCAGGTCCAGGCGCTGGAACTGCCCGGCGTAAATGAGCGCGAGCCGCTCGCGCGCTTCGTTATCCGATGGGTGCTGCTCGAGGTGAGCAACCAGCTTCGCCGCAAGGCCCGCCGTGTCGGCCTCGGGCACTGGGGCGGCGACCGGCGCATCGCGCAATCCCAGCGGCCCGACCGCCTGGGGCACCGCCAGCGGAATGCGCTCTTTGGACGCGGCGTATTGCTGGAAGTCGTCGAAATGCGCCAGGCGTTGAAGAGCGGCGTGGGCCTCCGGAGAATCCGGGAATTGTCGAGGGATCCGCTCGAGGGCATCTTTGGCCGCCGCAAAGTCACGACTGTACTTCAGATGCCACTCGGCCAGGGTGTTCAGCGCGTAGGCCACGTTCTTGCGCGCGTGGCCCGGGCTGCTGACAAACTGCTCGAGGGTGGCGCAGGCCGCCGGGAGATCGTGCAGGTCGTGGGCCTGAATCTCGGCCAGCATGAGGCAGCCCGGGAAATCTCCCGGGAAGCGCTCGAGTTGCCGGCGCACCTCGGCGATGGCCTCCGCGTAGCGCCCCTGCTTGCGCTTGGCCACGGCGATCGAGTAGAGGGCTTGCGGCTTGGACTCGACCGCTCCGCCGTCGTAAAGCGTTGCGAAGGGCTTGGCAATGACTCCGCCGATCTCCGGCGCCCAGATAATGCTGAACACCACCGCCACCGCCACCAGCGCTCCGGCCGCCAGGAAAGCGAACCCGGCGGCGCCCAGGAAACCGCCGCCGCCGCCCATCGTGCCCCCGACCACCCAGAACAGCAGCGCGATCCCGCCCACCCCTACGACGGTCGCGGCGACCTTCAACAGGAACCCGGCCAGTCCACCGTAGCCTTCGGCGGCGCGCAGGATGCGAGCGATCCCGAACGCGATGGCCGCCACCAGCCCGGCGAGCAACACGAGGGCGATGAGGATGACGAGGAATTGCATGGGCGCGCGCGCCCAGCCCCCCCGGGGGGCCGGCTGCTCAGGGGCGCAATGTCAAGGGTGATCGCTGTCCCGCGATTTGAGACCGATGTTCTGTTCGTACACACCCAGCTTGACGACCTGGCCTTGCTGGGCCGCGCGGGCGCGCAGGTTGAGCGTCGCCAGGCGGGCACGGGCGGTCTCGGCCGCGGCGGTGCCGGGCAGGCGGGCCACGAGCCGTTCGAGCGCGGCGCGAGCGGCCTCGGCGCCGCCCTCCGCGTGCGTGTAAAAGTCCGAGAGCAGGTTCAGCCAGCGCACGACCTGCCCATCCAGCGCGTGCGGTTGAGCGAGGAGTTGCTCGAGTTGCTCGGTGGCGAGGTCGAGTCGATGAAACTCGCCGGCGTAGAGGACGGCCAGGTCCTCCCGCGCCTGGTTATCGTGCGGGAAGGCCTCCAACTGCCGCACCAGGGCGGCGGCGCGCTCGGCCGGGTCCCGGCCCGCCACTTTCACGGCGGCAAAATCCGGCTGAAACCCGGGCCGCGCGGCGGGTGGCGGCAAGGGGATGATCGCGGGCTCCGAGGGCGCCGCCAGCAGCTCGGGCGTGGCCAGGTGCGCGATGCGTTGCTCCGCCAGGTGCGCCTCGGTCGAGTCCGGGTAGAGCTCGAGGATCCGCTCGAAGCAGGCGCGCGCGGCGGCCGGGTCGCGGGCCAGCTTGATGTTCCATTCGGCCAGGCGTGTCAAGGCGAAAGCGACATTCTTCGGCGCGTGCCCGGGCTGGGCCAGGAGTTCCTCGACCGCCGCGTGCGCCGCGGCGAGATCGCGCAGGTCCTCGGCGTAAATCTCCGCCAGGAGCATCCAGCCCCGGAAATCATGAGGAAACAGATTCAACTGGTCGCGAACCTCGTCGGCGGCCTCCTGGTAGGCGCCCTGTTTGCGGCGCGCCTCGGCGATCGAGAAGGCCGGCTCGGGGTCCGCCTCGACGTCGCCGCCGTCGTAGAGCGCGCCGACCTTGCCGCCGACGTAGGCGGTGATGCTCGGGGCCCAGATCAGCGCCATGAACAGACCCGCCAGGGCGCCGGCCAGGACGCCGAAGGCCGCGTTGATGCCCCCCTGCCGCATCATCGGCGCGATCACCAGGCCAATGAACAGCCCATTCACGCCCGTGAGCACCCATTGGGCGACAAGCTGGCCGCGCTCGCGGCTCGATTTGAACCAGAGCCACATCAACCACAGCATCAGGGCCGTGACAACGATGGCCAGCCCCCACCCGCGAACGGTTGAGAGGGTCTCGGTCATGGACGTTGGGGGTGCCGGCCGCCGGGCTACCCGGCGCGCTTGGCAATCCGGTCGGGATGCCGCGCCCGGCTCAAGGCGGTGTCGTAGCTGATGAGGCAGCGGCAGTAGAGGTCATAAAGGCAGGCATCGAGCAGGATCATGCCGTCCTTGCCACCGGTCTGGATGATGGTCTCGAGCATGTGAAGCTGGTTCTCGCGAATCACGTTGCGCACGGCGCTGTTCGCCACCAGCAACTCGAAGGCGAGCGTGCGCCGCGAACGGTCGATGCTCGGGACGAGGTCCTGGCAAAGGATGGCCTGGAGCGAGCTGGCCAATTGCAGCACGATCTGCCGTTGCGCATTGCCCTCGAACACGCCGACGATCCGCTCCAGCGCATGGCAGACGTTGGGCGAATGGAGCGTGGCCAGGACCAGGTGGCCGGTCTCCGCCGCCGTCAGCGCCGTCGTGATCGCTTCGTGGTCCCGGATTTCGCCGATGACGATGACATCCGGGTCCTGGCGCAGCACGTGGATGAGCGCGCGGTTGAACGAATGCGTGTCGGTCAGCACCTCCTGCTGCACTACAATGGCGCGCTTGTTGTGGTGGACAAACTCGATCGGGTCCTCGATGGCCACAATTTTGCATCGCCGCTCGGTGTTGATGAGATCGACCAGGTAATTGAGCGTGGTGGTCTTGCCCGAGCCGGTCGGCCCCGTGATGAGCACCAGGCCGTTGGGGCGGCGGGCCAGTTCGTCGAGCTTGGCGGGCAAGCCAAGGTCTTCGCGTGAGGCGATATACTCGCCGCAGAACCGGAAGCTGAACTCGGGGTGGCCGTTGCACCGGTAGATCGTGGCCCGCATCCGGCCCACCGGGGGATGATGCAGCGAGACGCAGAGTTCCCATTCGCGCTCGAACGTCCGCCATTGTTCGTCGGTCAACAGCGAGCGTGCCAGCCCCTCGAGGTCCTCCCCCCGGAGCGGGTCCGCATCGGCCAGGATGACTTCCCCGTTGATGCGGAAGGCGGGCGGCGCGCCGGCCACCAGGTGCAGGTCCGAGGCGCCGCGATCCACCGCCAACCCGAGCAAATGGTCCAACATGCTCATCGCCGGAGCGCGGGTGGTCAACCCGCCCGCAACCGCCGCCACCAACCCAGGAGCCGGCCCGAGAAACCGAGTTGGCCCAGCGCCTGGAGTTGTTCGGCCGCTTCGCGCCCGCGCGGATTCAACTGCCGCGCCTGTTCGAGCGAGCCCTGGGCGGCGCTGGCCAGGCCCAGCGCCAACTGGCACTTGCCCAACTGCAGCCAGATGACGCCCTGGCTGGCGTCCAGGGCCAGGGCCTGCGAAATCAGCTTCAACGCCACCGCAAACCGATCGTAGAAATAATGAATCCGCGAGGCTAGCCACGGCCAAAGCCATTCCCGCGGCGCCGCGCCGAGCGCGCGGTTGAAACAATACTCGGCGCGTTTCTCCTTGCACGCCAGCAGCACGTCCCCGCGAGCCAGCCATACGTAGGGCGTGTCACCCTGCTCCTCGACGGCGGCATCCGAGAAAGCCAGCGCCGCCTCGCAATCGCCGGTCCGCGCCAGCACGACGGCCTTGGCGGCCAGGAGCTCGGGGGCGCGGGGGAACTGCTCGAGGGCCTTGTCCGCCCAGAGCTTGGCCTCGTGATACTCGCTGAGCTCGATGAGCATGCGCACCTGGCCCGACCAGGCGGCCTGGTTGCGCGGGTTGAACTCGAGGACCCGGGCGTACAGGCGCAGGGCCGGCTCGAAATCGCCCCGCCGAAATGCGGCGTGGGCCTCCTCGACACAGGAGGCCTCGTCGTCCGTCCGGGTCGCCGGATGGTTGTGCTCGTCGGCGTGCCCGCCGAACTCGAGGTTCACGAATCGGCTCATAGCCCAGAATACTTCATCCGCCGTGCCAACATGCGGCGGCCAACCGCCAGTCCAGCATCATGCCATAAGTCGCCCAAATCCACCAACCCTTTTCGTCCGCGGCGCCCTTTCGACCGCCCCAAACCCGCGGGCCTCGGGGCGATCCGCCCGCTCCCATCCACGTGGCGTGGCGCAAGGGTTCCGGGACATTAGACCAGCATCATAAGCGCTCGTCACGCTTGAGATGCGGTCACCGATCGCGTACAAGCGTGGCGATGAACCTGCCGTTTCACGTCTCCCTCGCGCCCTCCTGCGCGCCATGCCGTCGCTCGGCGCGCCTTGCCCTCCGGCCGGCGGCCCTCGGCGGACTCCTGGCCCTGCTCCTGTCGGCGCACGCCGCCGACCCCGCGGCGGCGCCCCCTGGCCGCCGCGAGACGCTCGAACTGCGGTCGGCCGCGCCAAACCAGGCCGTGGTGCCGCAGTTTGGCAAGCTGGAACTGACGCTCGACTTGCGCGCCAGCTATGACAACCCGTTCGACCCGGAGGACATCGATGTTCACGCCGTGTTCACGGCCCCTGATGGACGCACGGTCCGCGTCAACGCCTTTCTCGACCAACCCTTTGCCCGCCGGCTCGAGGGAACCTCCGAGCAGATTACGGCCACGGGCGAGCCGGCGTGGCGCATCCGGTTCACGCCCGGGGTGGCGGGCCGCTGGCGATACCGCGTCGAGGCCAAGGACCGTTCCGGCGCCGTCGCCCTTCCCGAGGCGGGCTTCGAGGCCAGTCCTTCGGCCGCGCCGGGTTTCATCCGCATCTGCCCCACCAACCCTCGTGTGTTCGCCTACGACAATGGCAAGCCCTTTTTCGCCGTCGGCGAGAACGTCTGTTGGGGTGGAAGCCGGGGTTCGTTCGACTTCGATGATTGGCTGGCCGCGTTGGGGAAGGCCGGTGGCAACTGGATTCGCATCTGGATGTGCAGTTGGAATTGCGCGCTCGAGTGGGCGCGCGACGGCCAGGGGGACTGGCGCAGCGGCGGCTACGCGGGCGTGGGGTTCTACAGCCTCCGCAATGCCTGGAAACTCGATGCCATCCTCGATGCCGCCGAGCGCCATGGCCTGAGCGTGATGCTCTGCTTCGGCACTTACGGCGAGTTCACCGACGGCGGCTTCTTCAACGAAGGCCAATGGAAAGCCAACCCCTACAACACCGCCAACGGCGGTCCCTGCGCGCAACCCGCGGATTTTTGGACGCATCCACAAGCCCGCAAACTCTACCGGCGCCGCCTCGGCTATCTCATGGCCCGCTACGCCTGGCGCACCAGCATCCAGTCCTGGGAATTCTGGAACGAGGCCAAGGCCCCCGCCGCCTGGGTCGCCGAAATGGCCCGCTGCCTCAAAGGCACGGGTGAATTCGCCGAACACCGCGCCGACCCCTTCGGCCACCTCGTCAGCACCACCTACGGCGATCCCGCCGTCTGGCACATCCCGGAAATCGACTTCACCCAAACGCACAGCTACGGCACCGGGAACATCCCCGACCACGCCGTCGAGACAGCCAAAGACGCGCGCGCGCACGCCAGCTTTGGCAAGCCGCACTTGCTCGCCGAATTCGGCATCGACTGGCGCAGTCCCGACCAGAAATACGACCCTGACGGCAAGGGCGTGAACCTGCACAACGGCCTCTGGGCCTCCGCGTTCTCGGGCAACGCGGGCGGCGCCATGCTCTGGTGGTGGGACAACTATGTCCACCCCGCCGGCCTGTACGGGCAGTTCAAGGCGCTGCGGAATTTCGTTGACACCGTCCCGTGGACGATTGGCCCCTGGGAACCGCTCCCCGCCGAAGCGGCCGGCCTCAACCTCTACGGCCTGAAGAGTGGCCGGCACGCCCTGTTGTGGGCCCAGAACCGGGCGCACCACTGGAAGAACGTCCATGAGAAGAACCCCATCCCCCCGACCGGCCCGGCCGATGTGCCCCTCCGGGGCCTCCCGCAAGGCCGCTACACCATCGAATGGTGGGACACCGCCAAAGGCGAATTGACCAAACGCGACACGGGAGCGTCCGCCGATGGAACCCTCCTGCTCCATCTGCCGGCGGTCGAGACCGACCTGGCCCTGCACATCCTCCCAGAGTAAGACCCACGCTGAGCACGGCAGGTGCCTGGGGACAACCGCTCCTCGCCATCGGCCCACCCGCACCCTTCGGGATGGGTGGCGCATCCGGCGGCCCCGGCAAGGCGGCCAGCAGCTCAATCCAGCCCAACGCCCCCACGAGCCAGGCCCGTCGCAGCCCCGTTACTTCCCAGCTCCCTTCGATTTGCGGATCACCGACTGCACCGCTTCCAGGAAAATGTGCAGTTCGAAGGGCTTCCAGAGGATCAAGCACCCTTTGCTGCGCGCGAACTCGTCCCACCGCTTCTCGCTCTTGTGTCCAGTCATGAAAAGGAAGCGCTTGCAAAGGTGCGGCCGGGCGCGCTCGACCGCCAGGTAGAACATGTCGCCGGCCAGGTTCGGCATCACCATGTCGCACACGATGGCATCGAAGTCCGTGCCCATGATCTGCCGCAAGCCGTCCACGCCGTTACCGACAGTGGTCACCTGCGCCGGCAGGCTCTCGAGGGCCTTGGCCAGCAGCAAGCTCAAGTCTTCGTCATCCTCCAACATGAGGACCTTGAGCGGCGCCTTCGGGACCAACTCATCGGGGACTTCGTGGGTCTTCTCGGCTTGGGGAGTGAAATGCTGCCGTCTGTACAGGTCCGTTTGGCTCTGGGAGCCGGACGAAGGAGAGCCTGGGATAGCCATAAGCTGTTTTTCAGATTCAGATAAGCCGAAGGTCCGGCGCGCAAAAACCGCCCAGCGCGGCTGTCATGTCACTCGTTCTCGTGTTCCACAAATCCTGGCCGCCCGATGGTTGCTGGTGCGCGCGGCGGGGGTCGAACCCACAACCTACGGCTCCGGAGGCCGTCACTCTATCCAATTGAGCTACGCGCGCACGCACGCCGGACTCAAGCACTGTCTGGCAGACTCACGCGGGCTGCCTGTCGTTGCCAAGCCGCTCTGCCCCGGGCGGACCACCGCTTGAGTCAACGGCACACGCTAGCGCGGGACCGCAAGCCAACGCAAGCGATATGTGAGTTTCGGCCCCCGCCGCCGCGCCCGCGGCGAGGTTCGGGCCGGCAGCGCCTCGAGGCAGGGACCGAATGTGGCTTGCGTGTGGGACCATGCGGTGGCAGTCTTGGCAGGTTGATACATTACCACACGTTATGAGCAAACGACTCTTCAAGTTCGTGCTGCTGGCCGTGGCTGTTGCCGCCGTGCAAGGCTGTGTCGCCATCCCACCGTTGGTGCAGGTCGAACACAAGGAATCCAGCACGGACCTCAAACGCCGCCTGGACTCGATCGAACAGCGGCTAAACCGGATCGAGGAGAAGCTCGATAAGAAGTAGGCTGGCCCCGGGGCCGGTCGGCCCTACTCGAGGCCGAGAATCCGCCGGCCTTCGGCGGTGATCATGGATTGGTGCCACGGCGGGTCCCAGACGACCTCGACGCTGGCATCCTGGACCCCGGGCAGACCCAGGATCCGTTGTTGCGCGTCGGCGGCGATGGCCGGGCCCATGCCGCAACCGGGCGCGGTCAGGGTCATCTTGACAAACACCTTGCTGCCCCCTCCAGGCAACGGCTCGATGCCCAGGTCATAGACCAGGCCCAAATCGACGATGTTGACCGGGATCTCAGGATCGTAACACGTCCGGAGCGTTTCCCAGACCGCCTGCTCATCGACTTGCTCGGCCGGACCGCCCGGCCCCGCGGGCGCGGCGGTCGCAGCCGGGGCGGCCTCCTGCCCCAGGGCGTCCGCATCCTTGGAGGCGATGCGGAACAACCCGCCCAGGGCCTGCACCGTGTAACTGCCGCCGAGCGTCTGGGCGATGGCCACCGGGGTCCCGGCAGGCAACACAACCGTATTGCCCACGGGGATTTGGACCGCTTCGCAGTCCCGGCTCAGTTCGAGGTCGGTTCCATGCATGGCAACACCTTACCGCAACCGCGCGGGTTGGCAACTGCTTCCCCGTTGCCCAGTTGCTTCCCAGTTGCGCTTTGGGCAGGGCTCGGCTAGTTAGACCCCATGCGTTTCATCGGCACGGTGATTGACAAACTGCAGCGGCATCCCAAGCGGATCGTGTTTCCGGAGGGGACGGAACCTCGCGTTTTGCAGGCAGCGCGGCAGTTCTACTCACTTCGCCTCGGCGCGCCGATCCTCCTGGGAGACAGGACGATTGTCAAGGAGGCGGCGGAACGGCTCAACGTGTCGCTCGAGGGGGTGCGGATCGTGAACCCGAGCGAGAGCGACGAGTTGGGCGCGTTCGTCCACCGCTTCGAGGCGCTGCGCCGGTTCAAGGGCATCAAGGAGAAGGAAGCCCGCGAGGCCATGCTCAAGCCGAATTACTTCGGCGCGATGATGGTTGCGATGCACCAGGCCGACGGCCTGGTCTCGGGCACGAACGAAATCAGCGGCAGCGTTCTGCGTCCACTCTTCCAGATCATCAAAGTGGCGCCTCAAACGACCACCGCCTCGAGCTGCATGGTGCTCGAGGTCGAAGACTCGCGGTTCGGCGAAGACGGGGTGCTGTTCATGGCCGACTGCGGGGTGATCCCGGCCCCAACCGTCGATCAATTGGCGGACATCGCGGTCTCGACGGCGCAACTGGCCCACCAGCTCCTCAACATCCGCCCGCGCGTGGCCATGCTCTCCTACTCGACCAAAGGCAGCGCCACTCACCCGTCCATCGGCAAGGTGCAGGCCGCCACGGCCCTGGCCGAGCAGCACGCGCACCAGAAGGGGCTCGAGGCGGATTTCGACGGGGAGCTGCAGTTGGACGCCGCGCTGGTGCCCGAGATCGCCGCCCGCAAACTCCCCGCCAGCAAGGTGGCTGGGCGGGCTAATGTGTTGATCTTCCCCGACCTCAACGCGGGCAACATCGGCAGCAAACTCGTCCAGCACGTGGCGCGCGCCAATGCTTATGGCCAGATCCTCCTGGGCCTGGACCGGCCGGCCGCCGATGTCTCGCGCGGTTCCAGCGCGCATGACATTCTCGGGGTGGCGGCCATTGTCGGCGTCCAGTCCGTCGAGTACACCGCGCTTTATCCCGGGGCTGGAGAATCGCTGCCCGGGGATTCAGCCGCATGAACACCACCACGCCCCGCGTCTTCATCGCGGCCACCCGGCAGAACGACGGCAAGACCACCACCTCGCTCGGGTTGGTGTCGGCGCTCCAGGAGGTGTATCCACGCATCGGCTTCATCAAGCCGGTCGGTCAGCGCTTTGTCGAAGTGGACGAGCAGAAGATCGACGAGGACACCATCCTGATGGACCGGGTCTTTCGGCTGAATTGCCCGCTCGTCGATATGAGCCCCATCGCGGTCGAGCCGGACTTCACGCGCCGCTACCTCGAGTCCGCCAACTACGATGCCCTGGTCAAGAAAATCCAGCAGGCCTTCGACCGGGTGGCGTGGGAGAAGGATTTCGTGGTCTGCGAAGGCTCGGGCCACGCCGGCGTAGGCTCGGTCTTCGACCTCTCGAACGCGCGCGTCGCCAGGCTCCTGGGCGCGAAAGTGGTCATCGTTTCGCAAGGAGGGATCGGGCGGCCCATCGACGAAGTCTCGCTCAACCAGGCCCTCTTCGAGAAGGAAGGCGTCGAGATCGTGGGCGTGATCATCAACAAGGTCATCCCCGAAAAGCTGGGCTACATCGCCGATTTCGCGCGACGCGGCCTCAAACGCAAAGGCCTCGAACTCCTCGGAGTCTTGCCGCACCAGCGCATTCTCTCGAGCCCGACCGTGGACGTGATCCGCCAGGAACTCGAGGCGGAAGTGCTCAATCCCACCAAGCAACTCGACAACCTTGTCGATGACGTCGTGGTGGGCGCCATGGGCGTGCCCAGGGCCCTGACCTTTTTCGGCGGCGGCGTGCTGGTGATCACCCCGGGCGACCGCGATGACATTGTGCTGGCGGCCTCGAATACGATCTATAACCCCTCGACGGCCGGCCTGGCCGGCATCGTGCTCACCGGCAACGTCCGGCCTTCCCAAAGCATCCTCAAGGTCATTCGCGAACTCCCCTTCCCCGTCCTCCTGGCCGAGGAAGACAGCTACCACGTCGCCTCGAAGGTGCATGACCTAACCGTCAAAATCCGCCCGGGCGACACGCAGAAGATCCAGTTGATTCGCGACCTCATCGCCAGGCATGTCGATGTGTGCGCCATCCGGAGCGCCATCTCCCCCGAACCGTTGGGCTGGGTCCGGCCGCCGCCTCACCGGCCATGAGCCCATCCCCCCCCCTGCCGGCGAGCCCGCGGACGCCACCCGCCTCCGCGCCCTGCTCGAGGGAGTCAACCCCACCCTGGCCAACCTGCCGGTCTATCAGCCGGGCCGCCCCATCGATGAGGTCGCGCGCGAACTGGGCTTGCGCGCGGCCGACATCATCAAACTCGCCTCGAACGAAAACCCGCTCGGCCCCTCGCCGCGGGCACTGGCGGCAATGGCGGCGCTCCTGCCCCAGTTGCATCTGTATCCCGACGGAAACGCCTTTCACCTCAAGCGGGCGCTCGCCGCACGGCTCGGCCTCGCGCCCGAGCAGCTCGTGCTCGGGAATGGCTCGAACGAAGTTCTCGAGTTCGTTGGCCACGCGTTCATGCAGCCGGGCGCCGAGGTGGTGGTTTCCGACTATTGCTTCGCGGTGTACCCCATCGTCACCCACCTGTGCGGCGCGAAGTTGGTCGTGGTTCCGGCCCGGCATTACGCGCATGACCTGCCGGCCATGCTCCGGGCCGTCACCCCCCGCACCCGGGTCATGTTCGTGGCGAATCCGAACAACCCCACTGGGACGCTGGCCGAACCTGAAAGCGTGTTGGCGTTGATTGAAGACCTCCCGCCTCACGTCCTGCTGGTGATGGACGAGGCCTACCTCGAGTTCCAGGAGGCTCCGCTGGACTTGCTGCCGCGGGTGCGCGGCGGCGAGCGGCCCAATCTCCTGCTCACTCGCACGTTCTCGAAAATCCACGGCCTGGCCGGCCTGCGCCTTGGTTATGGCATCGGGCATCCGCGGGTGATTGCCGCCTTCGAGAGCGTGCGCCAACCGTTCAACATCAATGCGCTTGTGCAAACCGCCGCGTGTGCCGCTCTCGACGACGCGCCGCACCTCGAACGCACGCGCGCCAATAACAGCGCCGGGTTGCGGTTCTTCGCGGCTGCTTTCGGCGAGCGCGGGCTCGAGTTCATCCCTTCCGCGGCCAACTTCGTCTTGGTTCGCGTGGGCAATGGGCAAGCGGTGTTCACCGCCCTTCAACGCCTTGGGATCATCGTCCGGCCCATGGGCGGCTATGGCCTGCCGGACTGGGTGCGCGTCTCGATCGGCACCCCGGCGGAAAACCAGCGCTGCCTCGACGGCCTGACCCAAGCCCTCGAACCGCGCTGAGCCGCGGGGCATCCCGAAGGAAGCCCAGATTCAAGCCCTGGGTTGCGAGGCGCCAAGCTACCCGGGGGTGACCAGCGCGAAGCGAAGGGCATCCCGAAGGGAGCCCAGCTTTAAGCCCTGGGTTGCGAGGCGCCAAGCTACGCTGGGGGTGACCAGCGCGAAGCGAAGGGCATCCCGAAGGGAGCCCAGCTTTAAGCCCTGGGTTGCGAGGCACCAAGCTACGTTGGGGGTGACCAGCGCGAAGCGAAGGGCATCCCGAAGGGAGCCCAGATTCAAGCCCTGGGTTGCGAGGAACGAGCTACCCTGGGTGGCAGATCGCGGCGGATAAAACCCTGAAAAGGGTTTTGGCAATCCTCCCGCCCACACGCAGCGTCCTTCGTGGGATGCCCCGGTCAAGTCCGGGTTCGAAACTGATACTTCATGTTCCTGCGAGAACCATGAGCGATCCGAGGGCATCCCGAAGGGAGCCCAGCTTTAAGCCCTGGGTTGCGAGGCACCAAGCTACGTTGGGGGTGACCAGCGCGAAGCGAAGGGCATCCCGGAGGGAGCCCAGCTTGAAGCCCTGGGTTGCGAGGCACCAAGCTACGTTGGGGGTGACCAGCGCGAAGCGAAGGGCATCCCGAAGGGAGCCCAGATTCAAGCCCTGGGTTGCGAGGAACGAGCTACCCTGGGTGGCAGATCGCGGCGGATAAAACCCTGAAAAGGGTTTTGGCAATCCTCCCGCCCACACGCAGCGTCCTTCGTGGGATGCCCCGGTCAAGTCCGGGTTCGAAACTGATACTTCATGTTCCTGCGAGAACCATGAGCGATCCGAGGGCATCCCGAAGGGAGCCCAGCTTTAAGCCCTGGGTTGCGAGGCACCAAGCTACGTTGGGGGTGACCAGCGCGAAGCGAAGGGCATCCCGGAGGGAGCCCAGCTTGAAGCCCTGGGTTGCGAGGAACGAGCTACCCTGGGGTGCTGATCGCGGCGGAAAAGACCCTGAAAAGGGTTTTGGCAATCCTCCCGCCCACACCCATCCGGCTGCGGCTTCGTGGGCGGCCTGCGTGCGCCTTGACTCTCCCCAACTCATCACATGATGGATCCCTCCGGGACACTCGACTCTGAGCTTGCACGCCATGACGACAGTGGAAGATCGAACGGTCACTTGTCGATCATAAGAACTGACCCCTTTACGAAAAAACCGTAATAGAGTCAATTGAGTCAACGGAGTCATTGATCGCCGGTCCGGTCCCGGGCGAAGTTCGCGCTCGCAGGCCGCGCTGCGGGTGGCGGCCGCCGCGACGACGCGAAGCGCCCGCCCGTCGCGGCGCGATGTGCCCCTCGCCGCGGCGACCAACCGGTACCGGGCCACCGAAAAGAAGGGAAAGCGCATGACCTCGGGATGCCCTGTCCGCCATAGCTTCAGCGACGGTGGACCTGTCCGCCATAGCTTCAGCGGCGGCGGACCGCCTTCCCTGTCCGCCATAGCTTCAGCGGCGGCGGAAGCCTCCTCCCTTGTCCATCCTCCCCTTCCTTCGTGGACTTCGCGGCTTCGCGTGAGACTTCCCCCACCAGGATTATCCCGAAAGACCCCGAAAGAGGGGGGGATATCAGTCTTGAATTCGAAAATACCGACCCCAACACGCCTAACATCCTCATGAGCAATCGGTTGAGAACGAAACCGACCCTCAAAAGTGCCGTACTTTGTGCGGGTATCTCGCGGCTTTTTGCGTGCATCTCAGTGTCCGGCCTGCCCTCGGATGCACGGGCCGCCTCGCGTGCAACAACTTACCCACAAGACGTTTGTGCCGTTCGGACTCCACCCAATCCTCCGCTCGTTCCTTCGTGCTTAATACGCTTTCACGTTATTTATCCCCCCCCCTTTCCTGCCCCTTCGTGAAGGTTAGCCACACCCTGCCTCTCTCGAACCCGGCCCACGCGCCGCCAGCAACGCAACCTCCGCACGGCCGCACATTTCTGGCTCTGCGCTTGACAAAATCGGCTTGGCGTTGCGATAGTGCGCGAAACCTCATGAACCTGAGCGAAGGCCGTCTAACCGCAGGCTTATGCTGACCATCCTCGGGCCGCGCCAACGGTTCTGTGATGGTGTGTCCCGCCGCAACTTCCTGAAGATTGGCGGCTTGGGCCTGGGCGGGCTTTCGCTGGCGCAATTGCTTCGCGCCGAGGCGGTCTCCGGCATCGGGCGGTCGCACAAAGCGGTCATCATGATCTTTCTGCCTGGGGGTCCCTCGCACCAGGACATGTTCGACCTGAAGATGGACGCGCCCCTCGAGGTGCGCGGCGAGTTCCGGCCCATCCCGACGAATGTTCCCGGCCTCCAGGTTTGCGAGCATCTGCCCCGGCTCGCCAAGCTGATGGACAAGTGCGCCGTCATCCGGTCCATCATCGGGGCCAACGGCGATCATTACGCCGTCCAATGCCTGACGGGACGCGACTCGCGCGGCGCGCCCCCGGGCGGTTGGCCGTGCCTCGGCTCGGTCCTCTCGAAACTCCAAGGCGCCGTCAGCCCGGCGGTGCCGTCGTTCGTCGGCCTCGCGCCCAAGATGGGCCACGTGCCCTGGGCGGACAACGGCGTCCCCGGCTTCCTCGGCGCCGCGCACGCGCCCTTCCAGCCGAACAAGGGGGGCGGGAGCGAGGACATGACGCTCAACGGCATCACGCTGGATCGGCTGGCGGACCGGCGGGCCCTGCTGGCCAGCCTCGACCGATTCCGCCGCGAGATCGATGCCAGCGGCACCATGGAGGGACTCGATGCCTACAACCAGCAGGCCTTCGGCTTGTTGACCTCGAACAAACTCCTGCACGCGCTCGACCTCAAGAACGAAGACCCGAAAGTGGTCGAGGGCTATGGAAAGGGCGACCCGCGGAACCGCGACGACGGCGGGCCGAAGTTGATGGAGCATTTCCTGATCGCGCGCCGACTCGTCGAAGCGGGCGCGCGGTGCGTGACGCTGGCTTTCAGCCGCTGGGACCATCACGGCGACAACTTCGGGGCGTTGCGCCAGGATTTGCCGCTGCTCGATCAGGGGCTTTCGGCGCTGATCGAGGACGTTTACCAGCGCGGCCTGGACAAGGACGTTTCGGTGGTGGTCTGGGGCGAGTTCGGGCGCACGCCCACCATCAACAAGGACGCGGGGCGGGATCATTGGCCGCGCGTGTCATGCGGGCTGCTGTTTGGCGGTGGCATGAAGACCGGCCAGGTGATCGGCGCAACCGACCGTCTCGGAGGCGAGGCGACCGAGCGTCCCGTGCGGTTCGGGGACGTGTTCGCGACCCTCTACCACAACCTGGGCATCGACGTCTCGAAAGTGACCATCCCCGATCTGGCGGGACGGCCGCAGTACCTCGTCGAGGCCGGGTGCGAGCCGATGCGCGAGTTGGTTTAGGGCCTCATGCTCCCGCTGTTCGGCCGTTATGCCCGGTCTGTCGCCGGTGTCCGCCCGATCCGTATGGGCGCCTATTCGCCGCTGATCCACCCCGCCGGGCTCTGGTGTTGGGCGGCGCTTTGCATGTGCCTGGGTTGGCCACCGAACGTGAGGGCCGCAGCGCGTGCCCCGCGCGCGCAGGCACATGTCGCGCCCGTCGAGGAGGCCGCGCCCATCAGTTTCCCGAACGAAATTGTTCCCATCTTCACCAAGGCTGGCTGCAACGCGGGCAACTGCCACGGCAAGGCCAGCGGTCAGAACGGCTTTCGGCTTTCGCTGCTGGGTTTCGAGCCGGCCGAGGACTACGAGCACCTGGTGAAAGAAGCGCGCGGCCGCCGCCTCTTCCCCGCGGCGCCGGAACGAAGCCTCTTCCTGCTCAAGGCCACCGCCAGCCTGCCGCACGGCGGCGGGCAGCGGCTCGAACCGGGCTCGGAGGATTACCGCCGGCTGGTGCGCTGGGTTGGGCAGGGCATGCCGTACGGCAAACCGGACGACCCCGCGCTCGAGCGGATCGAGGTCACGCCCGGGGACCGGTTGATGGACTTTGACACGGAGCAACAGCTCTCCGTGGTGGCCCATTACTCGAACGGCAGCACGCGTGAGGTCACCCGCAGCGCCCTCTACGAGGCCAACGAAAAGTCGCTGGCAGGCGTCGATGCCGGGGGTCTCGTCAAGGTCTTTCGGCAACCCGGTGATGTCGCGGTCATGGTGCGTTACCAGGCGCAAGTCGCCGTGTTCCGGGCCACGATCCCGTTGGGCGCGCCGCCGGAGGCCCTGCCGCCGGCGCGGGGTTTCATCGACGAGCTGGTCTTCGCCAAGCTGAAGCGCGTGGGCATGCCGCCCTCCCCGCCCTGCGACGATGCCACGTTCGTGCGCCGGGTCACGCTCGACATCGCCGGCCGGCTCCCCACCCCCGAGGAGACCCGGCGGTTCCTCGCCAGCCAGGACACCGGCAAACGCGACCAGTGGATCGATGAGCTGTTGGAAAGCAGTGATTACGCCGACTATTTCGCGACCAAATGGAGCGCGCTGCTCCGCAACAAACGCGGCAATCCCAATCATGCCCGGGGAAACCAACTCTTCCACGGCTGGATTCGGGACAGTCTCGACCGCAACAAGCCCTTCGATCAGTTCGTGCGCGAGCTGTTGACCGCTTCCGGCGACCTGGAACAGAACCCGCCCGTGGCCTGGTATCGCCAGGTCAACAACCTCAACTCGCAGCTCGAGGACACGGCGCAACTCTTCCTCGGGCTGCGGCTCCAGTGCGCCCAATGCCACCATCACCCCTACGAGAAATGGAGCCAGCAGGATTACTACGGTTTCGGAGCGTTTTTCAGCCGGATCGGACGCAAGCCCGGCGCGCAGCCGGGCGAGGAGCTGATCTTCTCGCAGCGCGGCGCGGCCACGGCGACCAACAAGAAAACCGGGCAACCCGTGAAGCCCGCGGGACTCGGCGCCCCGGCGCCGAAACTCTCGCCCGATGACGATCCGCGCCAGGCGCTGGCCGACTGGATAACGGCGCCGGCCAATCCCTTCTTCGCCCGCTCGGTGGTGAACCGTTACTGGAAGCACTTCTTCAACCGCGGCCTGGTCGAGCCGGAGGACGATATGCGGCAGACCAACCCGCCCACCAATCCCGAGTTACTCGAGGCCCTGGCCAGGCGTTTCACCGAGTCGGGACACGACCTCAAGGGCCTCGTGCGCCTGATCTGCCGCTCGACGGTTTATCAGCTCAGTTCCTCGCCGAACCGTCACAATGCGGGTGATAAGCAATACTTCTCTCATTATTATCCCAAGCGCCTCACCGCCGAGGTGCTCTTCGATGCCGTGAACGGCGTGACACTGGCCGAGAGCCGCTTCGAGGGCCTCCCGCCGGGGACGCGCGCGGTCCAACTGCCGGACAACAGCTTCAACTCGGGGTCTTACTTCCTGACGGTGTTTGGCCGTCCCGAGTCCGCCAGCGCGTGCGAATGCGAGCGCTCGCAGGACGCGAGCCTTGCGCAAAGCCTCCACCTGCTGAACTCGAAGGAGGTCTTCGACAAGCTCGCCGCCGAAACGGGCCGCCCCGCGCGGCTCGCCGGCGACACCCGCCGGTCCGACGACGAAAAGCTCCGCGAGCTCTATTACTGGGCTTACGCGCGCTCCCCGGACGCCGAAGAACTCCAACTGGCGAAAAACTATCTGGAACGGAAAGCCGCCGCGAAAGAGGGCGCCTCGGCCGCGCCTCCGGGCCCTCGGCAGGCCTACGAGGACATCTGCTGGGCCTTGATCAACTCGAAAGAGTTCCTCTTCAACCATTGAACGAACCTGCCCGCGCCTCGAGGAGTGCCCACGTGCGCACGCCCACTTGCCTGCGGGCAGCGCGGCGGGCCAGGTGCGTGCCCAGCCCACGACCGGCCCTTTGGGGCTGCGCCGCCCTTCTCTGCGGCTTGGCCGGCTCGATTATTCTGAGCGCGCCCGCCGCGCTAGCCCAACTGCCGCAAGCACGGCTCTACACGTTGTTCCCGCCGGGGAACGCCGCTGGGAGCACGAACACGGTCCACATCACGGGCGCCGATCTGGACGAACCAGTCGAGTTGCGGTTCTCTCATCCCGGCATCAGCGGCGCCCCCAAGCTTGCCGAAGCAACCGGCCAACCCGTCCCTAACACGTTCGTGGTGGCCATCGGCGCGGATGTCCCGACAGGCGTTTACGAGGCGCGTTTCTGCGGGCGCTTTGGAGTTTCAAACCCACGCGCATTCGCCGTCAGCCACCTGAAGGAGGTCGGCGGCGACGCCCCGAACCAGGCCGCCGCCAATGCCATGGAAGTCGCTGTGGGCACAGTGGTGAATGCCCGCGCCGTCGCAAACGCGAACTCTTACTTCCGCTTCCCGGTCAAACAAGGCCAGCGGCTATGGGTCCAGGCCAGCGCCCGAACGCTGGATTCCCGCATGGACCCCGTCCTCGCGCTCCGGGACGAGGCCGGGCGCGAACTCGCCGTAGCGCGCCAGGGCGGGTTGCTCGAGTTTTCGGCGACGAAGGACAGCCGGTGCCTTCTGGAGGTGCACGACCTGCTCTATCGCGGCGGCGAGGAGTACAGCTACCGGTTGGCCCTCAGCACCGGCCCGCGGCTCGAGTTCGTTCTGCCGCCGATGGGCACGCCGGGCACGCGCGGGAAGTTCATCCTGCTGGGCCGCAATCTCCCGGGCAGCACGCAGGCCGCGGCCCCCGAGCCTGGCGTGCCGTCCTTGGAACGCCTTGAAGTGAGTATCGATGTGCCCGCCCAGGCCCCGCCCGAGCGTCTTGCCCCCCCCCTCGAACCGCTCCCGCCCGCCGCGGCGGTGCTGGACGGCTTCACCTATCGGTTGGTGACACCCGAAGGCGAATCGAACCCTGTGTTCATCGGCTTCGCCAGGGCGCCGGTTGTTTTCGATGATGCTGCCGGGAGCAAGCCCGCCGAAGCACGCGAGCTGTCACCGCCTTGCGAAGTCGCCGGGCGGTGGTCATCCGCCAGCCCGCGGCATTACTTCACCTTCGAGGCGAAACAGGGCACGGTGTATTGGATCGAAGTCATCTCGCACCGGCTGGGCGAGCCCTCGAGCCCATTCCTCTTGGTCCAGCGCGTCAGCCGCTCCGACAAGGGCGAGGAGCAACTCGCGGATGTGTTGGAGGCAGCCGGAGCCGACAAAAACCTGGGCGGTCCGGAATTCATCACGAGCGCGCGCGACCCGGTCACACGCTTCGAGGCCCCAGCCGATGGCCGTTACCGCCTCCAGGTGCGAGACCTCTTCCCCCCCCCCCAGGGTGCGCGCCCCCACCAATACCGGCTCGCGGTGCGCATGGCACTGCCGGATTTCCGCCTCGTGGCCCTCCCCGTGCCCCCGCCGCCCGCGAACAAGGAGGCCAAAGTCGCCAGTGTCTGGTCAGCGCTCGTGCGCCGGGGCGAGACCATCCCAATCAAGGTGCTCGCGTTCCGGCAGGACGGCTTCGACGGGGAGATTACCCTGTCCTGCTCCGAGTTGCCGCCCGGGGTCACTTGCTCGGAAACACGCATCCCGAACGGCCAGAACAGCGCCCTGCTGTTGCTGACCGCCTCCGAACAGGCCGCGCAGTCGAGCGGGCCGCTGCGAGTCGTGGGACGGGCCAAAGCAGGCGATGCCATGCGCGAACACGAGGCACGCGCCGGCGGCGTGGTATGGAACGTTCCCGATTACAATATCGAGGCGGTGCGCGCGCGTCTGGCGCGCGATTCTTTCCTCGGAGTGTGCGGCGTCGAGTCCGCCCCGCTCACGATCCGACCGGGCGAGGCCAAAGTCTGGGAGGTTGCCGCGGGCGAGAAGCTGCGGGTCCCGCTCGAGATCATCCGCCGCGCCGACTTCAACGGCGCACTCAGCCTCAAGGCCGCGGGCGCGAGCGGCCTCGATGGCGTCAAGGAACTGGAAGTCCCGGCGGGCGCAACCAACGCACTCCTCGAGCTCGATCTCGCGCAGGCCAAGCTCGCGCCCGGCGCGCACACGCTGCACTTGAGCACGCAGACCGCGGGGAAATACCGGAACAACCCCGAGGGCGCCCAAGCCGCGGAGGCCGCCGCGAAGGCGGCGGAGCGCGACCTGGCCGAGCAACAGGCCGCTCAGCAACAAGCCACCGCGAAGCTTCCCACAGCGAAAACCGCGGCGGCCGCAGCCGCCGAGGTCGCAACGCGTGCCACCGAGTCCCTGGCGGCGGCCAGGCGATCCGCGGGAGAGGCTGCGGAGGCGGCCAGGGCAGCACGCGCCGGTGTCGAGGCCGCGAAGGCCGCGCTCGATTCAGCGACGGCGGCGAAAGAGAAGGCAACACCATCCCCTGAGAATGGAGGCGAACCGTCCGGCGCCACCAGTTCGAACCGAACTCCGGCTGAACTCGAGGAAGCCGTCCGCAAGGCCACCGCCGCCCACGCGGCAGCCGCGGCCGCCGCGGCCGCCAAGACCAGTGCCGGCCAGGCGGCAGTCGAGGCCGAGATGGCGGCGGCCAAGGTGGCCTCGGAAACGGGCGCAAAAGCGAAAGCCGCAGCCGACGAACTCGCCGCGGCTGAACGCGTCCTGGCCGAAAGCCCCGCGAGAATCAAAGAGGCCGAGGCCAGAAAAGCCGCCACCGCGGAGAAGGCCAAACAGGCCGCCGAGAAGGCCAAACCACAGGACCTGACGATCACGGTTCATTCCGCCCCCATCACGGTGAAAGTGATCGAGGCCACCAGGAAGTAGTCGGGCACGAGATGACGCCAGCCAGCCACCCAACAAACCACGCCGCGAGGAGGCACGCCATCGCGGCTTGTGTGGTCCTGGTGGCGCTGTGCCCCAGCATCGCCCTGGCCGCCGCGGAAGCCGAGGCGGAGAAGCCAGCCGATGCTCGCCGCGGCCCGCTCCCCGTCGCCGCCGTCAAGCGAAAGACGACCGTGGACTTTCAGCGCGACATCCTGCCCATCCTCAAGGCGAACTGCCTGGCCTGCCACAACCAGACCGCCGCCAAGGCGAATCTGATCCTCGAATCCCCGGAGTCCATGCGGCATGGCGGGGAATCCGGACCGGCCGTGGTTCCCAAGCGCTCGTCCGAGAGCCTCTTGTTCAAGGCGGCCTCGCACCGAACCACGCCGCGCATGCCGCCCCGCGAGAACAAGGTCAACGCGCGTGACCTCACCCCGGAGGAGTTGGGCCTGCTCCGGCTCTGGATCGACCAGGGCGCCGCGGCCTCGGGCGACACCGCCGCGCCCATCGCCTGGCGGCCGTTGCCCGCCAGCCTCAATCCCATCCTCGCGGTGGCGCTGAGCCCGGATGGCCGTTGGGCGGCCTGCGCCCGCGCGAACCGGATATTCGCCCATGACCTCCTCGATGCCGAGCCGGCGCCGCGGCTCGCCGACCCTGCCCTCGGCACCTCCGCCCTCGATGGCCGAGCCGGGGCCGCTCACCGCGACCTGGTCGAATCACTCGCCTTCAGCCCGGACGGGGAGTTGCTCGCCTCGGGATCGTTCCGCGAGGCCAAGCTCTGGCGGCGGCCTCCGGACGCGAGACGCTTCTCCTTGACACACCTCGGCAACGCCGCCGTCACCGCGCTCGCCGCCAGTCCGGATGGCCGCTGGCTGGCCGTGGGCGACAACGACGGCCGAATCACCCTCTCCAGCCCCACCAACGGCGCCACCATCAAGCGGTTCATCGCCCACAAGGGCCCCGTTCACGCGCTCGCCTTCTCCCCGGACAGCGAATGGCTCGCCTCCGGCTCGGCGGATCGCACGCTGGCGGTCTGGCCCCTGGGCCGCGCCAGGGCGTTCGCGCGCGCCACCACGCCCACGCCCGTTAATGCTGTGGCCTGGGTTTTTGGCGGCCAGCAACTGGCCTCGGGAGGCGCCGACCACGCGCTTCGGCTCTGGTTCGTGGACGTCCCCAAGGCCACCCTCGCCCCCCTGCGCGAACTGACTGGACACGAAGGCCCGATAACTTCTTTGGCCGGGTTCCCGGGCGGCACCCAACTGCTGTCCGGCGGCGGAGATGGCGCAGTGCGGCACTGGAATCTCGAGGAGGGCCAAACCATCCGCGTCCTGAAACATGGGTCACCCGTCATGTCGGTCGCCGTGCGGCCCGACGGCAAGCGGTTGGCCAGCGCGGGCTTGAACGGGGTCGCGCGCGTCTGGGACGCGCCGAGCGGGAACGCGCTCGCGGAATTGAGGGGCGACCGCCAGGCCCTCGAGCTGGCCGCGCATCGCGAGCGCGAGGCGGCCTTCGCCACGAACGAACTGGCGTTCCGCAAGTCCGCCCTCGAAACCGCCGACAAGGAGACCAAGGCCTCCGCTGAACGCGTGAAGAAGGCTGTCGAGGCCGATGCCGCCGCCGAGAAGGCCCTGGCCGAGCCGGAGAAGGCCGCGGCGGCGGCCCGGGAGGCGCTGGCCGGGGCCGAGCGGGAGCTGACTGCGCTGAAAAAGGAACTCGAACTCGCCGCTGCCGCGTCGAAGGCGAACCCGGAGGAGGCGGCTTCTCCCGCGGTGGCTGAAGCGAAAGCGGCCGCCGCCAAACGACTCGAGGAAGTCAAGGCCAAACAGAAACCGGCGGAGGACCAGGTGGCGGCGAAACAGAAGGCCCTCGAGCCTGCCGACCAAGCCCTCAAGAAAGCCCAACTGTCCCGGTCCAATGCGACCACCGAACTCGAGCTCGCGCGGAAAGCGCTGGGAACCGCCGAATCGGAATCGGTCGCCGGAAAGGCCGCTCTGGCGGCGGCCGAGACGTTCCGCGAGCGGTCCGCGGCCGACTTCCAGAGCGCCCGGGAACGCGCCCTCGCGGCGGGCAGACCGGTGCGCACTCTGTGCTTCTCGCCGGACAGCCGATTCCTGGCCACGGCGGGCGATGACCAGGCCGTGCGCACCTGGAACGCCGACTCAGGCTTGCCCCACGAGACCTTTCGCGGGCATCGCGGAGCGGTCTTTGCGGCCGCCTTCTCCTCCGCGGGAATTATCTCCGGTGGCGGGGATGCCACCGCCATCGCCTGGGAGCTGCATCCGGCCTGGACCCTGGAACGAACACTCGGCACCGGAGACGCCGCCTCGCCGATTGCGGACCGTGTCAATGCGCTCTGCTTCAGCCCCGATGGCGCGCTCCTGGCCACCGGCGGCGGCGAACCCACGCGCGGCGGCGAGATCAAGCTCTGGCGAACCGCCACCGGCCAACTCGTCCGCGATCTGCCCCGAGTTCACAGCGACGCCGTCTTTTGCCTCGCCTTCTCGCCGGATGGCAGGTTTCTCGCTTCGGGCGGCGCCGACCGCCTGGCCCGGATCATCGAGGTGGCCACGGGCCGGGTGGTGCGCACTTGCGAAGGCCATGCTGGCCACGTGTGCGGCGTCAGTTGGAACCGCAACGGGCGTGTGTTGCTCACCGCCGGCGCCGACGGCGTGGTCAAGGTGTGGGACCCCACGACCGGCGAACGCAAGGCCAACCTGGGCGGCTTCAGCAAGGAAGTGAACTCGGTCTCGTTCATCGGCGTAACGGATCAGGCGCTGGTCACCTCCGCCGACAAAACCGTGCGGATCATCCAACTCGATGGCAAGGAGGTCCGTTCTTTCGCCGGCGTGAATGATTTCGTACACGGTGGCGCCATCACGCCTGATGGCCGCATGGTCGTCGCCGGCAGCCACGACGGCGTATTTCACATCTGGAAAGGCATCGACGGCCAATCCCTGGCCCGGTTCGGTCCTTCGAGCGGCAGCGGGCAGTAGGCGCGGTCACGCAGGTCGCCCGCGGGCGGAGTGGCTCGAGCACCTTCATGGGAAGGCGCGCCATCGAATGGATCAATGAACGCGGTGGGTTTATCAATGTGCGCGCCCGGTGACGCGGGGCTAAGGTGCGCCCATGAAAGCCGAGGACATGCGCAAGGCTATTTTCCTGTTCGTACTGGTGTCGCTTGCGCTTTGGAAGCCCCGCTGCGCGGCGCAGGAGGGCGTCAGACGTGATGTCCGCATCCGATTCTACGACAGCCCATGGATGATAACGTATAACGTGCTTGGTAAACCCAGAGTTCGGAGGGAATTACGGCTGACCAGTGCCCAGCTTGCCGAGCTCAAAGCCCTTGACAATCTGGACACCAAGGACGTTCCCGGCCTCACGAATCTCGTGGCACAGGCGAAGACCGCCGATCCGGCAACTCGACCGGCGATCAGGGCTGAGGAGCAGAAACTCTGGGATGCTTTCTGTCTTGGTTCAGTCAGCAACATTCTGACGGGTGCGCAAAGAAAGCGCCTCCAGCAGATCATCTGGCAGGTGGACGGCATCAGGTCCATGGATCGAGATCCGCGGGTCGCAGCGGCTCTGGCGTTGACGGATGAGCAGCTCGAGGACGTGAAGGAAGTGAATGCGTTGTTCGATCCGATCGTGGACCCGCTACGTCACCGGCTGGGAAGGCAGATGATCGCTGGCGTGGGGGGCGATGAGACCATGCGCGGCCGCGAGGAGCAGGTGGTGGCCTTGGCAAAGGCACTCATTATTCTCGAGAAGGAAAGAGATCGGGATCTCTATGGGATTCTGTCGCCGAACCAACGAGAGCTGTGGCGGCGTTTGCTTGGAAAGGCCATACGCCTGCAGTGGCCTCTCGATGTATTCTGAAGCGAGGCGAGCCCGCGGGCGGAGTGGCTCGAGCACCTTCATGGGAAGGCGCGCCATCGAATGGATCAATGAACGCGGTGGGTTTATCAATGTGCGCGCCCGGTGGCGCGGGGCTAAGGTGCACCCATGACTGCTACGCGTTCACTCGAGGCGAAGTCCGAGGCCCAGCTTCGCCAGGAACTGCGCGGCTTTCCCGAAGCCGCCACCAGCGCGGTGCTCGCGCTCAGGGAAGACCCTTCGCTCGGGTCGTTGAGGCTTGCGGTGCGGCGAGTGCTCGCGTTCTACCTGCCGCGTCCAAAAGGGCGCTCGCTCGATGAGTTACCCGCGGAAACGCGCCTGCGCGAGGAGCTCGGGGTGGACTCGCTCACCATGGCGGAGGCCGCCTTCAAACTCGACGAACTGCTCGGTGTCGAGATCGGCACGCGCGACGCCGCCGCCATTCGCACCTTGGGCGAACTCGAGGCCTTCCTGGCTGATCGGCTGGGCCTGGGCCAGGAGCCGAACATGGAAGCCCATGCCTTGGCAACGGCTGCGCGATGAATGAAGTGGTCATCACCGGTTTGGGATTTGTGACCAGCATCGGCCACGACCGCCGAAGCGTCGTCGAGAGTTTGCGGGAAGGCCGCTGCGGCATCAAGCCTTGGAACCCGATCGCGGGCGAGTCTCTCCCCGTCCGCGTCGCTGGAACCGTCAGAGGTTTCGATGTCGAAGGGACCGACCCAGCGGCCTGGACCTGGCCCGCGCAGTGGGACCTGGACCGGCGCCTCGTCCGCAGCCTCCCCCCACACGGGGTCTACGCGGTGTGCGCCCTCGAACAAGCGCTGGCGGAGGCAGGCCTTGAACGCCGGGATTTGGACGGAGGCAACACCGGGCTGGCCTGCGCCTCGGGTGGTTCGCCACGCCTGATGCGCCATCATCTCGACCGCATGGCCGCCGCGGGCTGGCGGCGCGGGCATCCCCTGGGCGTGGTGGCCACCGTGGCGGGCACGCTCAATTTCAACCTTGGAGCACACTACGGCATTCGCGGGACGAGCTGCGGGTTCGTCTCGGCATGCACCTCCTCGAGCCACGCGCTCGGGGCGGCGTTCGATGAAATCCAGTTGGGCCGCCAGGACCGGATGTTGGTGGTGGGGGCGGAGGACCTGGCCCTGGAGACGCTGTTGCCGTTTCACGCGATGGGGGCGCTTTCGCTCGAGGCTGACCCGGCGTGCGCTTCCCGTCCGTTCGACCAGGCGCCCGACGGGTTCGTGGGCGCGGGCGGCGCCGTGGCGCTGGTCCTCGAGGACGCCGAGGTGGCACGCCGGCGCGGGGCGCAGGTCCAGGCGCGCATGTTGGGCTGGGGCCAGGCCGCCGATGGATTCGACGTGGCGGCGCCGCATCCGACCGGCGACGGCCTGGCGCGAGCGATCACGCGCACGCTGGGAGGGGCTGGGATTTCCGCTGGGGTGGTCACCTACGTCAACGCGCACGCAACCTCGACAATCGCGGGGGACCGGGCCGAGGCGCTGGCGTTGCGGCAGGCCTTCGCGGGGACCACCCCGGCGGTTTCCAGCACCAAGGCGCTGACCGGCCACGGGCTCTCGATGGCGGGCGCGATGGAGGCCGCCTTTTGTGTGCTGGCGTTGACCGAGGGATTTATTCCCGGACAATTCCACCTTACGCGTCCGATCCCCGAGGCGGAGGGGCTCGACCTGCCCCGCGCGAGCCGCTGCTGCCGCCCTGGCATCGCGCTCAACTGCAACAGCGGCTTCGGAGGAACCAACGTCTGCCATGTCTTCACCATCCCCAACTGATCCATTGGTCTCACTCATGCTGCGCGCGGCCTGGGCTGGCATGTTCGGTGGCGTGGTCTCCGGGGCGCTCATCGGCCTGTTCTTTCACCGCGAAGATTGGATGGGCGGCTACGGGAGCCACCGTCGGCGCCTGGTTCGGCTCGGGCACATCTCCTTTTTCGGACTGGGCTTCCTCAACGTTCTCTTCGCTTTCAGCCACCAGGCGGTCGGTCTCGAGGCGGCCTGGGCCGGGCTGGCAGGCAGGGCGTTGCTCGTGGGAGCCGTGACGATGCCGCTCTGTTGCTTCTTGTCGGCCTGGAGGAAGCCACTCCGACACTTGTTCCCCGTCCCCGTGGTTGCGGTGCTGACGGGAATCGTCTGCACGCTCCTGGCCTGGCCTCGAGCAACCACCGGAGGTTAACCCATGAAACTCGGTTTGATCGCTATGTCGGGTGTGCGTTGCCAGAACTCGGAATTGCTGGCACTCGGTTTGACGCTCCCCGGGTTCGTCGAGCGCAGCAAGGTCATTGCTTCGTTGCCCAGCCTCGGCCTGCTTACCTTGGCGGGTCTTACGCCGCCTTCCGTCGAGGTGGACTACCTCGAGGTCCCCGACCTGGCTGCGGTGGGAGGTTTGCCGGGGACGTTCGATGCGGTCGCGATCTCGAGCTTCACGGCGCAAATGACGCAGGCCTATGCGCTGGCCGACCGCTACCGGGCCGCGGGAGTCAAGGTCATCCTGGGAGGACTCCATGTCACGGCGCTTCCAGACGAGGCCGCGCTGCACGCCGACGCCGTAGTAGTGGGTGAGGGCGAGCCGGCCTGGCCCACGGTGGTCACTGACCTCGAGCATGGCCGTTTGCGGCTGCGCTACGACACGCGCAACACTCGCTACAACCTGGCCGAGGGTCCCCTGCCCCGGTTCGACTTGCTCAAGATCGACCGCTACAATCGGCTCACGATCCAGACCCAGCGCGGCTGTCCCTACAACTGTGAATTCTGCGGGGCCTCGATCCGCCTGGCCCCGGGCTACCGCGCCAAGCCCGTGGCGCGCGTCCTCGAGGAGCTCCACCAGATCAAGGAACTCTGGCCAAATCCGTTCATCGAGTTTGCCGACGACAACACGTTCGCCGACAAACGCCGCGGGCGCGAGTTGGCGCGTGCGCTCATTCCCGAGGGCATTCGTTGGTTCACCGAAACGGACATCTCGATCGCCGATGATCCGGTCCTGCTCGAGTTGCTCAAGGAAAGCGGTTGTGCGCAAATCCTGGTCGGCCTCGAGGCCCCGACGGCCCGGGAGGTGGACGGCATCGAGCGCAAGGCCAACTGGAAACGCGCCCAGGCCGACCGTTACCGCGAGGCCATTCAGCGCATCCAGGACGCCGGGATCACGGTCAATGGCTGTTTCGTGCTCGGGCTCGAGAACCAGGACCGGACGGCCTTCGACCGGGTGTTCGAGTTCGTGCGCGAGACCGGCCTTTACGAGGTGCAGGTCACCGTGATGACCGCTTTCCCCGGTTCGCCGCTGTATGATCGGCTGCTTGCCGAAGGACGCCTCCTGGACGCCGACGCTTGGGAAACCTGCACGTTGTTCGATGTGAACTTCCAACCGCGCCTCATGACCGTCGCTGAACTCGAGTCGGGCTTTCGCGAACTGGGCTGCCGCCTTTACGACCGCGATTTCATCGAGGCCCGCCGCCGCGGGTTCTTCCAGCGGCAGAACGACCTTCGCCAAGCCCGGGCGGTCAGTGCAGAATCCGGTCGCGCGGCGGCTTGTGCGGCGTGACCACCGGTGGCCATGAGTCAGGCTTGTCTTCAGCATGGATCGGGCTATAGTGCCGGGCATGAAGTTTCTGACAGCGTTCGCAACGATTGCGGCGATGGCCGCTTTGCTGGGCCTGAGCATCTGGGTCCTGGTCGAGAAAGGCCATGTGCTCTTGTTCCTGGCCGCCCTCGGCTGCTTCAGCTTCGCCTTCGCCAAGCTCGGCTGCTTGTCCCATTAGCGCCCTGGTGGCGACGCCCTCCGGTGCGCCCCTTCGTGCCCCCGGTATCCTATAGAACGATACTTTTGCATGGGGCTGAGCGTGGCGGTCGCGATGAGCGCCACCTAGGCGCGGGCCGACATCGTCAACGTCGCGCCCGACGGCGCGCCGTCCGTCAACGCGCCGCTTTACGGCAACCAGAGCATCTGGCAACTGAACAACGGCGTCACAGACGATGTCTTCCACGGCGATTCCTCGTTGCCCGCCGGCCTTGCCTACACGCTCGACTTGGGAAAGTCCTACCCCGTTCACGAGCTGCGGCTCCACTCACGCCAGGACGGATGCTGCCCCGACCGTCTGACGAACCTCCGGGTCTCTGTTCACACCGATGACGGTGTCGGTGGCGTGGGTGCCGAGGTCTGGGGAATGGACCTGTTCACCGACGGCGCCAACCCGGGCTCGGCCCCCGGCACGGTGGTGAAGATGACCCCGCCCAGCCCACAGGCGGGCCGCTGGGTCGAGATCCGCTCGCTCGCCGATCCGGTCCCGAACGACGCTCTCCAATTGAGCGAACTCGAAGTTCTCGCGGAGGTGAGAGATCGGGAAGGTGGTGTGGCAGGCCGATCTACATACCGATGGTACCAATACCGGCATGGAAAACGGCAAGAAAGATGTCCTCACCACCGCCTTGCATCCGACCGGTCAATTCCGCGGCCAGTCGATTCGGATTCTCTCCCTCGATGACCCGGTGCCGGATTACGCCCTGCAAATCGCCGAGGTCGAGGCCATCGGCCGGTTGGCGTCAGCGCCGCCGCTGCCCAAGCTTATGAGCATCGGCCAGAACGGTGCGAACCTCGTCGTCCAATGGTCCCAGGGTGGGACGCTGCAAACGGCCGACGGCATCATCGGGCCTTGGACCGACATCTCAGGCGCCGCAAGTCCATTCACGTTCGCCCCCAGCGGCGTCGCGAAATTCTTCCGCGTAAACCGTTAAGCGGCCCAGCCGCACCCACGAGACGAGCCGTTCGTCGCGCCTCGGCGAGAACTCGTTCTTGCCAAACCCTCATTCAGCATGAACGCTGGCGGATATGTCATTCTCCAGGACGATGCCCGCCCGCGGGATGCTCCCGGTTCTCGTTGTCGCGTTGTCGCTCGATGGGGCGCAGGCGCAGACGGGGGCCACCGGCCCTCCAAAGCCTTACGGGCCCACGCCCACCGAGCGCCAGGTGCGCTGGCATGACATGGAGTTCTATGGGTTCCTGCATTTCACCGTGAACACGTTCACGGACAAGGAGTGGGGCTATGGCGACGAAGCGGAGCAAGTGTTCACCCCCACCGATTTCGACGCCGATCAGATCGTGCGTACGGCCAAGGAGGCGGGCATGGCGGGCTTGGTGCTAACTGCCAAGCATCACGATGGGTTCTGCCTCTGGCCCAGCGCGTTCACCGAGCATTCGGTCAAGAACAGCCCCTGGCGCAGCGGCCGGGGCGACGTGGTCAAAGAAGTGGCAGACGCCTGCCGCCGCCACGGCCTGCGGTTCGGGGTCTATCTCTCCCCCTGGGACCGGAATCACAAGGACTACGCGCGACCCGAGTACATCACTTACTATCGAAACCAACTCCGCGAACTGCTTACTGGCTATGGCGAAGTCTTCACCGTCTGGTTCGACGGCGCGAACGGCGGCGACGGCTACTACGGGGGCGCCCGGGAGAAACGCCAAATCGACAACCGCGTCTATTACGACTGGGAGAACACTTGGAACCTCGTGCGCGCCCTGCAACCGGGAGCGGTGATGTTCAGCGACGCGGGTCCGGACTTCCGCTGGGTCGGCAACGAACACGGGATCGCGGGCGACCCCTGCTGGGCAACACTCAACGCCGCCGACCGCCACCCGGGTGGCACGAGCGCGGGCCTCAACTCGGGCGAACGCCCGGGAACCCATTGGTTGCCCGCCGAGTGCGACGTCTCCATCCGCCCAGGGTGGTTCTATCACCCCGCCGAGGACAGCCGCGTCAAGACGCCCGCCCAACTGCTCGACATCTACTTCAAGTCCGTGGGACGCGGTGCCTGCTTGAACCTCAACATCCCGCCAGACCGTCGCGGACGCATCCATGAGAACGACGTCACCGCGCTCCGGACTTTCCGCCAACATCTGGCCGGAACGTTCGGACGCGACCTCGCCAAAAGCGCCAAAGTCACCGCGAGTAACACCCGCGGCAGCGCCGCCGAGTTCCAGGCCGCCCACTTGACCGACGGCAACAGGCGCAGCTACTGGACGACCGACGACCAGATCACCACCCCGGAAGTGGTGCTGGAGTTGCCCAAACCCGGGACGTTCAACGTGGTTGCGTTGCGCGAGGCCATCGAACTGGGGCAGCGCATTGAAGCCTTCGCCGTGGATGCGTGGCGCGAGGGACAGTGGCAGGAGATCGCGCGCGGAACATCCATCGGGGCCCGGCGGTTCCTGAGGCTTCAGCCGGTGACGACGGATCGGGTGCGGCTGCGCATCACCGCCTCCCCGGTCTGCCCGGCCCTGGCCGAATTCGGCCTCTTCCTCGAGCCGATGCTCTCCGCGCCCAATTGACGGTCGGTCGAGCCGGCCGGGGAGCCGTGACGTGTCCGGAGCCGCGGGCCGCCGTGGCGCGCTTACTGTACGGGCGCCAACGGCGGATGACCCACGCGGTCAGGCAACCGCTTGCGCAGGGCCTCCAGCTTGTTCGTCGGCACCAGGTCATCCCATTTCAGCAAGGGCTCGACCTCTGCGACCCGCCGCTCCGTAGCCAGCCGCAGTGTGAAGATCTGCTGGGGCCGCGTACTGAACTCGTACCGTGGTCCAGGCGGCAGCGCAACCGCTCTGGCGCCGGTCAAGTCCGTACTGAACGCGGCCGTGTGCGGGAGATGGACCGTGACCCAGGCAGGCCCTGGCGATCCGAGCGCCTCCACCAGGCGCAGTTCCAGCCAGCCGCCTTCGCGCCGCATGGCCTCGACAATCAGATTGTCCGAGGTTTCGACGAACGGAGTGGTGGCCGCCGCACCCGCTTGCTCCAGCGCGATGGGCGGAGCGTTGAACTGCCAGGCCTCCCGTTGAACTCGCGCTTCGGCCCAGACCCCCTCGTGCGCCAGCAGAGCAAAAGCCCCACGCTGCGAGCCCTTCCCGCTCAACCAGCCACCGGGGTAACCCATATAACGATCCTGGGCGTTCAGGAGGAACAGGGTCGGGACGTCGCCGTTGAGCTCGCGCCCGGGCAGTCCTCGATCCAGCAGCGCCACGCCCCCGCCGCGCGCGAGTTGGTAATGCGACCACCGGATCGCTGGCTGGATCCCATCGGCATAACCCGCCAGCTCAGGATTGGGCGCAGCCCACGCCCCGTGGGAGAACCCGAACGGAATACCACGGCGGGTTTCCTTGATCTTGTCCGCGAGCGGGAATTCGGCCAGCACCACGGTTTGATCCGGGATGTCGTTGAGCTCGACCTCGAAGTCGATGCGCGGCGAGCGACGATAGAAGCGAAGTGTCTGGATCGACTTGCCGCCTCCGTAGAAAACGCTCTCGACGCGCACCACCGTCGCGACCGGACCATCGGTGACCATCAGCCGGGCCGGGAATTGGCGCGCGTCGGCCAACCGCGTCCGTTGCGGGCGCGCGGGCGTGTTGTGTCCATCACCGCCCTTCTCGGCCACCAGCAGGACCGGCCCGCCGAGCAGCTCGCGCCCCGCGGGCTTGAGTTTGAGGCTCCAGAGGGCGCCGTTGGTCGGATCGAGCCTGGCGACGTAGAACTCCGTCTCGATCGCGGGCGGCAGGGGGATCGTCTGGGCGCCGATCGTGTCGCCACCCGCCACGCGCGCCGTGCTGACAGAGCAGGACGGAAGCTCGAGTTGGCAGATCATCGATCCATCTGATTCCCATTGACACTCGAGACCCTCGAAACGCCTCCCTGGCGGCAGCCGCAATCGGATCGGATCAGACCGCGTCCAATTCAGCGGGTTGAACAGCGCCATGTCCGTGCCCTGCCCCGCCAGCGCGCGAAGGGCGCTCATTTGAGCGCTCCCCGCGATCTCCATGACCGACGCGAACCGGTCACGGACATCCCAGGAGGCAGGGTGCTCGAACACCACGCCCGCCGCCGCTCCCCAGAGCGTGTTGCGGTCCATGTTCAACAGCATCTGAAGCCACGCGGCATGGAGCGGCTGCGCGGGATAGCGGAACTCCGACCGCAAACTGGCCACAGCGGCCAGTGTCTCGGCGCCTTGAAGGGCGTGTTCGGCCCGCCGGTAGCGCCCTTTCACTTCCGGACACTGGATCCAGAATGAGGTCCAGGACATGCGCGCACCGCCTCGCGAGACCGGCATTTCCAGCCTCCCCGCTTTGAGCTCGGGAAGCAGCGCATCCAGATACTTGCCGAGGCCGCTAAAGCGCAGTTCGCTTCCTGGGGCGGCAGCTTTCCACTGCTCGAGGAATTCACCCGGATAGGACGTGCGGGCGGGCGGCAGGGAGTAATCACCGGCGCCTCCCAGCACAAGCACCGGCGCCCCGGGCGGAGTCGAGCGCGCGCGGCGTCGCACGTCACGGACGAGGCCCTCGAGTGCGGGGGCGTCCAGCGGACCCTTGCTGTTGAACACGCTCCCCCAATCGCTGTAGCCGCCCGGGCTCACCGCCAACGACCTGGAACCATCGGGCGACTCCATCCAGTGGACTGCCTTGCCCGTGGGGTTGTCCCGCGTATAGACCATCGCCTCCAGGCCAAGCGCGGAAACAATCTGCGCCATCTGCTCGTGTACACCGGTGACGTCGATCATCCACGCCACACGCGGGCGAACGCCCATCACCTGCTCCTGCCAGCGCAGCCCCTCCACTCCCATCTTCGCGAGCGCCTCGCCACCGGACAGGTTAATTGTCGGCTCAAGAAAGAACGCATTCGCCAACTCGACCCGGCCCGCCCGAACCCTCTGTTTCAGCTCGGCGAAACGCTCAGGCTCGAGCGCCAGGATCGCCATCAGGTTGTTCACCTCCGATAAAGCGAAAGCGTAATTCGGGTCCGCGCTCACGCGGTCCAGGTGCGCGAGGTAGGAATAAGCGCAATGGTTGCGCTCCGTCGAAAAGTCGGTAAGCCAGCCGCAACTGGCGGGGTGAAAGTTAGGCACCACGAATACCGGCCCCGCATAGTCCGTCCCGCTCCGGCGTCTCTCCTCGGCGGCGAAGCCAGCATACGCCGCCCTGCTCGCGTTGGGTATCAGGCGCAGCCAGGCCAGGTTCATGACCGCGACTCCCGGCTTGAGAAGCGGCTTGAGCAAGAGCCTCTGGCTGCCCCCGTCGGGGAGACTCAGGCGGCCCAACTCGACTACTTCGTGATCGTACCACGTGACAGTGTGCGCCGCCACCCGGCTCGCAAGCCGCTGCCCTCCCAGCGCCACCTCGAAGGTGGTTCCTTCCGACCCCGCCTCACAAGCATAGCGCAGTTCCACCACATACTCTCCGCTCACCCTGGCCTGAAAATCCCACGAGACCCAGTCGCGTTCGTCGGTCCAGCAGCAGATATTCCCCAGCCCCTCGATGACCATGAACCTGGCAGCCTCGCCGTGAATGACCGCGTCTCGGGCGTTGAGTTGAATAAAAAGCGGCTCGCCTGTGGCCCCAAGCGGCGGTGTCCCCGGGGCGCCATCTCGAGGCTGCGCGCAAAGCGAACCCACGGCCAGGAGGCAGACAGCTCCCGCGATGCGGACCGCCGCCCGGGCGCGCGCGACGGTCTGTTCTCTTCGGTCTCCCTTCACGCCGCCAGTGTGAACGCGGTTTGCGATGCGTCAAGTGGCCAGGCCGGCCAGCCGATGATTTGATCCCGTGCGATCCGAATCAGAAGTCCGGCTTATGACACGAGCACCCCTCGCTTCTCTTGCCTGGCCGACCGCCGCCACCCCAGCGGTTGCATTCTCGCGCCGGCAAGGCCGGGCGCCACGGTCGTTCCCGGCGCCGAGCGCGGGGCTAAACCCCGTAGAGCCTGCGCCCAACGGGGCTATCGAACGCAGTGCTGGTCTTGAAGCGCTCGTGGCGGCCCGCCAGGGCGGCCTCACGCGTGCGGCCCAAGATCGCCAGCTTCTCCTCCGGAGTCATGGGAGAAAGGCCGCGCGCGAGGTCCAGGTTCTTGCGCAGGAGGTCGGCCGATTCGATGCCGCTCACAATCGTGGCCACCGGCAGCGCGGCCACGTACCGCCAGCATTCCTCGGGCGTGGCGAGGCCGGCGCGGACGATCTCCCCACTGGCACGGGTCTTCATGGCGAGCGCGGCGATACCGCGCTTGACAAGAACCGGCAACACCCACTTCTCGAAGCTTTGAAAGGAGCCGTCCAGGATGTTCAACGGCATCAGCACGGCATCCCAGGGAAAGTCGTAGGCCAGCATCTTGAGGTGGACCTGGGGCGATTTGTGGCCGGTAAAGCCGATGTACCGCACCTTCCCTTGCTGCCTCGCCAGGACCGCCGCCTCGATCCCGCCACCCGGAGCGAAGATCCGGTCCGGGTCCTGATCATACACGCACTCGTGGAACATCCACAGATCGAGGTGATCGGTCTTCAATCGACGAAGGCTGTCTTCCAAGTGAGTGAGAGCAACGGCCTTCTCGCGTCCGTGGTGCTTGGTCATCACAAAGACGCGGTCCCGCCGACCCTGCAAGGCAAGCCCAACACGGGTCTCGCTGCGACCATCGTGGTAGCACCAGGCGTTGTCGAGGAACGTAACGCCCTCGTCGATCGCGGACTGAATCAAGCGCACGCTTTCCGCGTCACTCAACTCCCCGACGCCGACATGATAGCCACCTAGCCCGAGCAGTGACACCAGGTCAGGGTGACGTCCGAACTTGCGTTTGAGCATCTGCCCGGACGCACCAGCGGTTTGGGCGCTTCGCGCGACGGCGGGCATCAAGGCCGCGCCGACGAACCCACCGACGGTGGTGCGGAGGAATTCCCGGCGACTGCCTTCCGAATCAAAGCTGGCTGGCATAGGTTGGCTCTTTCTTTGCTGGGGGTGACTGTGCCGGGGATTGTTCACCAGGTGGCCAGACTTGCAAGCCGAATGTTCGTCGGTCCATCAGTCGAGTGCCCACTATTGACCGGGGCAAAGCAAGCCTGGCAGACCTCCGACACGACTATTGCCACGCTGTCGGCTCGAATCAGGCCAGGACGGCTTGGACAAACTCCCGTTGTTCCGGGGGCAACGGGTTGAGCCGGGCCAGGCCCGCGCCTTCGAGGACCTCACACACTGATCGACCGCACACTTGTTCTGATGCTCGGGTTCAGGCTCGCTATTTGTCGTGCCACCTGCCAGGTTCGAGCGAGTGATGCTGGCGATCGAAACCAACGGTCTGACACGGCGCTTCGGAGACTTCTGCGCTGTGGACGCGCTGGATCTGCGCGTTGAATCAGGGAGGTTCTATGGTTTCCTTGGGCCCAACGGCGCCGGCAAGTCCACCACGATCAAGATGTTGACGGGATTGCTCGGACCCTCGAGCGGCGCGATGCGCATCCTCGGTGAGGAGATGCACGACCCCGACCGCGCGCGGGAGGTCAAGCGCCGGATCGGCGTTGTCCCCGAGAACCTGGCGCTTTTCGACAACCTTACTGCTCGCGAGTATTTGACGTTCATCGGCCGCATGTACCTGCTGCCGATCGAGACCGTGCGCGAGCGCTCCCGGGAGCTGTTGGCGATGATGGAACTCGCGGAGGACGACCGCAAACTCACACTCGAGTTCTCGCATGGGATGAAAAAGAAGCTGGCCCTGGCGGGGGCGCTGATCTCGAACCCGGACCTGCTTTTTCTCGACGAGCCATTCGAGGGGGTCGATGCCGTGGCCTCGCGCGTTTTGCGGGATACGCTCAAGCGTTGCGTCGATCGCGGCGCGACGGTTTTCCTCACATCGCATGTCCTCGAGATCGTGGAGAAGCTCTGCACGGATGTGGGGATTATCGCTCGGGGCAAACTGGTGCGGCAGGCCTCGATCGCGGACATCCGGCAGACCGGTTCGCTGGAGGAGCTGTTCCTGCAAGCCGTCGGCGGTGGAGAGATCGAGCGGCCGCGGCTCAGTTGGTTGGGAAACGAGCCTTGAACTGGACTCAACTGCGAACGGTGCTGTGGCTGCGGTGGCGCCTGACCAGGAACCAATGGTCGCGAGGCGGCAGGATCAATGCCTTCCTGGCGGTGGTCATGGCGGTGGTAGTGGTTCTGTTGGGACTGGCTGGGGGGGTTGGCGGGACGCTGGCGGGCGCCTTTCTGCTGGGTCACACCGCTTCCTGGAGCCTGCTGCTGGCGTGGGACGCGCTGGTGTGCGCCCTGCTGTTCTTCTGGACGCTGGGGCTGGTCACCGAGATCCAGCGTTCGGAAAGCATCGACCTGAGCCGGCTTCTGCACCTGCCGATCTCGCTGGGGCAGGTGTTCGTGGTCAACTACCTGGCCTCGCATCTTACCCTGAGTCTGATCCTGTTCGTGCCGGCGATGCTTGGGTTGGCCGCCGGCCTGGTCTGGAGCCGGGGTTGGCTGATGCTGGGCCTGGCGCCGCTCGCGCTTGGGTTCATCTTCATGCTGAGCGCCTGGACCTACTGCCTGCGAGGGTGGCTGGTGAGCCTGATGGTCAACAAGCGCCGCCGCCGGGCCATCATCGTCGGGATCACCACGGCGTTCATGTTGTTGAGTCAAGTCCCCAACCTGCTCATTAACGTGTTCCATGACCGAACGCAGCCACGTCCCGGGCGCGTGCCCGGTCCTCGGGGAACTGGACGAGCGGCGCTCCATTCCCAAACCGAATCCGAAGCCAGGTTCCGCCAGAACCTGCTGATCGCTCATCAGTACCTCCCGCCGCTTTGGGTTGGAAACGGCGCCTTCGGGCTCGCCGCAGGGAACATCTGGCCGGCGCTGCTTGCGAGTGTTGCCACGATCGGCCTGGGGGCGCTCGGGCTGCGGCGTGCTTATCGCGCGACGCTTCGCTTCTACCAGGGTGCCGCGGAACGGAAGCCCGCGGCGCCGGAAAACAGGCCGCGAACGGTGGCACCCGCCGACGCCGGGTGGCTGGAATGGGATCTGCCCGGTGTTCCGCGGGAGGCCGCCGCGCTGGCCCTCGCGTCGCTCCGCTCAATGGTCCGGGCGCCTGAGATCAAGATGATGCTGGCCTCCAATGTCATCATGCCACTGATCGTAGCGGTGATGTTGTTCTCGCGCGGGGCGAGCGGGGTCGGTGAGAGCTTCAAGCCACTCATCGCGACCGGCGCGGTGGCGGCGACGTTCCTCGGACTGGTGCAACTCATGTTCAACCAGTTCGGGTCTGACCGGGATGGCTTCCGGGCGCTGGTGCTGCTGCCAACCCTCAGACGTCATGTCCTGTTGGGGAAGAACCTGGCGCTTTTCCCGCTGGTGCTCGGCATGGGGCTCGCCTTTCAGTTGCTGCTCAAACTCCTGCTGCACATCCCGTGGGCGGCCGTGGGCGCGGCGGCCCTCCAACTGATGGCTGCTTTCCTGCTGCTGGCCACGGCGGGAAACTGGGTCTCGCTCACATTCCCCTACAGGATCGTCCCCGGGTCGATGAAGCCCACGAAAGCTCCGGCCTTGACGAGCGTGATGATCGTGGTATCGCATCTGCTTCTCCCGCTTGTGCTGATTCCCCTCCTGCTCCCACCGACAATCGGTCTGGTCTGCGGCTTTCTGGGATGGCTGCCTCCGGCCCTGAGGGCGCACCTTGTAAACCTGCTGGGGTCCGGCCTGCTCCTCGGCGCGACGGCTCTCTGTTATTGGCTGAGCCTGGAGCCGCTCGGCGAGCGCTTCCAGGCGCGGGAGAAGCGCATCCTGGAGGTCGTCACGCACGAAGTCGAGTAGCGGGTGGGACCTGGCGAGCGCCAGTCCCGCGGGGGCGCCGGGGGCTTCTCAACGGACTGACCACCGCCAACGCGCGAGGCCGTGGCGAGAACCGACCGCTCACAAAACAGGCGCTGGGGGTGACTCCGGGCCGCACGGCGGCGCTGTGCTCGCCCGCACGACGAGGTCCGCCGGAAGCCGGCGGGTTTCCGGCGGGTTGCCCTCCAACAGTCGGAGCATGACCTCGACAGCCGTCGCGCCCAACGCGGCTTTCGGTTGCCGTACCGTGGTGAGCGGAACGCGGAAATAAGGGCTCATGCTGATGTTGCCGTGCCCCACCAGCGAGAGGTCCTGTGGGATTCTAACCCCTTGATTCAGCAGGGTCTCCCCCGCTCCCATGGCGACCAGATCGTTGACGGCCTGCACCGCGGTGGCCCGAGCCGATTCGTTGAGCATCTGGAGGGCCGCCTTCGTGCCGTCCTCCATCGAACTCCCCGCGCTGAAGACCAAGTGATTATCCAGTTCGAGTCGCGCCTCGCGCAGGGCCCGTTTGTAGCCCTCGAACCGTTGCTGGGCCACGGGCGAAGCCGGCGAACCGGCCAGATACGCGATGCGTCGGTGCCCAAGGTCCAGCAGGTGCCGTGTCGCTCGAAAGGCCCCAAGCGCATTGTCCGGCTCCACGCTGGCGAAGGGCTCGCAGAAGACCGCCTTCGGGCCGAGGATCACGACCTTCGTTGCACGCCGCTGGAGTTCTTGATAAACCGGCACGGCCGAGGCGACACGATAGAGCGGGGCAACGAACACGCCATCCACCCGTCGTGCCAGGAATCGCCGTAGAGCGGCCTCTTCGTGCTCCGGTTTGCCCAAGGTCTGCGCTACCAGAAGGTCGTACCCTTGCTCCCGCGTCCGCTCCCCGACGGCGCAGGCAACCCGGGCGAAGACCGGGTCGTCCATGGCCGGGATGAGCAGGCCAAAAAGCTTGCTCACCCGCGTGCGCAACCCCTGGGCGACCACGTCGGGCACATAGCCCATCTGCTGCGCGATGGCGCGAACACGAGCCTTGGTGGCGGCGGAGATGTCCCGCGCGTCCCGGAGAACCCGCGAGACCGTCATCGCGGACACACCAGCCGCTTTGGCGATGTCAGACAACCGGACCATAGGTCAGACGCTGGAGCCGCTCCAGTTGAGCTTTTGGCGGAGGGTATCGAAAAATGAGGCCCCAGGCAACCGAACCAGGTGCACGGCGTGCGCGCTTTGACGAAAAGCGACGATGTCGCCGGCCGCGAGTCGGAACCGTGTCTGGCTGTCGGCGGCCAGCAAGGTTTCCACCCGTTCGCTCAAGAGCCTCACCTCGACCGTCGAACTCAGGCTGACGATGACGGAACGGCTCGAGAGCGTGTGGGCGCAAATCGGGGTGAGCGCAAAGACGTGGGCCTCGGGACTCACCACCGCCCCGCCAGCCGCCAACGAGTAGGCCGTGGAGCCCGTGGGGGAGCTCACGATCAGGCCGTCGCCCCGGTAACAGGTGAGCACGTCGCCGTCCACTTTGACCTCGAGCTCGATCAACCGCGGCACGCTGCCGCGGCTGATCACGAAGTCGTTGAGCGCGATCTCGGGAGGTTGCTGAGCACGTCCCAGGCCGACGGCCTCGATGAGGGACCTCGCCTCCAAGAGGCAATGTCCGCCCCAGGCCTGTTCGAGCGTGTGCGCCAAACGCGCGCTCGAGCTCGTCGTCAGGAATCCAAGCCCGCCCAGGTTGATGCCGAGGATCGGCGTAGGGATTCCGGCGATCTCGCGTGCCACACCGAGGATGGTCCCGTCCCCGCCGAAGACCACCAGCAAGTCGCACCGCGATGCTAGCGCCCGCGTGTCGGCGCACTGAGGCGGCTCCAACCGTGCGAGCCGCGCGGTTGCAGGCTCGGTGAGCACTTCGCGCCCGCTTTGCGTGACCAACCCAGCCGCCTTGCGGACCAGGTTGCGGCCCGTCACTTTCTCCGGGTTGGCGATTAAGCCCACCCGCCGGATGTTCTCAGTCAACCGTTTCAATCAATGCCAAAAACTCTTTATTCCCCGCCGGCCCCAGCAAGGGCGATTCCGCCAGCCCGGCCCATCGCAGCCCCGCCTGTCCCTTCACCAACCCCTCCATCTCCGCCAGCACCCGTTGATGGACACGTGGGTCCGTGATCACGCCCCCACCGCGGTCCGCCTCGGCCTTGCCTGCCTCGAATTGCGGCTTGATCAGCGCAACGATTCTACCTGGCTTCCGGAGCAACGCAACCACGGGACGAAGCAGATGGCGCAGGGAAATGAACGAGCAATCGATGGCGGCCACGTCCGGCGGCGCAAATGGCTGCGGGAACCGGGCTGCAGTCAAATCGCGGGCGTTGATCCCTTCCATCACGCACACGCGCGGGTCCTGGCGAAGGCGCCAGGCAAGCTGCCCGCGGCCCACGTCCACCGCGTACACGCGTGCCGCGCCGTGCTGGAGCAGGCAATCCGTGAAACCGCCCGTCGAGGCGCCGACGTCCAGAGCCCTCAAACCCTGCACATCCACGCCGAACTCGCGCAGCGCGTGTTCAAGCTTGTAACCGCCGCGGCTCACATATCGCTCTGTCTGCACGAGCTCGAGGTGGTCTCCCGGGGTCACGCGGTCACTGGCCTTGCGCGCTCGCTGCTGATTGATCTGGACCCGGCCTGCCAGCACCGCGCGTTTCGCCGCCTCGCGGCTCGCGCACAGGCCGCGCTCCACCAGGGCTTGATCAACGCGCGCCACCGGTTTCATCTCCGCCAGTTTGCGGCCCCGGCGCCGAAAGTCAATCGGCGCGGCAACACCTGCCTGACAACGGCTGCCCTCGCCTCGCCAACGTTCACAACGCACTTGCCAACCGTGCGCGGACTTGCGTGCATTGCCCGTCTCGCACATGAAGCCGACGAGTGAACAACTTCGGTTGCAGGCTGCGGCCGTCGGCGCCGAGCCGTGGCGCCTCTGGGGGCCTTACCTCGCCGAGCGACAATGGGGCACGGTGCGCGAGGATTACTCGACGCACGGCACCGCCTGGGAGTACCTGCCGCACGATCACGCTCGAAGCAGGGCGTACCGTTGGGGCGAAGACGGGCTCGCCGGGGTCTGCGACGAACATCAACGGCTCTGCCTCGCGCTGGCACTGTGGAACGGACGTGACCCGATCCTGAAGGAGCGGCTGTTCGGCTTGACGAATGCCGAGGGGAATCACGGTGAGGATGTCAAAGAACTCTACTATTATCTGGACGCCACACCGACGCATTCCTATCTGAGGCTCCTCTACAAGTATCCCCAGGCGCCCTTCCCTTACGCGGAACTGGTCGAGGAAAACCGCCGCCGCCGTCGCGACCAGCCCGAATTCGAGCTGCCCGACACAGGCCTGTTCGATGAGGACCGGTACTGGGATGTGGTCGTCGAGTATGCCAAGGCCGCTCCCAAGGACATCCAGCCACGGATGGCAGAGGCTGCCTCCGAACAGGCTGCTTCCACCCGCGTGCGCACTCGGCGCCCCGCGAAGAGCTGAGCTGCGCGCCCGGCGTGGGAAAGCCGTGCCCGGCGCGCCAGCGCGCGAGACTCCGTGGGTACCGCCCAATGCCCCGGACGATAGGTCCGGCCCACGAACTCGTTCGCTTCCAAACCACAATTAGATTTGCCACGGCCGACAACGTCGTCGTATTAATATCCCGTGCGTCCGTCTTCTATGATTCCTTCCCTCACCACCGCCTTCGTCACAGTTGCCTGTGCGCTTTTCACGCACGCCGCGGAGACTGCGCCTGCCGCCGATACCGCCACAAACGCCCCGACCATCATCACGGCCGGAGCCGATTGGGTGCCGCTGCGCGCCGAACTCGAGATCGAGCCCGGCTCGGCGCTGGATTTCTCGCAGATGGGTTTCGTGGACGCGCCCGCCGGGAAACACGGCCGTATCATCGCCCGTGCGGACGGCCAGTTCGCCTTTGCCGACTCTCCTGAAACACCGCGCCGATTCTACGGCGTCAACCTCTGCTTCGGCGCGCATTACCTCACCGGAACCGAGCCCGAACGGCTGTCGGATCGGTTGATGCGGTTGGGCTACAACACGGTCCGCATCCATCACTATGAGCGCGACCTGACGCAGGGGACCACGAACACGACCGAGCTCAACCCAGCCAAGCTCGAGCAGTTCGATGCGCTCACAGCGGCGCTCATCAGTCGGGGCATGTACCTGACCACCGATCTTTTCGTGTCGCGCGGTGTTCCCTACCGCCAAGTGGGCATCGATCGCCCGGGGCAAATCCCGATGGACACCTACAAAATCCTCGTGCCTGTGCATGCCGGGACCTTCGAGGACTGGAAGACGTTCACGCGCAACCTGCTGGGCCATGTCAACCCGCACACCAAACGCCGGTATGCCGACGAACCGGCCCTGGCGTGGTTGTCGATGATCAATGAGGGCAACTTCGGCAACTTCTACCGGGACCTGCAAACGATCCCCGAATGGAAGCAGGCCTGGAACCGCTGGTTGGCCCGCCATTACCCGCAGCGGCAAGCCCTGGCTGCGGCCTGGGGCAACGAACTCAGGCCCGAGGAGAACCCGTCCGACTCGACCGTCGCCCTGCCTCCCAGTCTCTCCGGCAGCGGCATCCGCGTGCGTGACACGATCGCGTTTCTGTCCGAAACGGAGAGCGAGATGATCCAGAAAATGAAGGCCTTCCTGCGCGAGGAACTTGGCTGTCACGCCCTGATCAGCAACGCGAATTCCTGGACCTATTTCGCCACCGACCAGGCAACCCGCGGCCTCTACGACTATGTGGACGACCACTTCTACGTGGATCATCCGCGGTTCCTCCAGCAATCCTGGCGGTTGCCGAGCCACTGCCCCAACACGAGTCCGCTGACCGAAGGCGCCGCTGGAGGCCGGAGCAAGTCGTTCACACGCCTGCTGGACAAACCGTTCACCATCACCGAGTACAATTACTCGGGACCCGGCCGGTTTCGTGGCGTTGGGGGCATCCTGACCGGCGCGATGGGTGCGCTCCAGGGCTGGGCTGGCATCTGGCGCTTCGCCTACAGCCACAGCCGCGAAGCCCTGTTCACTCCTTCGCGCATGGGCTATTTCGACCTCGCTTCCGACCCGCTCAGCCAGGCCGCCGAGCGCGCCTCCCTGTGTCTCTTTGTGCGCGGTGACCTTCGGCCCTCAACCCACTCGGTCGCCTTCACCATGACCGCCACGGACCTGGCCCATCCTGCCAACCGGATCCCGCCGTTGGCACCCCGGTGGCATTGGTTGGCCTGGGTCAACCGCCTCGGAACGCGCGTCGTCACCGACCCGGCCGTGGCGGCACAACATGACCTGATCGTTCCGCTCGCCTGGCAAACTCCCGCCACCGCCTTCGATCCAGGCAAGGTCTTCGCGGCGGACCCTTACAAACTCGAGGACGCAGCGCTCTGGACAGCCGTCAGGGAGCATGGTTTGGTCAGCGCTGCCAACCGCACCGAGCCGGGGCGCAGACTTTTCGAGAGCGAAGCGGGGCAAGTCCTGATCGACGCCCCCCGGGGCGCCCTGATCCTGGACACCCCCCGCACGGCCGGCGGGTTCGCTCCCGCAGGCCAGTCGATCATCGCCGCCGCGGGCGGTGTCCAGATCAAGATCGAAGGCGCCGACGCCACGGTCTGGGTCAGTGCGCTGGACCCGCAGCCCATCCGCTCCAGTCAACGCCTCCTGGTCACCCACCTCACGGACCTCCAGAACACTGGCATCCGCTACGCCGAACCCGCGCGTCAAACCCTCCTGGAGTGGGGCAGCCTGCCCCACCTGGTCCACGCTGGACGCGCCGAGGTCAGTATCCAACTCGCCGCGACCCAACGGTTTCATGTCTGGGCTCTTGCGCCAGGCGGCCGGCGACTCCGCGAAGTGCCCGCACAAACCGACGCTCGCAGCCTCACCTTCACCGCGGACGTCGCCGCCGACGCCGCAACCGGCGCCCGGATGCTCTACGAACTGGCTCAGCAATAATTGCGCCACGCCCCTGAAGCCAGCCTTTGGCCGGAACGTCGCCGGGCCTGCTTCAGCCGACAAGCGCTCACGATCCACCCGGTCACTGTCCCTTCCTCAATGCTGATTCACCGCCTTTTGTTATCCGGGCTGCTCTGTGTCGGCCTGCGCGCGCTGGGTGATTCCCCACCGCCAGCCTTGAAGCAATCCGACGTCGTCTTCATGTATCAGAGCGATCGCGCCACCTACGCCGAGTATGGCGCCACGGTCCTCGCCTGGGGCGGCAAGCCCACCACGCAATCCCTGGCCGCCGCGCAGGGCGTACGCTTCTTCGGCAGCGTGGGCATGGTGACCGAGTTCGCGCGATTCCACGACCGCTTTCCGCGGACTTACGAAGCGGCGCTTTGCCGCGATGTCAATGGCAATCCGGTCAAAGTCCCGTGGCTCACCGACCATCAGCACAACGGCGTGCCGTTCTGGTGGTGTTGCACGCAGCAGCCTCTGTTTCGCGCGTATCTCCAGGAGCGCGTCGTCGAGACCGTTCAAGCGGGAGCGGAAGGCGTCCACATCGACGACCATCTCGGCACATCGGGAGGGCTTTGGCTGGGTATCTGTTTCTGCGACCGCTGCGTGCAAGGATTCCGCGCGTACTTGGGAACGCTCCCGGCTGACGATCGCGCCCGGTTCGGCGTTACGAACCATCAGCAGTTCGACTACCGGGAGGTCGTCCGGGATTGGATCGCCGCCGCGCCGTCGCTCCGGCGAACTCCTCCTCAACATCCGTTGTGGAGTCAGTGGAGCATTTATCAGTGCCGGGCCGCCGCTGCCTTCATGGCCGACTTGCACACGCTGGCCTCGAAGACCGCCGGCCGCCCAGTCCCCATGGGCGCCAACGCCGGTCTGCTTTGGCCGCGTCATCTCAGCGATCACGCCACCCTGGACCTCTTCAGCGCCGAAACCGACCACCACGCCGACCAGCGCCGATTCTCGGATCAGCCTCTCTTCGCCTACCGCCTGGCCGAGGCCGTGGACCGTCCCTATGCCTCAACCGCAAGCGGTGGCGACTGGGCCTTCATCAAGGAGCAGAACCTCCCGGGCCTCGTCCGCGGCTGGATCGCGCAATCCTACGCCGCTGGCCAACGCCTGATGGCCCCCCATCATCAATGGTGCTACACGCCCCAGAAAGGCACGCACTGGTACGACGGCCCGACCGCAAGGTTCGCGCCCCTTTATCGCTTCGTTCGCGAGCATGCCCCGCTCTTTGATGACTATGCCACCTTCGCAGACCTGGCCGTGGTCATGCCGCACGCCTCGTTCGTCGAAAACCCGCGGCGGTGGTTCGAACTCGGTCAGGCTCTGGCCGACCAGAACCTCAGCTACACCATCCTGCTCGGCGGCGATGCCATCGTCGATCACTCCCTCGCCCCGACCGCTTTGCGCTCAACCCGTGCTCTCCTGGCGCCCAAACCCGACGACCTCCTCCCGGCCGACCGCCGTGCACTCGCCGAACATGCCCGCCTCGCGCCTGTGTATCAGAAACTCGAAGAAGCGCTCGCCGCGATCAAGCCCGTCGTCAGAATCAGCTCCGGCGGTCCGGTAAGGGCTTTCCCGCGGGTCAAAGCGGGCGCCGCGGTGGTCCACCTCGTCAATTACGACTATGACCCGGCGCAAGATGACGTGCGACCCCTCCGGAACCTCCGAGTAACCCTGGACCTCGCCGTGCTGGGCCTGGCTCGCCTGGCGTCGTGCAGGCTGATCATGCCGGGGACCCCGCCGGTCCCGCTGACGGTCGAGGCCGGTAGTGTGGAGGTTCCGGTCCTGGGACTCTGGGGGATTCTTGCCTTCGAGAGTGCGCCTGCTCCATAGACCGCTCCCCCCGCCGCTCCAAACCGACCGCAGACGGTTGCCCCCGTTCGTGGACTATGGGTTTACCGCATTCCCGCACGGCCCCGGGGACCATGCCCGCGGATCCCGCGGTCCGTTCGGGCTCGAGTGTCCTGTTAGAATAAGTATCATTGCTGTTAAGGAATGCTCATGACCATATATTCTGATTGATCGCCCGCCCCGGATTTGTCATCCTGACTCGCGTGTCGCAGACCACGACCACCGATCGCCAAAACGGCTCGCGCCGCAGCTCGACCGGAACACCAAGGCACCTTCTATGATTCACCTAGGACTTCACACCGACAACTGGCGGCCGCTCAGCCTAAGCTTCGAGGCGGCCGTGGACAAAATCGCCGCGACCGGACTCAAGCACATCGAGTTTGCGGTGATCCACGGACAGAACTTTATCCAGGCGCTGGGCTACGACCCCGGCGTTTCTCTGCAATCCAACCCGCGTGCGCTGCGTCGCTACCTCGAGGCGAAAGGCCTCCAGACCTCGCAGATCGACGGCTCCTACCCGATGATGGGACCGAACGGCTCCGCCTTCGGGGTCCAGTACGTCCAGCAGACCATTCGGTTCGCCGCGGACCTTGGCTGTCCGATGGTCGATACCGTGGACGGCGCGTTCGAGACCCCCGGCCTGTCACTGGAGGAGGTGTTTCGTGTGACGTGTGACAACTACCGCCAATGCCTGCCCTGGGCGGAGGACTACGGCGTGATCATCAACGTCGAGCCGCATGGTCCCTACACGAACAACCTCGAGTTCATGCAACGGCTTTTCAAGGCCTTCGATTCGGAGTACCTGCGCCTGAACTTCGACACGGGCAACAGCTTTATCGCAGGCCACGACCCGCTCGAGTACGTCAAAACCCTCCGCCCCTACTTGACGCACTGCCACATCAAGGATGTGAGCGCGGAACTCGCTGCCGCCGCGCGCGGCGAAGAGACCGGGATCGGCAGCTCGGTCGTCCCCGTTGGCGGCGGCGTGAATGCCGCGAACATCAAGCGCTGCCTCGAGTACCTCACGGCTACCAAGTGGGACGGCGTGGTCTCGATCGAATGCCACGGCTCCGACGAGAACACGCGGGCGAGCGTCGATTTCATGTGCGGCCTCGTCAAAGCCCTGTCGGCCAAACCCCGCGCGAAACGATAGACTCATGAACAACACTTCCGGCATTCCCAGGCGCGTCTTTCTGACCGGGGCAACCCTCGGCGCGGTCGCCGTGTTAAAGCCCTCGCTGGTCTTCGGCGCGGAGGCCAATTCGACGATCGAACTCGGGTTGATCGGCTGCGGCGGACGCGGCAGTTGGATCGCCAAGCTCTTCGCGGAGACCGGCCGGTACCGCCTCGTGGCGTGCGCCGACTACTTCCAGGACAAGGCGGACGCGGTGGGAGAACGGCACCAGATCGACCCGGCCCGCCGCTACACGGGCCTGTGCGGCTACAAGCGGTTGCTCGAGAACAGCCTCGACGCCGTCGTCATCGAAACTCCACCCTATTTTCATCCGCAGCAGGCCGCCGCGGCCGTCGAGGCTGGCCGGCATGTGTTCGTTGCCAAGCCGATTGCCGTGGACGCCCCCGGTTGCCTGGCGATCGCCGAGGCGGGCAGGCGCGCGACGATGAAGAAACTCGTCTTCCTGGTCGATTTCCAAACGCGCGCCAACGAGCTCTACCGCGAGGCCGTGCGGCGGGTGCGGCAAGGGGACCTCGGCAGATTGGTCCTGGCCGAGGCGCACTATCCGTGGGCCGGCGGCGGTCGCGGCGCGCCTCCCGCCACGCCGGCCGAGCAGTTGCGCAACTGGTATTACGTGGCCCCGTTGTCCGGCGATTTCATCGTCGAACAGGCGATCCACGCCCTGGATGTTGCCACCTGGATCATCGACGCCGACCCCACGCGCGCCAGTGGCATGGGCGGACGCAAGCTCCGACCGGCCAGCAGCATCTGGGATCATTTTGCGATCAACTACTGGTTCGCCAACGACGTGCCGCTTTCGTTCACCTGCATCCAGTCCATTCCCGAGGTGAAGGACGAAATCCGCTGCCGCGTATTCGGCGCCGATGGCGTGATCGACACGGATTATTTTGGGAACGTGTCAATCCGCGGCAACGAACCGTTCAAAGGCGGCAGCACCGGGAATCTTTACACCACGGGCGCGCAGGCGAACATCCTCGAGTTCCACCGCTGCATCACCGCCGGAGATTGCGCCAATCCGACCGTTGCTCCTTCCGTCCGCTCGAACCTTACCGCGGTCCTCGGCCGTGAAGCGGCCTACCGCCGCCGTCACCTCACACTCGAGGCCCTCCTCAGCGAAGGCAAGCAGCTTGAACCCGATCTCAAAGGGTTGAAGACTTAGCGGCCTCGTCAGAGTCCCGCCTCGGCCGCAAGGTCCGCAACTCTTTTGCGCACGGCGTCTGTAGAACCCGCGGACCTCCGCAGCGCGGCCTCAAGCCCGTCGCAAAGGCGCGTGGCGGCCTCCACATACGACCGGTCAGCCGCCGCCTGCGACGGCTCCGGCAACGGCTTCAACGAGCCGCCGGCGATGAGCTTCCGCCGTTCACCGATCACGCCGATGGAATCCAGAGCCAGGCGCGCATGCGCCGCCTCGTAACGCGCACCCAGGCCGGCGGCATCCATCCGCTGGCAGAACTCCCGGAGTTTCGACGCCCGGGCCGCGAGCCCGCCCGCCTCGGCCGGCGATCCAGCGACAGCGCTCAGGGGAACGCCCGGCGGGGCCGTCGTCTCCGCCGCCATCGGTCTCGCTGTTTTCGCGCCACCCAACCGCACTTCGATGCGCGCCACGTCGGGTGTGCTCGTGTAGGGAAGCAGGATCGTTCGGCCGTCATGCCGACGCCAGCGCTTCCCGTTGATCGTCACGCCGCTGACTGCGCCCCGGCCGACGGTGGATAGAAAGAGTCTCTTGGAGCCGAACCGGACCGGGAACCGCTGTTCGAGCGCGAGGATGGTATCGGGGATGTGCGGGATCAACTCGAGCCGGTCGGCGCGGTAGCGGTACTCGAACAACCCGCGCACCAGCGCCGCCGCGGGCGCGAAGGTGTCATAGCACAGGTTGATTGGCTGATTGGGCTGATAGACGTCGCTCCCGAACTTCACCAGGGGATTGTCCATCCGAAACCGCTCTGCGAATCCGATGATTCTCTGCATCGACCTTCGCGCGTCCTCGAATTGCCTCAGCCGGTAGTAGGCCAGGATCATGCGGCCCTCGCACGTGGACCAATGTCCGCCGTTGACCCACGTGCCGAACCCCCACAACCCTTCCGGCTTCTCATACATGTCGTCATAGGAGGGATAGTTGGGCAGGATGAAATCGTAAGGTCGCAACCCGGGGATCGAGGCTATCCTGGCATAGATCCTGGCGGCTTGGGCGTCGTCCACCACGCGAAAGGCAATGGCATCGTGGTTCGGAGACGCTTCAAAGTAAGCATGCCGCTCGGCGCCAAGCACACCGTGCCTGACACCGTCCGGATCGAGCGAACGGATCAGGTAGCCCTCGGCGGTGGTCACGGCCGCCAGGCCGCGCCGGGCCGCCTCGCGGCGTTGCGTGTACATGCGTGCCGGGCCCTTCCGCACGGCCAACTGCTCCAATTCAATCAGCCGATCCAGCGCGGCGATGTACGTCACCGAGAGGCCCGTCAGGTAGGCCATGCCGTACGACCCGTCCGGGCGCTTCCAACCCGCGTAGCTCGGCGCCAGCAGGTTTCCCGCCGGCCCGGCCAAAAAAAGGTCGTTGGTGGGATCCCGTCGCGTCTCGATGAAGTTGGCGCAGCGCTCGAGTTTCGGCAGGTATCGGGCGATGGCCGTTCCGTCCCGGCTGATCAGCAGCAGCTCCGCCTGCATCAGCAGCCCGGCCGCCGTAAACTCCATCCCCCAGTCGTGAATACCGGTCCGGCCGTCGCCTTGCTTGTACACGATCCAACCAGGCCGCGCGGCATCGCACAGCGCGCCGTCCGGCGCAACCCAATCGAACGGCGGATTCGCGCCCTTGCGCTGGCCATCGCCCATCTGATCGAACCAGAGGTCCTGCGAGTTTTGCAGAAAGGTCAGGAACGGTTCCTCGAGGAACGGCAGGGCCGCGTACGTGGTTCCGTAGCTGTTCTGAATCCACCAGGCATCCCACGTCGGCCCCTCGACGAGTCCGTTCCAGTTGGTCACATATAACATCGACAGGTTCTGGTACTGCGGGTCGGGGGCGAACATCCGCCGCGCCGTGTCCAGCAGCCCCAGATAGACAGCGTCGCCTTCACCCTGGAAGTACGCCCCGCTGAACGGCCGTGATTGGGAGTCCGCTGCGGCCGCGACGGACAGGAATCCTGCCACGAGAACCTGGTAGAGCAAACGTGAGGTCTTGGTCATAAAACGCGCGATTCTCATCCTACGGTCGTTCGAGTTCGAGCAACGCCACGCCTTGGCGAGGCAGCAGAAGGTGCACGAGCGCCTGGCCACGCTCGACACGAGTCGGCGGCGGACCATCGACCTGAGCGAGGCGTCCGGCCGCCTCGAGCTGGGTGTACTGCTCCGGCGTCGGCATGGGGGGCGAGCCCATTCGCTGCCAGGCCGCGAAAGCGTTCCCATGCTCGGCATCGATGCGAAACTCGCGCACCGCCACCGCGCCATCAAGCCAAGGCAGCCCCTCGAAGCTCAGAATGGCCGCGGCGTCGGGTCCGGCCAGGTCGTCGTCATGATAGTGCCACACCAAGGTCCAGAGCTTCCCTCGATCCAGGCTCGCCAAGGCCGTCACCTCCGGCGCCCCGCGCACGCCTCCGCGCAAGACCTCCTCGACCGGCGCTGCCGAATCACTCGACACCGACAACCGCCGCCCACGCATCCGGCTGAACATTCGGAAGACATTGAGCACGGGTTTGTCGAGCCCGTTGCTCGCCAGCGAGCGGAACCCGGCGAAATACGGCTGGTCCTCGAACTCGAAAGCCCACGTCAGAGCGCCGTCGAGGCGGACACCAGAGCGGTCCGCCAGTTCATGAATGCGGGCAAAGCTGGCGGCGGTGTAGCTGGAGTACATCGTCCCGTTGCGATAGGCCAGGTGCGGTCCCTGACAGGCCGCACACCCCTCCGGGTCGGATTCGCCGATGACGATCGGCTTGCCGCGCAACTCGGGATACGAAGCGGCGAGGCGAAAACCGTCTTCGATGGTGCGCAAGTGTTGGGCGAGGCCCATGCGCACGTGGCCGTTGGTGAACACCGGGGCGCCCTTGGCATGGAACGAGAGAAAGTCAAGCGGTGTGCCGGCTTGCCCAGTGGCATAATTGGTCCCTCGCAGGCAGTGCTCGATGAAACTCCGGGTGAACTGCCCGCCCGATCCGGCGGAGTCGGGGCCGCCGACGCGCGCGGTCGGGGCCGCGCGCCGCACGGCGGCGATCGCGTAATCATGCAGCTTCAGAAACTCGGGCAGCGTCCCGCGCCAGTAGCCGATGTTCGCTTCGTTCCAGACCTCGAAGTACCAGCCAGCCACCTCCTTGGCGCCGTAGCGCTCGACATTGCGCCGTGTCCATTCGAAAACCAGTTCAGCCCACTTCTCGTAGTCCTTGGGCGGGAACGCCCAGCCCGTGTAGATCTCTTCATAGCGGGCGTGCGGTGTCCAGGAATGCTGATACGGCTCGGGCCGGATCGAGAGGTCCTTGGGCATGAAACCGATCTGCACGTATGGCCGCACGCCGCGTTCGATGTAGGTGTCGAAGATGCGATCGAGGATTGTCCAATCATAGACCGGCCGGCCCTGGGCGTCTTCGCGGTAGGCCCCCGTCGAGCCCCATTTGAGCGCGGGCGTGCCGTCGCCGGAGCTCAGCAGGTTATGCGCGCGGAAAAAGACCTCGCGCGGACGCAGCTCGCCGAGTTCGGCCAGCAGCTTTCGCCCGTGCCGCATGTAGGCATAGTTCGGCTCATCCGCGCCGAAAAACCGCCAGATCGGTTCGAGTTCGCCCTTGTCGGCGGCGGCATCGACACGAATGGCCACCGGAAACGACTCGGCACTGGAGACGGCGCCCGCGAGCACCGCGGAGAGAAGGACCAGCCGCAGGGCGCGACCGAGAACCAAAAGCCACACCGACCGGCAAAGCACCGCGCGGGATTTGGGAGCAGGTCTCGTTCGCGCGCGCGACATGGACGGGAGGTTAACGAACTTTGCGGGCTTTTGCCAACGCTGCGCGAAACCACCCTACTCGAGGCAACCGGGATGGGTAGCTGGGCGGTTGCATTCTCGAGCGAACCGTGGCTCCATTGCGCGCGTGCACAACTCGCCGCCACCCGTGCGAATCGCCTTTGTCGGCTGCGGCAACGTGCTGGGCGCCTACCTCGCGGCGGCGGAGCGCCTGCGCCAACAACACGCTGCGACCGTGGTCGCCCTCTGCGGCCCTGAGCGGCGCCGCGCGCGCGCACTCGAGTTGGGCATCCCTTCCTTTTCGACGGACTATGCCGAGGTCCTCGCCCGCCCGGACATCGATGCGGTGGTAATCCTCACCCCCATGCGCGAGCACGCCGCGATGACCTCCGCGGCGCTCGAGGCGGGCAAACATGTCCTGGTCGAGAAACCGTTTGCCACCACCCTCGAGGAGGGCCGCGAGTTGATCGCCCTCGCCGCGCGGAGCCCTGGACTGCTCGTGTGCGCGCCGTTCACGGTGCTGAGCCAGACTTTCCAAGCCATCGCGCGCCGCGTCCGCAACGGTGATCTGGGCAAGGTTGTGGCCGCGCGCGGCCGTTATGGCTGGGCGGGCCCCGATTGGGCGGATTGGTTCTATCGCCCGGGCGGAGGCGCACTCTTCGACCTGGGCGTGTACAACCTGACTAGCCTCACCGGGTGGCTCGGGCCAGTGCAACGCGTGTCAGCGATGGCAGGCGCGGCCGTCCCCGAGCGGCTGATTAATGGCCGGTCGGTGCTCGTCGAGGCTGAAGACAATGCCCAACTCCTGCTTGATTTTGGGGAGTCGTGTTACGCGACGATCCTCACTGGCTTCTGCGTCCAGCAATACCGTGGGCCGGGCCTCGAGCTGTTTGGGACGGAGGGAACGGTCTATATGCTGGGCGATGATTGGGACCCGGATGGTTATGAGCTGTGGCAGAATCGCGCGGGCTGCTGGCAGTGCTTCAAAGAGACACAACCCGACTGGCCCTGGACCGATGGCCTGGGTCACCTGGTCGAGTGCATCCGCGAGCAGCGGCGGCCCTTGACCACCCCCGAGCACGCGCTGCATGTTCTCGAGGTGATGCTCGAAGCCAAGGCAGCGGCCCGCGACGGGATCACCCGCTCGATCCAGAGCACCTTCACGCTTCCCGAATTCGAGTCCTCGACCGCCGGCGTTGCAGCCCACCGTGTCCATGACCGCACACGTTCCGAATAGCTGTTCGCTCGCGAAGACGCCCTGGGGCCAGCGGCGGGACCGGCGCGGCGCGCTCTCGCGGCTTTGATTCATGTCGCGCTGGTTTCTCTACACTGTCTTGACGATGCTGCTCTGGGGCGGGTGGGGTGTGCTCTCCAAGCCGTTGTCCGAGGCGCTTTCCTCGTGGCAAGTGCAAACACTCTCGACGCTCGGCCTCCTCCCGGTGCTGGCGCTGCTCGCCGGCGCTGCGCGACTGTCCCATAGCGCGAATCCTCGGCTCGGCTGCGCGCAAGCATTCGGCTCCGGGATCATCACCAGCCTGGGCAACGTCGCCTGTTATGAAGCCTTGGCCGCGGGCGGGAAAGCGGCAGCGGTGATCCCGCTCACGGGTCTCTACCCGCTGGTCACCATCCTCCTGGCCCTGGTGGTTCTGCGCGAGCGGCTCAACACGAAGCAGGCGGCCGGCGTCGGCGCTTCCCTCGTGGCCCTGTACTGTTTCAGTGGAGGCGTAAGCGCGGGGTTTATGTCCGCGTGGCTGGCGGTTGCGTTTCTGGCGGTTGTCCTCTGGGGCACGGGCGCCTTCCTGCAAAAGCTCGCCACGCTGCATGCCTCGAGCGAGCTGGCCACGCTCGCGTTCCTGCTGGGTTTCCTGCCGGTGGCCGTCTTGACGCCGCTCTTCCATCCGATCTCGTTGGCGGTTGGCGTCCGGAACTGGGCGCTGGTCCTGGCCCTGGGGCTGTTCTTCGCGCTCGGGAATCTCACGCTGATGCGGGCCTACAGCCTGGGAGGACGCGCCGCCATCGTCACCCCGATGGCCAGTCTCTACTCCCTGGTCACGATTCCGGCGGCCGTCGTATTGCTGGGTGAACGACCCACGCTGCGGGAGGGCTGTGGCATCGCCTGCGCCTTGCTCGCCGTCGTTGGGCTGAGTTGGGAAACTCCGACCCCGCCGACCCAGCCGCTGACCCCGCAAGCCGCCCCCCAGCAATCCGTTACACCCCCAACCCCCTCCTGACGTTCCACCTTATGCCTGCCAACCTTGCCCACCTCATGAAAGCCGGCCCGATCCTGGGCGACGGCGGTTACCTCATCGAACTCGAACGCCGCGGCTATGTCGATAGCGGCTCCGGCCGCGAGAAGGTCGGCACCGGGCGCGGCAGCGGGCAGTTCACCCCGGAAGTGGCCCTCGAGCATCCCGAGGCTCTGCGCGAGTTGCACCGGGAGTTTCTGCGCGCCGGCTCGCAAGTGCTCCAGGCGCTTACGTTTTTTGGCACCCGCGAGAAACTCACGCGCGCGGGCTACGGCACGCAGACCGAGGCGATCAATGCCGCCGCCGTTCGGCTCGCCCGCGAGGTTGCCGCCGGCCAGGCGCTTGTGGCCGGCAGTGTCTCACGCACCCAGTTGATCGAACGCGAAGGCATGGGCGCGCTCGACCAAGCCCGCGACCACATCGCCGAGCAAATCCGTCTGCTCAAGGACGCCGGCGTGGACTTCCTGATTCTCGAGACATTCTTCCATCTGGCCGAGATGCGAGCTGCGCTCCAGTGCGCGGAAGCCTCGGGTCTGCCCGCGGTGGCCACGATGAGCTTCCGGCCCCTCATCAACCAGTGCACCGACGGCCACTCCCCGGCCGAGTGCGCCCGTGTGATGGCAGACCTGGGCGCGGTCGCCGTGGGCGCGAACTGCGAACAGGAACCCGCGCGGATGCTCCCCCTCCTGCGCGAGATGCGCGCCGCCACCCGTGTTCCCCTCGCCGCTCAGCCGGCCGCCTTCCGCACCACGGATTCATGCCACTGTTTCACTCGTCAACCTGCCTTTCCCGACGACCTCGAGACGATTCAAGTTTCCCGCCGTGAGTTCGTCGAGTTCGGGAAGGTGGCGCGCACCGAGGGGTTGGGTTACGTCGGCGGTTGTTGCGGCTGCAATCCCGCCTACATCCGGGCGCTGGCCGATGGGCTGGCGCACGCGCAACCCTGACGTAGCAGTGACTGGGTTCTGTGCCATCGGCGTGGACGTGGGGGGCACCAAAACCGCTCTTGGCCTGGTCACTTTCCCGGAGGGGCGTGTGCGGGCCGCGGAGCGGCTGGCCACACGGCCAGAACGGTCGGGAGAGTTGATTCTCCAGGAAGTGCTGGCGGGAGCGGATCGGTTGCGGGGGATCGGAGAGGCCCAGGGCCTGCATGTGGGCGCCATCGGCCTGGGCGTGTGCGAGTTGGTGGACCCGGAGGGCAAGGTCGCAAGCGAGAACCTGATCCATTGGCGGAAGCTTGACGTGCGGGCGCGGCTCTCAGCACTCGCCCCCAGCGTGGTCGAGGCCGATGTTCGCGCCGCCGCCCTGGCTGAAGCCCTGTTTGGCGCGGGACGCGCCTGCCGCAGCTTTCTCTATGTGAGCGTGGGCACCGGGATTAGCTGCTGCCTGGTGCTCGATGGCAAGCCGTTTACCGGCGCTCGCGGCCTCACCGGCACGATGGCCAGTAGTCCGTGGCCAATGGCTTGCGAGCACTGCGGCCAACCCGGCACACAAACCCTCGAGGGGCTGGCCGCCGGGCCTGCTTTGGTGGCACAGTACCGGCGGCGAGGCGACGGCAGGCCGGGCACGGCGGAAGAGGTGCTGGCCTGCGCCGCGAGTGGTGATCCGATTGCACGCCAAGTCGCCGAGTCGGCGGGTGCGGCACTGGGCACAGCCGTAGGCCACTTGGTCAACGTGCTGGACCCGGAGGCCGTGGTCATCGGCGGCGGGCTCGGTCTCAGCGGTGGGCTCTATTGGGAGGCCCTTCTGACGGCCACACGCCGGCAGATTTGGTCCGAGCTTCATCGTGGCCTGCCTCTGCTGCCGGCCGCGATCGGCGCTGATGCAGGCCTGGTCGGGGCCGCTGCTGCCGCCTGGCAGCATTACCGTCGGGTGCCTTCACCCGTCACCGGCGCCGCGCATTAGTCGCTGCGCATGGCCTGGGCCGGGTCCAGCCGCGCCGCCCGCACGGCCGGAATGAGCGAGGCGCCGAGCCCGACAATGATGAGGATGATCGTCGAGGCCAGCACTGCGCTCACCGAAATGCCCAGGTGGATGTCGTTTTGGCCGGAAGTATCGTCGAACATCGGGCCCAAGAGCGGGAGCGTCCCGATGGCCCGGGTGAGCGCGGCGGCGAACACGAAGCCGGTCAAACCGCCTGCGGCCGTCAGCGTGAGTCCTTCGAGCAGGATCTGGGCCAGGACCTCGCGCCGGCGGGCGCCCAGCGCTCGCAGGACACCAATCTCACGCGTCCGCTCCGTTACCGACACGAGCATGATGTTCATCACGCCCACTGCGCCGATGCTCAGCGTGAGCGACCCCACCAGGCTCAGGAGGATGTTCAAACCGAGTCCCAGGTTCACCACGATGCTCCGGAACTCGTTCCAGTCGCGGATGGCCACCGCTCGTTCGTCGCGCGCACTGAAGCGATGCTCGCGCGCCAGCACGGCGCGAATGTCCGGGATGATGCGGTTGCGGAAAAGGTTCCGGGCCGGGAGCACGACCAGGTTGTTCAGGTAACGCGCATCCATTTGGCTCGCCAGGACGGGGTAAGGAACAAACACCGTGTTGTCATCCGGCGCCTCATACCTGGTGATCTGGGTCTTCTTCTTCAGCACGCCGATCACGCTGAATCGGACACCGCCGATCTTGATGTCCTCCCCCAAAGCGGGCCGGCCGCTAAAGAGTTCTTTCTTGACATCCGCGCCGAGCACTGCCACGCGGCGGCGCTGCGCCACGTCCTCCTCGGAGAAAAACCGTCCCACCCCCGGCTCTGTTCGGCGGATGCGCTCGAAGCTGGCTTCGACCCCAGCCACACTGAAGTCCTTGGTGCGATAGCCGTGGTTGACGGTAAGGAACCAGCGCAACTCCGGCGAAACGGCCTCGATGGCGGGCACTCCGGCGCGCAGGAGCGCGGCGTCGTTCGCCTCGAGCCGGATGCGCCGGCCGGCCCGTTCGCCGCCCGCTTGCTCGCTCGTCTGGCCCGGGAAGATCACGATGAGGTCCTTGCCGATCTGATCCCAGGCTTGCGTCAGCGCGGTCGCGAAGCCGTGCCCGTACGAGAGCAGCAACATCAGCGAGGCCACGCCCCACGTCACGCTGAGCATCGTCAGCGCCGCCCGCAGCCGGTAATGCCGCAGGGTGTTCCAGACCTCGGCGAAGATGTGGCGAATCATTCGTACCTCAGGGCATCCACGGGCGCGAGTCCAGCGGCGCGCCGGGCCGGATACACCGCCGCCAACACCCCCACCAGGGTCAGCGTGAGGAAGGTGATCGCCGCGGTCCACGGCGTGATCGGCAGCCCGGCGAACATCTGGGGCAACGGCAGGCGGCTCACGCCCGCGCTCACACACCACGCCACCGCCACCCCCAACCCGCCGCTCGAGAAGGTCAGCAGGATCGACTCGAGGAAGAATTCCCCAAGGATCTGGCCCGGCGTCGCCCCGATGGCCTTCTTGATGCCGATCTCACGGGTCCGCTCCGCCACCGCCACCAGCATGATGTTCATCACCCCAACCCCGCCCAAACCCAGGGTGATCACCGCCACAAACGCCAGAAACCGTTGCATCGAATCATACAGGCTGCTGACCATCCGCGCCTCGCGCACCGTGTCCCACACCCACAACGCCCCCTCGTCGTCCGGATCGAACCCGTGGCGGCGCCCCAGCACGACCTTGACCTGCCGCAAGGCCCGCTCATGATCAACCGCCGTGCGCGGCATGAACACGAGGGTGTCGATCGCTCCCGCCCCTTCGAACGCCTGCGGGTTCGGGAAATGCCGCGCCATTGTCCGGTGCGGCACAAGCACCTTGTTGGCGTCGAAACCGTTGTAGGAGCTGTTCTGGTCCTTCTTGGCGAGTTCGCCGATGATCGTGAACGGCATGTCCTGGATCCGGACTTGCGCGCCCACGGCCGGGCGATCGCCGAACAGTTGCTTCCGGACCTCCGGCCCCACCACGCACACACGCCACTCCTGCTGATTGTCCTCCTCGGTCATCGGACGACCCGACGCGACGCGCATCGAGCGGATTTGCTGATAGACCGGCGCCACCCCATGCGTGGAAAAGCGCCCGGCATTGTGCGGACTGCTGATGCGCAGCACGCGCTCGAGCTCGGGCGTGGCCGCCGCCACCAGGTGACAGCTCGAGCGGATGGCCTCGACATCCTCGGTGGTCAGCCGGATTCGACGGCCGGCGCGCTGGTCTCCGGCCTGCCCACGCGTGCGCCCGCCCCAGACGATCGCGATGTCAGTGCCGAGGGTCGAGAGTGACTGGAGGTATCCGATCTTGAAGCCGTCCCCGATGGCCATCATGATCATGATCGAAGCCGCGCCCCAGGCCACGCCGAACATGGTCAAAGCGCTGCGCAGCTTGTGGCTCCACACATTGAACAGCGTCTGGAGCAGGAGTTCTCTCCACCAGGTCATGGCAGCACCAGTTGCAGCCCTTCGCTGGCGCCTTCGAGCAACTCCCGCTTCTGACCGTTCGAGATGCCCGCCTTCACGGGCAACCGGCTGTAGCCCTCCCGCGTCTTCGCATCCTGTTTCTGCACGAAGGCCTTCCCGTCACGGTCGAACACCAGCGCCGCCTCGGGAACCAGCAGCGCGTTCTGGCGCTCTTCCAACACCACTTCGGCGTTGGCGCTCATGTTGGCGCGCAACCGGCCCTGCGGGTTGGTGATCGACACGCGCACCTCGAACGTAGTCACATTCTCCTTGCGCCTGCCCATTGGAGCGATTCGCGTGACCGTCCCGGCGAAGGTCTCGCCGGGATAGGATTCGACTTTCGTCCGGGCGGGCATCCCGGCCCGGATTTTGCCCAGGTCCGCTTCATCCACCTGGCCTTCGACGAACACACTGCTCATGTCGCCCAGTGTCATGATCAACGTCGCGGCGCTGCCCAGGTTCAAGATCGACGAAACCGCGTCACCCACCTCCGTGGCGCGCGTCAGGACCACCCCGCGAATCGGCGAGCGGATCGTCGCGTTGCGTTGGGCTTCCAGCGCCAGGTCCAGGGCCGCCTGCGCCGCGCCCAGCCGCCCCTGCGCCTGGCTGACCTGCGCCCCGGCCAGGCGGACGCCCGCCTCGAGAAGCTGTTTTCTATTGACACTCATCTCGTGGTTGCGCTGCGACTCGTCCAGGGCCTGCGGCGAGGCGATGTTCTCCGCCACCAGGGCCTTCACTCGCTCGAAGTCCCGGCGCGCAAACTCCGTCTCGGGGTGGATCGCCTCGATCCGCGCTCGAGCCTCCGCCGCCTCCGCCACCCGCAGGTTGGCTTCCTCGGCCTCTTTGCCCGCCCGCGCCTGGCGCACCTGCGCGTCCAGATACTCCTTGTCCAACTCGGCCAGCACCTGGCCTTCCTCGACGCTCTCGCCCACGTCCACCAACAGCCCCTGCAAGATGCCGTTGGCCTTCGACTTCACTTCCACCTTGGACCGCGGCTCGATCTGGCCCACCGCCACCACGGACCGGGCGATGCTTCCCCGCTCGACCCGCACGAGCTTCTCCGACAGGATCGGCTTCGCGCGCCGCAACCAAAGACTCAATCCGCCGGCCGCGCACAGCAAAACCATGGCCGCAGCCGCAAGGACCCAGACCCACCAACGCCGCTTGCCCCGGACTCGCTTGGCCTGGACGCCGCCGCCTGCGTCCATCGGTCGCGGCGGCGGCCCAGCCGCCATCGATCCCCGGTCACCCTTCCCGTCGTCCCCTTCGCTCGGGGGCAGCAGGGTTGTGGTCAAAGTTGAAGGTTTCACCATTCCAGCCAGGTTATCCATCATGATAGGGTGCAGGCGCCGGCGAGCGACAAAGCCACCGAATCGCCGTTTTCCATTAGACCCGGCAACGGGGGGCCGAGTTTCAACTATTCTCCCCCCAAGACCAGCTTGTAGCCCACGCCGTGCACCGTCACCAGGTGACGCGGCTCCGCGCCGCTATCCCCGAGCTTCCGGCGCAACTGCACGATCACCTGGTCCAGCGTGCGGGTGGTGCCGTAATAGTGGTAGCCCCAGGCCTCGTTCAACAGCGCGTCGCGCGACATCACTTCCCCGGCATGGGTGTAGAAAAGCTGCAGTAACTTGACTTCCCTGGCGGTGAGGGCCTCGGTGGAGTCCGAGCGGCGGACCTCGAATCGCCGGGCGTCGATGCGCGCCGTGCCGATCTCGAATAGCATCGGCGCCTCCGCCCGCCCTGCGGACGCGCGCTCCCGGCGCAACAAGGCCTTGAGGCGTGCCAGCAGTTCGCGCACCCCAAAGGGCTTGGTCACGTAATCATCCGCTCCGAGGTCCAGGCCGATCACCTTGTCCATCTCCTGGCCCTTGGCCGTGAGCATGAGGATCGGGACACCGATCTGGCGGGCGCGAAGTTGCTTGCAAACGTCGAAACCGCTGAGCCCGGGCAGCATCACGTCCAGGATGATCAGTCCCGGCTGCTGCCGGACCACGGCATCAAGGGCCTGGTCACCCCGCCGGCACACCGCCACCTCGTAGCCCTCGCCCTTGAGAATTTCCTCGAGCCCCAACAGGATGTGCGGGTCGTCTTCCACAATCAGGATGCGCGGTTTCATTTGGGTGGGATCGGTCCTGGACGTTGGGAGTGTCAAGACGAAACGGCGTGGCGGTCCGGGTCGCCGGGGACGCCCTCGCCAGCCGCCGGCGCCGCCAGGTCCAGCGGCACCCGCAGCGCAAAGCAACTGCCCCCACCCTCGCGCGGCGAGTAGTTCACGTCGCCCCCGTGCGCGCGGGCAATCCGGCGGGCCAGGGTCAGCCCGAGGCCCGAGCCCTGCACACCGCTCGCCAGCGAGTCGTGCGCGCGATAGAACTCGGCGAAGATGCGCTCGCCGCAGCCGGCGGGCACGCCGCTCCCGCGATCCAGGATGCGCACCTCGGCCGTCTCCTTGCCGCATTCGAGCTGGATTTCAATCTCCCGGCGCGTGTCCGAGTATTTCTCGGCGTTCGACACCAGGTTTACGAGGACTTGCGCCAGCCCGTCACGATCCCCGCGCACCAGTGCCGGCGAGTCCGGCAGGCTCACTTGCAGACGGAAACCACCCGCCTCGAGATGCGGCTGGTACGAGGCGGCCACCTCGCGCACCAGGCCCGCGAGATCACAGGCCTCGAAGCGATATTCCTTCTCGCCCCGTTCCATCCGCGCGAAGTCCAGCACGTTGTTGATGAGCCGTGTCAAGCGGGCCGCCTCGCTCGTGATGATCCCGAGAAACTGACGCCGTTTGCCCTCGTCCGAGACCCGGCCCTCCGCCAGCATTTCCGCAAACAGGCGAATCGAGGTGAGCGGCGTCTTGAGTTCGTGCGACACGTTCGAGACGAAATCCGTCTTTTGGCGCGCCGCGGTCAACTGGCGCCGGAGATCGGCAGCGATCAGCCAGCCACCCACCGCGATGGTCACCACCAGCAGGCCGATAAGCAGCCCCAACGTCCAGCGCAGCGTCCCCGCCGCCTGCGTCATCCTGCCTGGGTCCAGGAGATACCCGGCCACTTCCCAATGCGGCAGCGCCTCGCCGATCTCGGTCGCCACGAAGGGGTGGCTCCAATCGTGCTTGAGCTTCGCGTGCGACCTGGCCACCGGCTGACCCCGGTCGTCCAGTAGCGCGACACAGACGTCACGCGCCAACGCGGGCTCGACCGCCACGATCCCTTCCAGTTCCTCGCCCAGGCGCACCAGGTCGAGCTGCGCGCCGAAAACCAATTGTGGGTCCCCCGGTGGCCGATACCAGATCATGACCTTCAGTTGGTTATCCAGGAATCGCGCCAGCGTCCCCTCCGTGAAATCGCCGATGATCCGCCGGAATTCGGCCTCCTCGGGGGCAAGCCGCGAGACCGGAGGCTCGCGGCCTAGGTCCTTCTCCGGCCTGACCGTTCGCAGGCTCTTGAGCCCCTTGCTCGCGGCCCCGTCGGTCCCGAAGGCCGGGTCGATGGTCTTTTCCTCTCCCGGCGTGGGGACGCCCTCCGGCGGGCCTCGAGTGCCGGGCTCGAGCCCGCTGGGCTTGGCTTCCTTCTGATCGAGCCGGCTGATGTTGATCGCCCCTTTGGGGCTGTTCCAATAGACCTCGAGCGACTCTCGGTTGCAGAGGAACCGATCGTTCTCGAGGCGGAACCGGCGCGCGGCCGCGCCATCGAACACTGTGGGCGCCAACACCTGCCCGTCCAACGCCACCACAAAGCCCACCGACGCGAACGGCCAGGCCCCGCGCAGTTCCGGGTCGAAACCCGTGACCGCTTCCCGCGCCTCCCGCTTGCGCAGCCGGGCGGTCACCAGGGCCTGGAAACCGCGCTGCACGGCGGTGAGCTTCTCGGCAACCGCCTTCGCCGCGCGATCCACGACCGCCTGGTAGAGCAGTGTCTGCTGGCGCTCGAGCACCACCTGTTGGTCGCGCAGCGAGCGGACCGCCAGCCACGCCAGCACAAGACTGGGTGCCAGCACCGCCAGCACGAATACCAGCGCCACTTTCTTCATAGGTCGCGGCTCACTCTCGCCGATCTACCTCCCCCAGTCGAGCACAGGCGCCGCCCTGCGAGCGCTCGGAGCTCGCCAAGCCTCGCCGTCGCCACCCAGGAATGCCGCATCATGCGAATCACGCGAATATGCCGGGAACCGACGCTGGCCATGTCACGGCGGCGTGAGACGTTTGTAAAAGAGTTGTCATCCATCTGATAATACGCGATATTGACACGGGTGTGGATATCGCGTACTTACACCTAACGTATGAACGCGGCTGGCCCAGTGCAGTATGTCGAGCTTTTCCACCTGCTCTTCCTCGATCAGCTTGGAAGAAAACTGGATAAACGCCACTTCGCGCTCAAAGGCGGGTGCAATTTGCGCTTCTTCTTCAAAAGCGTTCGCTATTCGGAGGACATGGACCTGGATGCGCGGACCGTGCCGCCCGATGTCCTGCGGGAGCGGGTCGGGCTGATCTTGGGATCGAAACCGTTCAGCCAGATTCTGCGAGCGAACAGGCTGGCGGTCGTGCACTGCACCGAGCCGAAGCAGACCGACACCACCCAACGCTGGAAGTTGAGCCTGCGCGCCGACGGCTTGGCCGCGCTGCTGCCGACGAAGGTCGAGTTCTCCAGGCGTGGTATGCCGAATGAGCCGCAGTTCGAGCCGGTTGATCCCGAGCTGATCCGCACCTACCGCCTCACCCCGATCATAGCCAGCCACTATCCGATCGAGGTCGCTTACCATCAAAAAGTGGGCGCGCTGGCCCGTCGCGCGTTGACTCAAGCACGGGACGTCTTCGACCTCTATTGGCTGATCAACTCAGGCGTGAAAAGAGAGCTTCCCGACGACTTGCAGGAGTGCCGTCACCAGGCCCAGGAGAATGCGATGGCCGTCTCGTTCGCGACCTTCAAAAGCCAGGTCTTGGCTTATCTGGCCGCGAGCCACAGGGAACAATACGACTCCGAGTCAGTTTGGGAGACCGTCCAACTGACGGTGGCCGAGGCGCTGGGGAGCACCGGGTCATGAACTTGATCGAAACGCATGCGCGGCTTCTGCGGATGGGATCGAACGTGTTCCGTACCGCTGACGTTGCGGCGTTCCTGGCGGTCTCCAACAGCACGGCCAGCCGGCTGCTCGCTCGGTTGGCCACGGCCGGCCACCTTCTGAGGTTGCGCCATGGGGTATGGGCGGTTCCGGGAAAACTGGACCCGCTCGCTTTGCCGGGGCATCTCACCGCCCCGTTCCCCAGTTATGTGTCCCTCCAGAGCGCCCTGTATTATCAGGGTGTCATCTCCCAGATTCCCAACGTGATCTATGCTGTGTCGGTCGGACGTACCCGGGTGTTCCGGACTCCGCTCGGAACGGTCTCCATCCACCATCTCCAGCCGGAGTTCTTCTTCGGCTTCGAGATCACGGAAACGGCCGGTGTGGCGATGGCAACTCTCGAAAAAGCGCTGCTGGACTATCTGTACCTGAGACCGGCCCGATCCAATTTGTTCCGCGCCCTGCCCGAGCTCGAGCTGCCCTCGAAGTTCAACCTCAAGTCGGCGCGGCAGATCATCCAGCGCATTCCCTCCGCCCGACGGCGCACGCTGGTGGCGCGTTCGTTCGACGCATTGATGGCCACTGCTTCAACGTCGCGGCACCGGTAGGGAGGAACCACGCTTCATTCGCGCCCAGACCTTCTGGTCCGCCTCGGCATACGACAGCCTGGCACAGTGTCATAAAGCCGCTATAGGATGTTGCATTATGACAGGTTACCTTCCCCGGGAGGTCGTGCCGCGCTTGGTCCGGGCGTGGCGCACAACCTGGCCGCGTTGCTCGAAGCCCATCGGCCTGACGCGCACCTGGGCTATTGGCACGAGCAGGGGCGGCAGGAAGTGGATTTCGTCATCGAACTGGGCCGCGAGGCGGCGGCCATCGAAATCAAGGCAGCCACCCGCTGGAGCGAGGGCGATCTCCTGGGGGCTTACCCGCACCGTCTCGGTGAAAAAGCTTGATCCAGCCGCAATCCGTGGTATCGTGGCGTCTGATAGACCGCATTCATTTTAACCCGTTCTAACCACACCCCATGTTGCCATTCATCAACCGAGGCTGGATGTTGGTGTCACTCGCGGCGGCTGTGTTGGCCGTAGGCCCCGGCCGCCTCGAGGCGGACACGATCAACTTGACGTCCGTGGCCGACACGACCTTGTTCGAGGAGTCGCCGGACAACAACCTGGGCAAATCCACTCCGATGGTCGGGGTCAACGCGCACGGCAAGAAGTCGCGGATGCTGTTACGGTTCGACTTGGTGTCGGTGCCCACCAATGCCGTGATCAGCGCCGCTACCCTGAAGCTCAAGGTGGTTCGGACGCCTTCGGGTGGGGCAACGTCGAACTTCGACCTGCGCCGCGTGTTCAAGGCCTGGGGCGAAGGCGCCAAGGGCAGCCCGAACTCTCCCGGCTTCGAGAACAAAGGGGCGGTGGCCTCGGCGAACGAGGCCACCTGGAAGGCACGGCTCTCGCCCACGCTCTGGACGACGCCGGGCGGATCGGTCGGCACGGACTTCTCCTCGACGGTCAGCGCAACGACCCTCATTGCCGGCAACGCCACCTATACCTTCGCGTCCACCGCCGACTTGGTGGCGGATGTGCAGAGCTGGGTGAGCACGCCAGATTCCAACTTCGGCTGGGTGGTGATCTCTCGGGCCGAGTCGTCCGTTACCCCCCGAACGGTGCGACGAGTGGGAAGCCGCGAGATCGCCGCCAACGCGCCCGTGCTGACCGTCACCTTCACCGTCGAGACTCCGGCGCAACCGCCGACGCTTTCGCAGCCTCAACTCGTCGGCAACCAGCTCCGGTTCACCTTCAGCGCGGAGGCCAACCGCGGCTACACGGTCGAGGTGAGCGAGCCCCTCACGCAGCCTTCGTGGACGGTTCTCCGAAGCATCGCGTCCTCGCCCACCGCCACCACGGTCGAGGTCCAGGACGCGATCACGCTGCCGCACCGCTACTACCGGGTGCGCACCCCTTGATCCGGTCGAACCGATTGTCCTTCCGGACGATGGCGATCCCGAGGCGGGTGTTCCGCGACCCGTTCCTGCTCAGGCCGTGAGCCGTCGCAGCCCCAACCTGTGTTGGATGACCGCGCGTTTGGGTCAGCTTGCGGCTCTCGTGTGGGTGGGCGCGTTGCTGGGCGCCGATACCGTAACGCTGGCGCCGGTGGCCGACACCGCCCTCTTCGAGCGGTCGCCGGACAACAACCTTGGCGCCACGACAGCAGTCCCGGTGGGCGCGGTCAGCACGGCCACGCGCTCGCGCATGCTGTTGAGGTTCGACCTCGCAGGGTCGCTCCCCCCGAACGCAGTCATCCAAACGGTCTCCCTCAGCTTCAGTGTGACCGCGGTAAACAGCGGGGCCGCGGACTCGACTCTGCAATTGCGCCGGCTGCTGGTGTCCTGGGGCGAGGGCGCCAAGGCGGGCAGCACGGGCGCGCCCGCCGCACCGGGCGAAGCGAGCTGGAACTCGCGGTTCGCGCCGGCCACTGCCTGGAGCGCCGCGGGCGCCAGCGCTCCGGCGGATGCGTCGCCGGTGATCAGCGGCGCTATTCCCATCGCGGGCCTTGGCCGCTACACCCTGCCCTCGAACGCGAACCTGGTCTCCGACGCGCAGGGCTGGTTGATACGCCCGGATGAGAATTTCGGCTGGCTGCTGCTCAGCGACAACGAGGCCGTCGCAGGCACAGCGCGCCGCGTCGCCACGCGCGAGGATGCCGCTCAAGCCCCCGGTTTGTTGGTCGAGTACATCGTCCCTCCGTCGTTGCCGCGCTTCGACAGCATCACGCGCGAAGGCGATCAAGTCCGCCTGCGCTTCCAACTCGAGGCCGGCAAGCTCTATGCCATCGATTACCTGACGGCGCTCGGGACCACGAATTGGACCTTCCTCGCCAACGCCGCTTCGAAGTTCTTTCCCACGAACGCCGTGGTCACCGATGCGATCCTGCCGGGCTCGAACCGGTTCTACCGGCTGGCGATCGTGGCCGACATCGACTGACCGCCAAATCGCGGTTGCCCTGGCACTGTCGAATTCGCATGATGGCGGCTTTATATCGCACATGCGCAGACAGTACCCGTTCCAACTGATCGAGCCGAAGTGGCAGCGCCGCTGGGCCCAACAAGGGACCTTCCGGGCCTGGAATCCGGGCGAACCGATCCCCGGCGATCATCCCTTCGCGCGCCGGCATCGTCTCGAGGGCCCCTGCGAACCCGCCGCGCTGCCCCCCAAGTGCTACATCCTGGACATGTTCCCCTACCCTTCCGGCGCGGGCCTGCATGTAGGGCACCCCGAGGGTTACACCGCCACGGACATTCTCGCGCGCTACCGGCGGGCGCTCGGTTACAACGTCCTGCACCCGCTCGGCTGGGATGCCTTCGGCCTGCCCGCCGAGCAGTACGCGGTCAAGACCGGCCAGCACCCGCGCCAGACCACCGAAGCGAACATCGCGAACTTCAAGCGCCAAATCCAGGCGCTCGGCTTCAGCTACGACTGGTCGCGGGAGGTCGATACCACCGATCCAGGGTATTTCCGGTGGACGCAATGGATTTTCCTGCAGCTCTACAACGCCTGGTTTAACCCGACGACCGGCAAAGCCGAACCGATCGCCACACTACCCTGCCCGCCGGGGCTTACGACGGAGGCTGATCGACGGGCATTTCGCGATGGCAAACGGCTCGCCTACGTCGCCGATGCGCTCGTGAACTGGTGCCCCGACCTGGGCACGGTGCTCGCCAACGAAGAAGTGACCGATGGCCGCAGCGAAGTGGGCAATTTCCCGGTCATTCGCAAGCCGATGCGCCAATGGATGCTGCGCATCACGGCCTACGCGGAATCCCTGCTCAACGACCTGGACACGCTCGAATGGAGCGAGTCCCTCAAAGAAATGCAGCGGAACTGGATCGGCCGCAGCGAAGGGGCCGAAGTGACCTTCCCGCTCGCCGACCACCCGGAAACGATCACCGTGTTCACCACCCGGCCCGATACGTTGTTCGGAGCCACTTACATGGTGCTCTCGCCCGAGCACAAACTGGTCGAGCGGATCACCACACCCGGCCAGCGCGAGACCGTGAAACAATACCAGGCGCTGGCCGCCAGCCGCAGCGACCTCGAGCGGACCGATCTGGCGAAGGAAAAAACCGGCGTGTTCACCGGCGCTTCCGCCATCAACCCGGCGACCGAGGAGCACATCCCCATTTGGATCGCCGATTACGTTCTGGCCGGCTACGGCACCGGGGCCATCATGGCCGTGCCCGCCCACGATACGCGCGACCTCGAGTTCGCCCGCAAGTTCGACCTGCCGATCCGGGTGGTCGTGCAGGCGCCACCGGGCCACGAGTCGGTCGGTTATGTGGAGGAAGGGACCAGTGTCAACTCGGGCTTGATCACCGGCCTGCCCACGCCCGAGGCCAAACGCAAAATCACGGCCTGGCTCCAGGAAAAAGGCCTCGGACAGCACACCGTCAACTACAAGCTGCGGGACTGGCTTTTCAGCCGCCAACGTTACTGGGGCGAGCCGTTCCCGATCCTCTGGCGCGATGATGCCAACGGCCACGCCTGGCACGAGGCCTTGCCCGAGGGTGAACTTCCCCTGGCGCCGCCGGGCCTCACCGATTTCAAACCGACAGGCACAGGTGAGCCGCCCCTGGCGCGGGCTGTCGAGTGGGTCAATTTGCCCGATGGCGCCCGGCGCGAGACCAACACCATGCCGCAATGGGCGGGCAGCTGCTGGTACTACCTGCGCTACCTCGACCCCGCCAACCGCAAGACCTTCTGCGGGCCGAGCGCCGAGCGCTATTGGATGGCGCCGGGGCCAGCCGGCGAACGCGGTCAGAAGCCGGCCCCAGGACAGCCCTCCCCCGGCGTGGACCTCTATGTGGGCGGCGCCGAGCACGCGGTGCTCCACCTGCTTTACGCCCGGTTCTGGCACAAAGTGCTCCATGACCTCGGTCATGTCTCGACGCCGGAACCGTTCCATCGGCTCGTCAACCAGGGCCTTATCCTGGGCGAACTGGAATACACGGCGTTCTATGACGCAGCCGGCAGGGTCTGCAGCGCCGCGGACGTGCGCGATGTCGCGGAGGAGTCCACACCCAACGGGGCGCGCCTTGCCGGTGTGCGCAAGAGCACCGGCGAGCGCCTGGCGGGCCGGCCCCTCACCGAGGACGAAGTCGAGAAGACTTCCGACGGCTTCACGCTCAAAGGCAACCCCACGATCCGGGTGGATGCGCGCAGCTTCAAGATGTCCAAGTCCCGCGGCAATGTCGTCAATCCCGACGCGATACTCGCCGAGTACGGCGCGGATGCGTTTCGGCTCTACGAAATGTTCATGGGCCCGCTCGAGATGGTCAAACCCTGGAGCACGCGCGGAGTCGAGGGGGTCTATCGGTTCCTCGGGCGGGTGTGGCGGTTGTGCGTGGATGAACAGAGCGAAACGGAGTTCGAACAGATGGTCACTGCCGCGCCCGAGAAAGCCGCCGATGGGCTGGAGGCCATTCGGTTGAGCGCCGCGTTGCAGGAGACCGCGCCCAACCCGTCCCAGCTCCAGGCGCTCCACGCCTGCATTCGCAAGGTCACCGAAGACCTCGAGGGCCTGCGCTTCAACACCGCGATCTCCGCCCTGATGATCTTCGTCAACGAGGCGATCACCTGGGAGGTCAAGCCCAAGGCGGTTCTGCGCGACTTTCTGTTGCTGCTGCATCCCTTCGCGCCCCACCTGGCCGAGGAGCTCTTCGCCCGATTGAACCCGGCGCTGATCGCCGAACACGGCACCCTGGCCTACCTGCCCTGGCCGAAGTTCGATCCCGCCCTGCTGGTCGAGGACACGCTCGAAATCCCGGTCCAGGTCAATGGCAAATTGCGGGACCGCATCCGCCTGGCGGCGGGCGTCTCGGCCCGGGAAATGGAAGCGGCGGCGCTCGCCTGCGAGCGGCTGCGGCCGTTCCTGGCCGGCAAGACCGTGCGGAAAGTGATTGTGGTTGCGAACAAGCTCGTGAACATTGTGGTTTCGTGAACGACGGCCTATGCTCCCGCCATGGCACACCTGACCCCCCAGGAACGCTGGGTGCTCACTTTGGTCTTGACTTTGCTGCTGATCGGATGGGCCGTCAAGGCCTGGCGCACCGCCCATCCGCCGCCGGCCCCGCGCGCCCTCGCCCAGCCAGTCCTGTGATCCCACACCGCTTATGCAGCCGGTAAACTTCGCCGACGTGCTCGAGAAAATCCTGGCCGCGAACCCGCGCTACCACCGGGATGCCTACTTCTTCCTGCGCGAGGCGCTCGATTACACGCAAAAGGCCATCAGCAAGGCCAACAAGGGCGCCGTGCGGCACATCTCGGGGCAGGAGCTCCTCGCGGGCGTGCGGGCTTTCGCCCTGGCCCAATTCGGCCCCATGACCCTCACGGTGCTCCACGAATGGGGCATCCGGCGCTGCGAGGACTTCGGAGAAATCGTCTTCCTCCTCGTCGAACACGGCGTCCTGAGCAAGACCGACGCCGACAGCCGGGCTGATTTCGCGGGCGGTTACGACTTCGATGAAGCCTTCCGCAAACCTTATCTGCCCTCCCACCCCTTGACCTCGCCCGCCTCCGAATCCAAACCCGCCTAAGCCTCCTATGCGCACCCGCCCAACCCTCGGCTCCCTCGCGCGCCTGCTGCTCGTCGTGTTCGTGGCCTGGCCCGCGCTCATCGCGACCGGAACGGCCGCCGACCTCAAGCCCATCCCGGTGGTCCTGGACACGGACATCGGGGATGACATCGACGACACGTGGGCGCTGATCATGCTGCTCAAGAGCCCGCAGCTCGAGGTGCGGCTGGTCACCACGACCTACGGCAAAGCGGAGTACCGCGGCAAGATCATCGCGCGCATCCTCACCATCGCGCAGCGCACGGACATCCCCATCGGCCTGGGCGCCGGCGGGCGCGGCGGGGAGGGCGGCCAGCAACCCTGGGTCAAGGACTACGCGCTGAGCAGTTACGCCGGCAAGGTCCATGAGGACGGCGTGCAGGCCTTGATCGACGCCATCAACCAGGCGTCGCAACCCTTGACGATCATCTCGATCGGCCCGTCCACCACCGTCGCCGCCGCGCTTGACCGGCAGCCCGCGATCGCGCCAAAGGCCTTCTTCGTTGGCATGCAGGGAAGTGTGCGCAAGGGCTATGACGGCGGGGCGGTCAGCCCGGAATGGAATGTCAAGGCCGACATCAAGGCCGCGCAGAAGGCGCTCCTGGCGCCCTGGAAGCAAACGACCATCACGCCCCTCGACACCTGCGGGCTCGTGAAGGTTCGCGGAGAGCGCTTCGCCACTCTCGCGCGCAGCCAGGACCCCCTCGCAAGGGCGCTCCTCGAGAACTACCGCATCTGGGCCAAAAAGGAGAACGTGACCGAGAGCAGCGTGCTCTTCGACACGGTCGGCGTGTATTTGGCGTACCCCGGGTCGAAGCCGCTGGTCGAGCTCGAGGACTTGCAGATCAACGTCAACGCCGAAGGCGTGACCACGCTCGACCCGAAGGGCGTGAAGATGTCCGTCGCGACGGTCTGGAAGGACCTGGGCGGCTATGAGGACCTCCTGGTCAAGGTCCTCGTGGGCACGCGCTGAGCCAGGCCGCTAATGGCTGTGGCGTTTCTGCTCGAGCAGCCAGCGATAGAGCTCCGGGTTGTTGTAGGTGGCCGTCCAGGAATCGTGGCCGGCATCGGGATAGACCGTGAACTTGGGTTCGCCGCCGGCGGCCTTGATCGCTTCGACCATTTCCTCGGATCGTTTCAAAGGCACGGTCATGTCGTTCGCCCCGTGAAACACCCAGATGGGAAGCGACTTGAGCCTGGGCGCGTCGGCGGTAGCGCCACCACCACAGATTGGGACGATCGCGGCGAACTTCTCCGGGTGCGCCGCCGCCAGCGTCCAGGTCCCGAACCCGCCCATGCTCAACCCCGTCAGATACACGCGGTCCCGGTCGGCGCGGTACTTCTCCAAAACGTCAACCAGCAGCGCATCGAGCACGTTCGGGTCCCAGCCGCGGCCGGGGCTTTGCGGTGATACAACAATGAACGGGAAGTCGGCATTCGTCTCGACCAACTTGGGCGGACCGTGAGTCTTGACCTTGGCAAGGTCCCGCCCGGACTCACCCGCGCCGTGCAGGAAAAGCATCAGCGGCCAGGTTTTCCCCGATTCGGTGTAACCGGTTGGAAGGAACAGGAGATACTCGAGCCTGGCGTTGACGCTGATCCGCTTCTCGAAGGTCTTCTGCTGCTGGACGCCGGCGGCGGGCTGTTGCGCCGACGCCGAGCAGGCCAGCGCAAGCCAGCCCGCCACCAACCCGCACCCAAACCACTCGAGAACCGTCCGAAACCCGCCCTGACCGAAGGACGAATCATAAGTACGCATCTTCATGGCGGACATCCTCGCAGATTCCATCTCCAGGCCAAGCGTATACATGCGAGTGGTCTTCTATAAAGAGGTCGTCCCTAACGGGACTGCGTTGTGACCAGCCGGCTATCGATTCCCACGGGCTTTCTCGATCGGGCGCAGGTGCAACCGGAACGTCTTGATCTCGAATGGCCGCAGATCGAAGCGGAAGGTGTCCTTGTCGAAACGATGACGGCCGACCCCGTCCTCCATGAGGTTGGCCTCCTCGACCGAAACCAATCTGCCGTTGACCTTGACGGCCGCGCCAGCCGCCCCCAGGCCACCGGCGTCATAGACCCGTAACACGGCAGACCCGCCCGGGCCCGGCTTGAGCGCGCTCAGCACCACCGAGGCGGGCGTGATCTCGAGCCAGCCCCACCGTGGCGGCAAGGACCCCGCGTGCGAGGTGGCCTTGCGCACGAGTAACGGGTGGTTGAACTCGAGCCCGGCGCGATAGACGCGCGCCTCACGCCAATCGCCGGCGTGCGGCGCCAGCGCATAGTCGAAGGACAACTCCTTCCCCAACTCGAGGCCCGAGTCGCTCCCCTGCCCCTCGAAGCCGCCGCCAATCCCGTAATTCTGGATGCGGGTTGAGCGCAACAGCGAGACCATCAAGGTGCTCTCGGCCACATTGTTCCCGGGCAAACCGCGATTCAACAACGCCACGCCGCGCCGTGCCTCGCTGAGGTCGATCCAGTTCTGAGCGGGGAACTCCTGCGCCAGCGGACGCTGGATCGCTCCGAAGGGGATTTCCTGGACATTTGTCCCTTGCTCGATCGAGGTGGGCGCCAGGAGGCGGTACCGCACCAAGGCCTCGCGGTTCACGATGCGCGTGTGAAAGTCCAGGCGCGGCACGCCTTGATAGAGTCTGATGGTCGTGCTGAATGAGTTCGAGCCCAGCGGGTGGCTGACCTGGAACTCGGAGAAGACCGGTCCCCGCCGGACGACTCCGTTGGTCCCGCGCTCGGCATCGCTGAACTGCGCCTGGGGCGCGCGCGGCACCCCCAACGGCCGCGTCATGATCACATTCTGAAAGCCATCCAGATTCTTGTACAATTCCCAGAAATCGCCCTGATCGGCCTCGCGCGCGACGACGTTGGCCGGACCGCTCAGCGCCTCCCAAGCGCCAGCCTTGACGAACAGGTTGGTGAGCGCCCCGGTGCCCAGGTCGAGCCCGGCGCGGTAAAACTCGTTCTCGAGCACGGCCGCGCCGCCGGCCGCCGCAGGCGCGGTTCTGGCTGGGTCGGCCGCCTCGAGTGGCACGACGTGATAAACCGCATGGCCCAAGGCCGGGACCTCCCGCGCAACAAACGCGAACTTCACTCGCTTGAGGCCGCCGTCGGCGTATTGTTCGGACTCGAGCACCTGGCTCGGGACCGGAGCGCCCGAAGCGTCCACGAGCCTGAAGTCCCGGACACCGCCACGGGCGAACCCGACATCCCCCTCGGCAACATCGGTCCGCGCCCAGCCCAGGGGATTGAACACCACCATCGGCACGCCCTCGCCGCGTGTGTCGATGCGGGCGGCGATGCCGGCCAGGCGTGACTCCAGCAGGTTCTCGGCAGTGTGTTGCGCGAAATCGTAGCTGCGCAGGGTATCCGCATAGACGCCGTCGGTCATGACCCCGGACACAAGGTCGTGGGTCACGTTGAACAACGCGGGCTCCCAGGCGCTCCAGGTCAGGGTCTCGTCCATCACTCCACCCAGCCACTGGAGTTGGACCCCCGCTTCTTCCACGGATGTCAAGAGCCGCTCGATGGTCCGCATCCGCTGCTTGAGCTCGATCCGGCTGCTGTAGATGCCCTGGAACAGCGGATTCCGTTCGCCGGTGATCACCGGGAGGTCGGTGCGCCGGGCCACCACCGCCTCGAAATCAGTCGGCACACCGATCCGCAGGGTGAACGGAGCGGAGGCCTGGCGGTTGAACTGGTCCACGAGCGCGGGCACGTGCAGCTCCGGCTCGGAAACATCGACACCCGCCAGCCCAACCCGGTCCCCGCCGCGGGAGAAGGGCGCCAGGGCGTCGAAGCGGTTCTTCATGAAGTCACCGAACCCCTTCAAATCCGCCGGCGGCCCATAGACATGGCCGTAGGCAAACGGCAGCCAGAACGCTGGAATCCGCGTGCCATCCAGCCCTTGCCACAGAAACTCGGAGGGCATCTTCTCGCGATCCTCCACGCCGCGGAAGAACCAGAACGAATTGTAACCGCCGAGTTTCAGCAGTTGGGGCAGTTGCGCATGGTGCCCGAAGGTGTCCAGCAGCCAGCCCACCCGCACCTCGACCCCGAGGGCCTGCCGGCAGTAACCCTTCGCGTAGAGCATCTGGCGCACGAACGACTCCCCACTGGGCATGTTGTCATCCGGCATGATGTTCAGGCCACCGACGATCTGCAGGCGGCCGTCGGCCACGAACTTGCGAAACGCAACGGCCTCCTCGGGGTAGCGCTCGAGGAAGGGGCGAAAGTAAGCCACCTGGTCCAGGACAAACCGGTAGTTCGGGTGTTCCTTCAGCAACCGGACGGCCGTCAGAATGTTCGGCAAGCCCATCTCGAGATACTCCTCGCGCGTCTTGAAGACCGCGCCCTCCCAGTGCGTGTGCGGGATCAGCCAGAAGGCCAGCTTGGCGGCGGTCGCGGGAGCCGAGGCGGGCGGCTCGGCTGCGCACACCATGCCACCGACCAGGACCCTGACGCCGGTCATCAAGGCAAAACAAGTTCTGCTCATAGGCTTCTTAACGGACGCTTGGGCACGGGCGCAGTCTGCCCTGCCGCCAAGGTCCGGGCAAGGGGATCAAGGGGCCTCACCGGCGGGCGCCGCCGGGCAGGACATAGCAATAGGCCGTGTTCATCGAAGATGTAATAACCCGTGCCGTAATGCGCAATCTGCGCTTGCGATCGCGCACGACCGGGATAGGCTGTCAACCAACATGACGACATTGGTTGACGCAAGTCCGGCGGCGCGGATCGCCGCGCTTGGCGGGCAGATTCTGGCCGGCGGCAGCATCACGCGCGACGAGGCGCGCTGGCTGTTCGACCTCGAGGCCACCGCCGATATCCTCGACCTGCTTGCCTGGGCGAATCGCATCCGGGAACAGTTCAAGGGCAACAAGGTCCACCTCTGCTCGATCGTCAACGCCAAGGCGGGCGGTTGCTCGGAGGACTGCAAGTTCTGCGCGCAATCCGCCTTCCATCAGACCGAGGCCCCGCGCTATGGGTTCGTCGAGCCGGAGCCCGTCCTGGACGCGGCCGGGGAGGCCCACCGCAACGGGGTGACCGCGCTCGGTTTGGTGGCCGCCTGGCGTGGGCTCGAGGAAGGCCCGATGCTCGACGAGGTCTGCGATCGCATCGGCGACCTGGCGCGAGGCGGCCAGGTCCGCCCGGACGCCTCGTTGGGGATCATCAAGAGCCAGCGCGTGGCCGACCGGTTGAAAGCAGCGGGGCTGGAATGCTACAACCACAACCTCGAGACCTCGCGGCGCTTCTTCCCGAAGCAGTGCAGCACCCACACCTACGATGATCGCCTCCAGACCATCGACTACCTGAAGCGGGCCGGTATCAAGGTCTGCTCGGGCGGCATCCTGGGCCTGGGCGAAACGCGCGAAGATCGCTGCGACCTCGCCTTCAGTCTCAAGGAAGTGGGCGCGCACATCGTCCCCATCAACATCCTCAATCCGATTCCCGGAACCCCGTTCGAGAAGAACCCGCCGCTGTCCCCGATGGAGATCCTCAAGACCATCGCCTGTTTCCGGTTCATCCTCCCGCGGCAGGAGATCATGATTGCCGGGGGGCGCACGGTGAATCTGCGCGACGCGCAGAGCATGATCTTCATGGCGGGCGCCAGCGCGCTGATGGTGGGCAATTACCTGACCACGCTCAATCAACCGGTCGAGAAGGACCTCCAGATGCTTCGGGACCTCGGCCTCGACCCCTGCTGGGACAAACACGGTTTCTCCGACCAGCCCGCTGATACCCCCGCGCAGCCTCAGCGCCTCGAGCCGGCAGGGCTTGCCGTTGGGGCGTGACGCCCCTTTCTCGCGTCGCCGCCGCGCCCGTGGACTCACCCATCAAACGACTGGGCCGCAACCTGGGCGGCTACTTCGGCGAGCGCCTTGACATTGCGTCCGTCCTCGGGGACCAGCTCGAGGCGGCGCGTGCGCACCACTGGACCATCGAGGAACTGCCCGCCGGCCCAGGGCTAAGTCTATTGACCTTCCAACGCGCCGTCGGCCAGCCGCGGCGACGGCTCTATCTATCCACCGGCATTCACGGGGATGAGCCGGCTGGCCCGCTGGCCCTGCGTGAGCTCCTGATCGCCAACCCGTGGCCAGACGACGCGCACGTCTGCCTTTGCCCGTGCCTCAATCCCGGAGGGTTTGCACTTGGCCGGCGCGAGAACCCGGCCGGCCTCGACCTGAATCGGGACTATCGGCACCTGCAATCGGAGGAAGTTCGCGCCCACGTTGCCTGGCTGCGGCGGCAGCCGGCGTTCGATCTCACCGTCTGTCTGCACGAAGACTGGGAAGCGAACGGCTTTTACCTATACGAGCTGAATCCGGAACAACGCGCGTCACCGGCGCAGCATGTGATCGACCAGGTGAGCCGCGTCTGCCCCATCGACCATGCCCACGAGATCGAGGGCCGGCCCGCGGCGGGCGGCATCATTCGCCCGAGCCTCGACCCCAACAGCCGTCCGCAATGGCCCGAGTCTTTTTTTCTGCTCCAGGAAAAGACACGGCACAGTTTCACCCTCGAGGCTCCTTCTGACTATCCACTCCCAACGCGGGTGGCGGCGCTGGCCGGAGCCGTGAGGGCGCTGCTCGCCTGAGCAACACTCCCGACGGAGCGGCGAGGAGACGAGTTATGAGTTATGAGTTATGAGTTATGAGTGACTCGCGGCGACAGCTTGTCGCCGTGCCGTTCCTGAGTTCACGGGGACGAGACGTCGACGAGCCGTCCCCGCTCCGAGGCGAGGCGCCACCGCTACGGCAGGGTCGCGCGGTAGAACCGCGCCACCGCACCCGCGGTCTCCCGGTCCGTCACGTTCACCGCGCTGGCCTCCGGGGTTTCGCTGTGAATCGTCGTCCACGTGGTCAGATTGGTCGAGACCTGGATCAGCAGGAGCTTCCCCGCCGAGGCCGTCAGACTCAACGCAACCGAGTTGTCTTCGAGACGCTCGATGCTGTTGAACGCGGGTTTGGGCGGTGGCACCACCGCCGCCACCAGGAGCGAGACCTTCGTCACCTGGCTGTAAATGTGACCGTCCCAGACTTTGTAAGTGAAGCTGTCGTTGCCCACGAACCCGGCCTTCGGCGTATAGACCAGGTTCGTGCCCAGGCCGGTGATGCGCCCGGAGGCGGGTCCCTTGAGGATGGCTGCGCGGAGGACGTCGCCGTCCACGTCCCCAATCTCGAGACGCAGCGCCGAGGGTTGACCACGGGCAACACTGAGGAACTGGTCCCGGGTCGTTGGGGGGTGATTCGGGAAGACCACCGGGAGAGTCACCGTCGCCACTTTGCTCTCCAGCTCGCCGTCGGACACTTTGAACGTCAAGCGGTCAGGCCCGCTGTAGTTGGTTCCGGGGGTATAAGTCAACTGGGGTGCTTCCCCACGCAGGAGGCCGTGCAGCGGCGTGCTCAAGAGCGTAAACACCAGGGAGTCGCCCTCCGGGTCCTCGGCCTCGAGCCACAAAAGCGTGGGCGTGTTGAGCTTGACCTCGACCGAGCCGTCGCGGGCGACGGGCGCGGTGTTCTGGTCGGTGACCGTGATCGAAACCGTGGCTTCGGGACCGGCCTCGAGGGCGTCGCGCGCGCTGAACGTGAAGCTGTCCTCCCCAAGGTAATCCGGTGTCGGGGTGTACAGGTAATTCGTGCCCGTCAGGCTAAGCGTGCCATGCGCCGGCGGCCGGAGGATTTGGCAGGTGACCGCGTCGTCGTCGTCGTCGGTGGCCTGGAGCGTGAGCAGGCGGGACTTGCCCACCTTGCAGCGCAGGGACTGGTCCTCTGCGCGCGGGGCATTGTTGCGGTCCAGCACCGTAAAGCTCACGGTCGCCACCTGGCTGTCCAACTCGCCGTCGCTGGCCTGGTAGGTGAAACTGTCGGGGCCCGAGTAACCCTTGGCCGGGTAATAGGTTGCGACCTTGGGGTAGGTCCAGAGCGTGCCATGAGCCGGACTCGCGACCACTTTGAAGGTCGGATCATCCCCGTCCGGGTCGGTCGCCAGGAAGGTGATGTCCTGGTGCGTGTTGCGATTCAGCGTGAAGGCTTGATCCCGGGCGGTCGGCGGCAGGTTCACCGGTTTCACCATCACGGTCACCTCGGCCTCGCTCTGGCCGCCGTGGCCGTCGCTGATCCGATAGGTGAACCGATCCAGCCCGTGGGTCAACGGCGCCGGGGTGTAGAGCAGCGTGCCATCTCCCGGGGAAACCACCGAACCGTTCCGCGGCTGGGTGAAGCCCACGATCGCGAGCGGGTCGCCATCGGGGTCGGAATCGTTCTCGAGCACGTCAAGTGAAATCGGCGTGTTCTCGAGGGTGATGCCGTAGTCGGCCTCGGCGTGGGGCGGGTCCTCGACTGGCAGGACCTTAACCTCGACGGTTCCGAGGGCCATCCCGTCCTGGCCGTTGCTCAGGAGGTAGGTGAACGCGTCGGGGCCGTTGAAGTCGGGCGCCGGCGAATAGCGGACGGCGCCTGTCGGTGTCAGGACGGCCTGGCCGTGCGACGGGTGGCTCAGGCCCATCACCATCAAAGGCTGCCCGTGCGGCTCGGTGTCATTGGCCAGCACGTCAAGCTCGACCGGTTGGTCCTCGGGCGTGCTCACTCGATCCTCGCGCGCCACGGGCGGATCGTAATCCAGCCGGACCGCGTAAGTCGCGGTGGCCTCGCCGCTCAACCCGTACGGGTTCGTGGCGATGAAGCGGAGAGTCTCGAGGCCCGTCCAGTTGCCGTCGGGCGGTCGCACCAGGGCGATGTGATCTGCCCCGATGCTCACCTCGAGCCGCTGGTTGCCCTCGGCGCGCCAGGATAACTCGCTGGGTTTGAACTCGGGGTCCTGCACGTATTGATCCAGCCCAATCGGGAAAAACGCGCTGCCGGCCCGGACCGTTTGGTCGGGCAAGCCCGACACCGCGGGTGGCTGATGTTGCTTTGGGGGGGGGGGCAGGTAGCCTGTATGCTGCGGGTCGCGCTGGAACATGGACCAGACCATGTTCGTGGCCACGTAGGGCGTCTCGAGTTCCCAAGCGTAAAGACTGTAGCGCCGCTTCCGCCCGGTCCGCGGTGGTTCGGGGGAATAGGCCGGGTCATCGATCGACACGGCCACGACGTCCAGCTTGCCGTTGCGGTCCAGGTCGGTGAGCGTGACGGGCCAGTTCTTGAGGCGCGTGCTGCCGCCGCCGGATTCCATCACCAGCGGCAGGAGTTCGGGCTTGGGGTTGAGATCGATCGGCTGGCCGTCGGCTCGCCACGCCCTGACCCCGCCGACCGCCGAGAAATCCCCGCCCGTCGCGGTCAGAAGGAATTGGCCAGGGGATACCAGCACCACGTCCGGGCGTCCGTCGCCGTCGATATCGCCCAGCACCGCGCTCGAGCGCACCTGCGTGCGGTTGAACGGCCCCAACGGCCAGGGAGCCGTTTCGAACCCGTTGGCGTGGAGTAGATGCAGTTTCTGCGGCGACCAACTGGGGATCGCGATCTCGAGCTCGCCGTCGCCGTCCAGGTCCGCCAGCGCCGGTGTCGCCGCAAACGATTCCTCGACCAGCACCGGCCACCCTGGAAGCCGCCGCCCCTGCCCATCGAACAGATAGACGCCCCCATGCGTGCCGGCCTTGGTCGCCGCGCGAAGATCGTAGGCCCCGACGACGATCTCGTTCTTGCCGTCGTGGTCCACGTCCCCGATGGCGGGCGAACCGAACAGTGTCCCTTCGGTGCTCGCTTTCCAGAGCGGGCCCTCGGGCTTCTTGAGGCTGAACGCGGCGATGCTGCCACAGCCCCACACCGCGACGATCTCGAGGTCCGGATCGGCGTCGAGGTTTCCGACCGCGGGAAACATCTTCGGAGCATCGAGGGAATCTTCGCAGGCGGGCAGGTCCCAGCGCCGTAACAGTCTGCCCGTGGCATCAAAGACCAGCAATTGGCGGTAATCCGTGCTGCCGATTCGTGCTGCGTCCTGTGCGTAGGCGATGAGCTCGGGTGTGCCGTCGCCGTCGAGGTCAGCGAGCACTTTGCCAAGGTTCCTCGCCTCGAGTTGCGCGGGCCAGTTGCCCCCGAGCGGCGTGCCGTCGTGGCGAAACGCCCACAGTTGGCCCTTCGCTCCCGCATCGACAAACACCTCCTGAAAACCGTCGTGATCGATGTCGCCCACCGTCGGCACGTCCGAGTAGGGCTCGCCGCTATCAAGCACCCGCGACCAGCGAACGGCGCCGTCGTGGCCATAGACGAGCAACCGGGCGGGCTTTCCGTCCGAGTTGCCGGGATCGACCCGGAGGATTTCCGCGAAGCCGTCGTGATCGAGGTCGGCGACCGTCACACCCCGCCAGTCGTTCGTGGAATAATCACCCTCGATCGGCAGATGTTGGGGCCAGCCCGGCCGGAGTGCGCCGCTCAAATAGACGAGGTACGCTCGCGACTCGCCCACAGGCTGCCCTTCCGCCTGGGCGGTCAGTCGGACACAAACGAATTCGTTCGTCGGCGCCCGGCTCGTGTCCCAATCAGCCAGCTTCCCCCCGACCACTTCCTCCTCGCCGCCGGCGGCCAGCGTGATGCCGTCGCTCGACCAACTCGCCGGCTTCCACCCCAGGCCCCACTCCACCCGGTAGGTGCGGCCCGGGCCGAACACCGTTCCCAGGATGGTCACCGGCTCGCCTGCTCGTAACACGTCGTTATGCAAGGGCGAGAGCAGTTGCACGTTCTTCACTGTGACGACCGCGCGGTCTGCCGCTTGTTGTCCAAGCGTGTCCAGGACCGTCAAGCGAATGACGTAGCTACCTTCTGCCAACGCAGCCGTGGAATAATCCTCGAGGAGGTTCCCGTCCTGGACCGGCGTGCTTGCCTGGTGGAGAAGCGCCCAGTTCGTCGGATAGGTCCCCTGCCCGTACTCGAGCATGTAACTGGCGAAATGCTCGCCGGACGCCGTCCCGTGAATGCTGATCCGCCCGAAGATCACCTCCGGCAGCAGCAGCTTGACCGACGGCAGAGGCGTCTCAACGGCGAGCGCCTTCCACGCGTTGAGCCGTCCGCTGCCGATGTACTGGTCGGCCTGCAACGGGTCGGTGGTGTTGCGGAGGATCGCTTCGACCTGCACGTTTGTGAACTCGGGGTGCTGCGCCAGCACCAACGCCGCCACGCCCGTGACGTGCGGGGCGGACATCGAGGTGCCGCTCAGGAAATCATAAGCGTTGTTCGGCGTCGTCGAATAGACGTTCTCGCCCGGCGCCGCGAGGGCCACCAGACTGCCGAAGTTCGAGAACGACGCCCGCTCGTCTTTGGCGTTGGTGGCCGCCACCGCGAGGGTTGCCGGCAACGCCGCCGGGTAGGAGACCGTGCCGCTGCGGTTGTTGCCCGCGGACGCCACGATCAGGACGCCCAGGGCGTGCGCCGCGTTGATGGCTTCCTCGAGGGCACGACTCCGCTCCGCCAGGCCCCAACTGGCGTTGATGATCCGGGCGCCATTGGCCGTGGCGTAGCCGAGCGCCGCCACGACGTCCGACACGGCGCCGTCCCCACGCTCATCGAACGCCTTGATAGCCAGCAGGGTCGTCCGCCAGCAAACCCCGGAGACGCCCGCCGCGTTGTCGCCCACCGCGCCGATGATCCCCGCCACGTGCGTGCCGTGCGTCTGGTCGTCCATGGAATCGCTGTCATCGCTCACGAAATCGTACCCATGCACGTCATCGATGTAACCGTTGCCGTCGTCGTCGAGGCCGTTGCCCGGGATTTCCCTCGGGTTGATCCACACATTCGCCTCGAGATCGGGATGGAAGTAGTCGATGCCGGTGTCGATCACAGCCACCTTGATGCCGGGATCACCTGTGGTGCGCTGCCACGCGCGCGCCACCCCAATGTCGGCCCCAGCGCGTCCGCCGTTGTCGCCGCCGTTGCGCAAGCCCCATTGCAGGCCAAACTCGAAATCGTTGGGCACCCGCTCCTGCGGAAGGACCTGGCTCAGGCGGAGGAGATAATTCGGCTCGGCGTATAGGACTTCCGGCGCGCGCTCGAAGCGCCGAATCGACGCAGTCAAGTCCGCCCGGTCCTCCAGCTCCACCACGGCCAGGTGGTCCAACAACTCCGCCCCCTGCGCCTGCGCGAATGCCGCGTGCAACTGCGCCTTCCTCACACCGGGCCGCCGGAACGTGCGGACCCTCGGCGCAGCCGCTTCCAACAACGCCTGTTGCCTGGGCGCGGGTGTCCCCGTGCGGAACCTCACGATGACCTGGTGCGGCACGAACCGCGGGGGCTCGTTCGAGACCACGCCGGAGCCTGGCAGGACTGGAGGGACATTCGAGGCAGTCAGGACGGGGCCGCTCGCACTCGATGCGGCCAGCGACGCTTGCGGATCGGCGGCGGCCAGTCGCGCCCCGGTGCAAACGAGCACCCACGCCAGTCGCAGGTGACTGGCGGCGGGCGTGCTCGACCTCGAACCCGGGCGTGCGCCCCAGGCCCACGTACACAATCGCATCCAGCCTAATCTAACCCGATCCGCGGCCAACGCAACGCAAAGCCGGTCCTATAACGGGTACCGACAAGGCGAAGTTGCTGCATCATTCCAGCAGCAGGCGGGCGCGATAGAAGCGACGGGGCAGAGCCTTGGCCGATGCATCGGCAACACGCAGCAGGTCATCCACTGCCGTCAGCGTGAGCAGTGGCTCCCATCGATCGAGATCGCTCGACGCCTCGATCACAACCCGGCTGCCGGGGGTCACCTTCACACTCAGGAGGAGCGATCCATTCTCGTCCCGCACCACGGCATCGCTGGTGAACACAGGCACGGTCAACACGCGCAGGAGCGCGGGTTCGCTGGTGATGCTTCCGGCCGCAGTCGTGACGGTCACAGCGTAGAGCCCGCCATCCGGCAATTGGACGCTCGGCAGCCTCAGGCTCGAGTTCGTTTCCCCCGGGATGTCTGCATCGCCCTTGCGCCATTGGTAGCTCAGGGGTCCCGTGCCTGTGGCGCCAACAGAAAGAACCAAGTCGGATCCGATCAGGACATTGGTGGCCTGGGGATGAGCGGTGATCGTGGGCTTGAATAGCCGCACCTCGAAGCTCCGCTCGACGGGTGTAGCCGCCGCCCAGCCGTTACCTCCAGCTTGGGAGGCGCGAATGGTGACTGTCCCAGGCTCAGCCAGGGTGACCGATTTTCCGCTGATGGTTGCAGGACCGCTGACGACCTCGAAGCTGACGGGCAAACCGCTGCTCGCCGAGGCCGACAACGTGAACGGGGGATCGCCCAGGTAACGGTCCGTCAGGGCGTCGAACGCAATCGTCTGGGACAGCGGTTCCGACGCGCGGATGGTTAGCACGCCATCGGTTTCACCAGCACCGTTGCGCGCCACCAAATGGATGCGGTACAGCCCCCCAGCGCTCGCCACCCCGGACAACACCCGCGCCACCGGATCAAACGACGCCCAACCAGGCAGCCCACGCACCTCGATCGCCTCGG
>Ga0233425_10000508_pt1 | contig 99913 bp, 101 predicted proteins | sample Watercolumn_Towu_2_FD_181712 | JGI IMG/M metagenome (GOLD analysis project Ga0233425, IMG submission 181712) | Freshwater microbial communities from Lake Towuti, South Sulawesi, Indonesia - Watercolumn_Towuti2014_140_MG | ecosystem: Environmental > Aquatic > Freshwater > Lake | place...
CAAGTTGTGCTTGATACCAATGTTTTGCTGGCTGGTCTGCGGTCGCCCCGTGGCGCTTCGTACCGGGTGTTGAGTCTATTGGGCCGCGGCTACTTTGCGGTTCACCTCTCGGTGCCGCTCATCCTCGAATACGAGAGTGTGCTCTTGCGATACCTTGACGAACTCCCCATTACGCGCAGCGATGTGGATGAGGTTCTCAACTTCATCTGCCAAGTGGGAATCGCTCATGAGATCTACTACTTGTGGCGTCCGTTCCTGAGCGATCCTGACGATGACATGGTTCTCGAAGTGGCAGTTTCGAGCAGCAGCGCCGCCATCGTAACGTTCAACAAGCATGACTTTCGCGGGTGCGAACGCTTCGGCCTCCGGCTGCTGACACCCGCTGAACTACTGAACGAGATCGGAGTCTTGCAATGAGTGCCTTGAATCTACGTTTGCCAGAGTCGCTCCATGTGCAGGTGCGCGAGCTGGCGGAGCGCGATCGGGTTTCGATCAATCAGTTTGTCACCCTGGCCGTGGCCGAGAAAGTTGCGGCGCTGCGCACCCTGGCCTACATCGAACAGCGCGGCCAGCAGGGCAGCCGCGAGAAGTTCGACCGCGTCCTGCGCAAGATCGCGGAGGCAGATCGAGAACCTTATGGGGCGGACCGGTTGCTGGAGAAAGCCGGTCTCGAGCCAGGGTGAAGGCCACTGCCGGGATTGATACGGCATTAATCTCGAAGTCCGGCGAGCCTTCCGTCTTGTAGGCGCGATCGCTTTACAACCAGATAAGGTCGATGATGGACACCATCCATCCTGTGCCCAGTTGATCGAGAAGTTCAACTGGGCGGTGACCAAGGCTGAGTTGACACAATCTACGCTCAGGAGCATATCAGATGATGTAATATGTGTATACTTTCTACGACGGAGTGGTATGCTGCCCCATCCGCATCCCATTGCCCACGTCTTGTCACTGACCAGAAGGCACAGCCACCCGGAATCCATAGTAACCGCCCAGACCGAAAGGCCCACCTCGACCGCGAACAGTACAACTCACCCCAAAATCAGTATTTCCCTCATGGTTGAACGCTCCTCCGCGCAGTATACGGGGGCCAACGTCTGCTTGATTTTCGCGTCCATCATCGGCTGTATAGGGATATGGCCAGTCCAGACTGCTGGTCCATTCCCAAACGTTACCAGACATATCGTAAAGCCCATGCGTGCCGGCTGAATAACTACCAATAATACTTGGGAGAGGTAGTCCACTTCCAGAAAAACTGGTTATTGATGGTGATGGCAAACCATTACCCCATGCAAAAATGCGACCGTCATCTCCACGACATGCCTTCTCCCACTCTGCTTCTGTAGGCAAACGACCTCCCACCCACCTTGCATAAGCATCGGCTTGGAACCAATCTACATGTGTCACCGGAAGATATGCATACTGTTGCTTGTCCCAGTATTCATTATGTGGAGCCACACATGTTTTGGCCTCAACACATCTCCTATATTGCCTATTCGTGACTTCAGTGCGCTGAATCCAGTAGTCATCTACCCAGACTTTCTGCTGAGGCATTTGATCGGGATATGCCTCCTTGTCATCCCTGTTTGAGCCCATAACAAACCAGCCCTCCGGGATCCAAACGTGGATCGGAGTGTCAGGTGGGGGATCCAGCGATTGGGCTTCCCAAAACCGGGCAAAGGCTGTGGGAAAGTCGCTTTTTGCAGCCAATAACTCTCCCTCCTGCACCAAGCGGGTTGCCACTTGCCGACGCACGTCCTCGATCTCAGCCTCAACATTTATGCCCAGATCTGTGTTGGTAGCCTTTGCTGCCTGGAGTTTCTTGATGGCACCAAGGGCATCTCCCCGCTCTTTCAGCATATACGCTTCCTGAAGCAGCGCCAGCCCGGCTTGGCGAGTCAACTGATCCTGGGCCAATTTGGCGTTGCTCCAGCCCCAGATAGATGTCGTCAGGGCCAAAATCGCCACGACACCCGCTACCATTCCCAGTATACGAATGTGCTGACTTTGGCGTCGCTCATGTTCGGCCGTACTTTGGGCCTGACGAGAGGCAGCCAGGAATTCCTGTTCGTTAGGTTCCATTTTTTCCCGATGATCGGCCACCCACACCTCTGCTGCTGCCAGCGCCGCATCCCGCAAGAGAAGGCCCGACGAGTGGCCCTGCTCATCCCATAGCACTGCCTGCCGCTGCAACGTGCTCAGGTGCGCCGGGAACCATACCGCGTTACTCCCCCGAATCGGCTCCACGAACCGATCATGCACCAGTTCCACCCACGCGCCGCCGGCGCGCACCTCGGTGTGCAAGAGGAATCGCCTGGCCAGGCCATCCACGGCCGCGTTGGGGATCGTGCCGGTGCGGCCGCTGGTCTCGTTGCGGAACACGGTGTTGCGGATGCCAGTCTCGGTGAGCAGCTCCTTGTCGAACCAGGTCCGCAGCGCCCGCTCGCTCACGCCGGCCGCGGCCACCCGTTCATCCGCCAACACCGCGGCCAGCGTGTCGGCGTAGAACTGCTCCAACGCCCGATCCACGTTCCCCGCCTCGGCCAAATCCGCCTCGGTGATGTAGCGGGTTACGGGTTGCGGGTTGGAAGGTTGCAGGTTGGAAAGTGGCAGGTTAGAGTTACTCTCCCCAACCTGTAACCCGTAACCCTCAACCCGTAACCCGAAACCTTCAACCTGCAACTCGGAACCTTCAACCTGCAACCGCGCAAGCCGCTCCCACATCTGATAACATACCACCTGCAACTGCACCGGCTCCACGTACTGCCCGGCGACCGTCGCCGCTTGCCCCGGCACGCGCACCTGGCGGAGATCCTCCACCAGCTTCTCAGCCACACCGGCCGCGAAGGGGCGGCCGGCCAGCAGCGCCGGCTCGCGGATCGCATCCAGCGCGGCCACCACGCTCATCCGCTCCATGTGGAAGCGGGCGCGCAGCCGATCGGCCATGAGCGCCGCGTAGGGGTCGAGCGCGGCCACATAATCCTCGCGCAGCGTCAGCACGACCCACAGGTTGGGATCATCGCGCAGCGCAGCGTCGAGCTGGCGGAAGAATTCCTCCCGTTCACGCCAGCGGCCGGGATGGCTGGTGACGATCTCCTCGAACTGATCAATGATCAGGACGAACGGCTGGTCGCCGGCCGCGGCCGACGCGGCCGGCGGCTGCGGCACATACTCCCAGTGCTCCCCGTCCGCGGTGGTCAGGCCCGCCAGGAACTCGGCCAGGGAGAGGTGGGCCAGCCGCCCCGGATCGCCCGCGCCCCGATCGAGGCTGAGCATCAGGTTGAACAGATAGATGTTGTCCACCTGAGCCACGCCGGGCGGCAGCTCACCGCTGACCCGGCCCACGGGCAGCACGGTGAAGCCCTCGTCTTGCAGGCCGGGGATCAACCGGGTGTTGAGCAGCGAGCTTTTCCCCGCGCCCGACTGCGCGTAGAAGAGCAGCAGCCGCTCCGATACGACGCGCGCCAGCAGGTCGCGCGCCTCCTGTTCGCGGCCGAAGAAGAGGCGACTCTGCTCCCGCTCGAAGGTGCGCGGGCCGACGTAGGGGTTGGTGAGGAGATTCGGTTCGGGTATCATGTCATTGCCCCGTCATCATCTGCCGCAAATGCTGCGTGTACTCGGCCAACTCGCCCCAGAACACCTCGAAGCGGGCCTCGCGGCGCACGTAGTCGTCCAGGTAACGTTTTTCCGCTTCGTTCGGCGTCACTTGCAGCGCCACCACGCCCCGATCCTCCTGCTTGCTGCTGGGCTTGATCAGCCCGGCGTAGAGGGCGCGGAAATCCCAGGCCGCCAGGCTGTAGCCCAACAGGATCAGGTCGTTGAAGAGCGCCTGGCGCACCAGCGCATGGACCCGGTCGGCCGCGTTATTGCCCTGCCCCTGGCAGACGTTGACCAGGAACTCCAGGTGATCGTCTTCGGTCAGCACCAGCGAGTCGGGGTAGGCGTCCAGCCCGTGCAGGTGATAGACCAGCGGCTCCAGCGCGGAGGGCCGGTAGGCGCCGTCAATGGCCGGTTCGATGCTGTCCAACTCCTTGCGCCAGCGGCATACCTCGGTGCGCGGGGCCTTGCCCGCCCGCCGGAGCGCATCCTCGATGAAGGTGTAGGGGCTGGTGGTCAGCGCGACCCGCACCGGCAAGTCGGCCCACACCCGCATCGCGGCCGCGGGGCCATCATCGAAGCGAGGTAGCCCCAGCAGATGCGCGAACTCGCTGACCGTCCGGCTATCTACCTGGGCTTCGGCTTCGGCCAGCAGGTCCGGGTCGGCGCCGCCGGCCTGGGTCGCGAAGTAGATGTGGTTCTTGACCCAGTTCAGGTAATCGGCCTTGAGCGCCTGATCCTGCAACCCGCGGCGGCCCTGCGGATCCTCGGCAAAGAGCTGGCGGTACTTGGCGACCTTGACCAGGTTGTCGCGGTCGGGCAGAGGATACCCCGTGTAGGCGGCGTAGCCCTGGGCCAATTTCTGCCAGCCGCCCAACACCAGGTTGGCCAGGGCCGCATCGCTGACCACGGGCACCACCCGCCCCGCGCGCAGGCGCTCCACGAAGCTCAGTTGGATCGGGTTGCCGGGTTGGGGGCCGGCCGGTTTGTAGATGGGCATGATGAGGCTACCTCCACATCTATCTTAAGCCGCATCCTTCGACTACGCCCCGCGACCCTTCGACTCCGTTTCACTTCGCTCCGGGACTGCGGGGCTTCGCTCAGGATGCTCGCGGCTGCAAGGGCGCGCCTCGCGGCCGCCCCGATGGGCAGGCGCAAGGCTGTGTCCCTACTGTGACCATTGCCCGACGCTATAAACATTGATCACCTTATCCCGTTCTTTGGCGTAGATCATGAAGCCTTTCTCGAACTCCTGCAGAGGCCGGTCGCCGCCGATCTCGGCCGCCAACGGCTTGCCGATCCGCTGGCGCACGTCGGGGTTCTCGCACCACACCTTGCCGAAGCCCAGGCGCGGGTTGCCCAGGCTCTCGGCGTCCTTACACGCGAACTCGGGGCGCGCCTCCGCCGGTAATGTGTAGACGCGATATTCGCCGCCGTCGAAGAAAACGTAGATCTTGTCGTTGTCCTTGCGCCACAGCATCCAGCCGCGCTCGAACGCCTCGTAAGCGGTCGTGACGCCGGCCTCCGCCGCGGTCGGGCAGCCGATCCGGCTGCGGTCCCAGGCGCGGGCGAACGTGGCGCCGGTCGTCAGGCGACATACAACGGCCAGCGCGGTCTGCGTCACTCGCACCTGAGCCAGTTGCGTCTGCTGAGCGATAATTTGCCTCTGCTGATAGGCGGCCATCGTCGCTGTCTGCTGGGCGAAGACCTGCAGGTTGGCGGTGGGCGATGGCGCCGGAGTACTGGTGCGCACAACCGTCAGCGCAGGCCGCGGCGTAACGCCCGGCGATAATGGGCTGGGGGTAAGCGTGGGGCGGGTGGGGGGCGGCGTCGGCGTCGCAGTGGGCGCGGGCGGCGCCGCAGCCATGGCGAGCACCGTCAGGTTGGCCTGCAGGGCGGCCTCCAACTCGTTCATGGCGCGCACCTGGGCCATATTCGCTGCCTGGGCTGTGACCAACGCCACCGCGGCCTCTGTGCTGGCGGCTTCCGCCGTCTCCTTTTGGGCCAGCGCGCGGGCCTCGGCGGCGGCCGCGCGCCGCGCCTCGACCTGGATCTGCGCCCGGCTCCACAGCGCCCAGCCCGCCAGCGCGATGAAGACCAGCGCGAGCGCGACCGCGCCCCAGGCGATGGTCCGTTGGCGATGGCCCACCCGGCGCGCCTCGGCCTGCTGCCCGGCCGTCACGAAAGCCCGCTCCAGCTCGCCGAAATCGGCCGGGCTGGCCGCGATCTGCGCCACGGCCGCCGCCAGTTGCGAGCCGCCGTACAGTTGGCTCGCCGGCTTGCCTGCGTCCAGCCAGGCCTGCGCGTCCAGCGTCAGCGGGTTCAGGTTACGGTCGAACCAGGCCCGGTTCGACCGACGGATCGGCTCCACGAACCGGTCATGCACCAGCTCGATCCAGGTATCCCCGCCGCGGGCCTCGCCGCGCACCAGGAAGCGGCGCTGCAAGGCGCGCACCACGGCGGTGGGCAGGCTGCCGGTCATCTGCTCGCCCTGGCGCACCAGCCCGCGCGTGCCCGCCTCGGTGAGCAGCTCCTCATCGAACCAGGCCCGCAGTTGCCGCTCGCTCACCCCCGCGGCCGCGGGATCGGCCAGCGCGGCGGCCAGGGTTTCCTCGTAAAACTGGCGCAGCGCCCGATCTACGTTCCCCGCCTCGGCCAGCTCCGCCTCGGTGATGAACCGTCCCGCTGGCTCCTGACCCCCGCCGCTTGACTCCCGACTCCTGACCCCCGCCCCCTGTATCCGCTCCCACAACTGGTAACACACCACCTGCAACTGCACCGGCTCAATGTACTGCCCGGCGACGGTCGCCCGCTGCCCCGGCACGCGCACCTGGCGGAGGTCCTCGACCAGCTTTTCGGCGATGCCGGGCGCGAAGGGCCGGCCCCCCAGCGCGGCCGGCTCGCGGATCGCGTCCAAGCCGGCGGCCACGCCCAGGCGCTCCATGTAGAAACGGGCGCGCAGCCGGTCGGCCATGAGGTGGGCGTAGGGGTCGAGCGCGGCCACGTAATCCTCGCGCAGGGTGAGGACGACCCACAGGTTGGGATCGGCCTGCATCGCCGCGTCGAGCTGGCGAAAGAATTCTTCTCGTTCGCGCCAGCGAGCGGGGTGGCTGGTGATGATCTCCTCGAACTGATCCACAATCAGGGCGTAGCGCCGCGCGCCGGGCGTGGGGGGAACGGGGATCGCCGCGGGGTCATAGACCCAACCCTTGCGCTGGCGGCCCGTCTTGTCGGCGATGGCCTGCCGGGTCAGCCGCGCCAGGAAATCGCCCAGGGTGACGTGCGCCAGCCGCGCCGGGTCGGCACCTTCGTCCATGCTGAGCAGCAGGTTGTAGATGAAGATATTGTCCACCTGCCCGACGCCGACCGGCAGCTCGCCGCTGACCCGGCCGACGGGCAGCACGACGAAGCCCTTCTCCGCCTGCAACTGCGGGATCAGCCGCGTGTGCAGCAGCGAGCTTTTGCCTGCGCCCGACTGCGCGTAGAAGAGCAGCAGCCGCTCCGACAGCACGCGCGCCAGCAGATCGCGCGCTTCACGCTCGCGGCCGAAGAAGAGGTGGCGCTGCTCGTAGGCGAAGGTGCGCGGGCCGACGTAGGGGTTGATGGCTTGGGAAATTGGTAGATTGGTAGATCGGGAGTTGGGTGGCTGGGTCATGGGCTGCGCAGCTCCTTGAGGGCGTAATCTTCCAGGCTGCCCCAGAAGATGTCGAAGCGCGCCTCGCGGTCGAGATAGCCTTGCAGATACTTCTCCTGCCTGGCCCGCTCCTCCGGCGGCAATTGCACCACGCACACCCCGCGGCGGTCGCGCTCTTGCCCGGTCTGGCGGATCAGGCCGTAATACAGCCCGCGGAAGGCCCAGCTATCCAGCCGGAAACCGAGCAGGATCACGTCGTCGAAGAGCGCGCCCCGCACCAACGCCGGCAGGCGGTCGGCGCTCTCCTTGCCGCGACCCTCGGCCAGGTTCACCAGCATCTCCAGGTGATCGTCCTCGCTGAGCGCCAGCGAGCCGGGCAACGTCGCGCCGGTCTGCGGATGGGCGTCCAGCCCGCACAGGTGATAGACCAGCGGCCGCGCGGCGCTGGGCCGGTAGTCGTCGGGGATCAGCCACAGATCCTTCTCCGGCGCATCCACCGGGCCGCGCCAGCGACACATCTTGGTGAGCGGCTCCTTGCCTGCCCGGCGCAGCGCATCCTCCAGGAAGGTGGTGACGCTGATGGTCAGATAGGTCTTGAAGGGCAGGTTAGCGAAGATTTGCAGCGGGAGCGTCTGAGGCAGGTCGAAGCGCGGATAACCCAATAGGTGGGCGAAAGCCGTCACGCCGACGCGGTCGGCCTCGGCGCGGGCGGCGTCCAGCGTGTCCGCATCCACGCCCGCGGCCCGGGCCTCGCGATAAATGTGGTTCTTCAGGCACTCCAGGTAGAATTCCTTGCCGGCGGCATCACTGGCGCGATTGGTGTAGCGATCGTAGTTGGCGAGCTGGCCGATGTCGGGCGGGTCCGGGTAGGGGTAGCCGATCCGCTGCGCGTAGTATCGCCTGAACGCCTCGAAGCCAAAGAGCGCCAGGTCGAAAATCGCGCTGTGGCTGAGGATGGGCAACGCGGCGCCGGCGCGCACCCGTTGGGTGATGCTCTGCGGCTGGCTGGCCGCCGTCGTGTCCTCGTCGTCCCAGATGGGCATGGAACTTAACCTCCGACTGCTACCCCGACACCTGTCATGCTGAGGCCCGTCGTTTGGGCCGAAGCATCTCATTTGCCATCGCGAGACGCTTCGCTCGTGGCTCGCGATGCCTGAATTCGGCTGACACACCCGCTCAGCGTGACGAGGCCAAAGCAATACGCAGCGCTAGGCAATCACCAGCACCACGCGAAACCCGCGCCAGGCGATCTTGCTGTCGGGCAGGGCGTTGCCGCGGGCCGTACAGCGCAGATCGGCCGGGGCCGATTTGAACGACCCGCCGCGATGTACCAGCCGGGCAAGGGGCGGCAACCTGCGGGCATCGGCCACCTCGCGACCGTCGGCCGGGTCATACGGATAGCCGAAATCGGGCTGCCCAGGCTGGCGTCCCCACAGCGAGCGCGTCCACTCCTGCACATTGCCCAGCAGATCCTCGACGCCATACGCGCTGGCCCCGGCCCCGTGCGCCGTCACCGCCATTGTCCCGCCGCTCGCCGCATTGCACCGCCCCGCCGCCCACTCCACGCCCCACGGGTATCTGTTCGTAGACACGACTTCAGTCGTTTCGTGAGGCGCCGAACGACTGAAGTCGTGTCTACAAGCCTTCTCCCACTCCGCCTCGCACGGCAGCGTGTAACGCCGGCCGGTCTGCTCGCCGAGCCAGGCGCAATAGGTCAGCGCGTCGTGCCAGCTCACATCCGTCACGGGATGATCCAACCGGCCGGCCGGCGATTCGCGGTTGAACCAACCGGCGGGCGCGGGCTGGGCCTTCCGGTCATTGATGAATGCGGCGTACTCCCTGACCGTCACCGGGTATCTGCCGATGCGGAAATCGGGCAGCGTCACCGCGTGCTGCGGCCGCTCAGACGCCGGCGCGGCGGGATCGTCGTTGCCCATGAGGAACGGCCCGGCGGGGATCAGCAAAGTTTCCGGCTCGAAGGGCTGCATCTCGAACCCCGGCGGCCGGCTCTCGCTGCGCAGGTCGGCGCTGAACCGCTCATATTGGTGCGGGTTCGCGTGCGCGATGGCACCCAACATGGAGATAAGCTGACCCTGTCGTACTGCGAAGTCGAGCAGCAGTTGCACGCGCTGACCCTGGGTCTGGCCCGCAGTAAAGTCCTGGTAAACGTCTGGAAAGCGGTCGAAGCAGAACGCCTTCAGCTCCTCATCGCTGAAGGCGGCGGAAACCAGCTTCCGGATCGCGGCGAGGTTATAACGCATCAAGATGGCCGTATCCTCTCTTGTTGCGGCTTTTTGGGATCACATGCGATGCACTATTCTACTATGAACAGGATTGTTGCGCAACAGGGTCGGTGGAATGCGCCGGAAGCATTTCCGTTCGGGGCAAATCATCATTGCGAGTCAAGCCTGGCATGGTTTGCGCCGGACGGAGCGTAGCAATCTGGCTGCGGTCAGGCGACTTCCGCATCCTGGCCACGCCCTGGCGAGCCTGGCATCGCGCCGGCGCCGTCAGATGGCGGGCCGGCGGCCGCAAGGCCACACGCCTCCTCTACGAAGCCGATCAGCCGCGGCCACTCCCGAAAGTGATGCGTCTCGCCGCTGAGGACGTGCGTCACCCGGGCGCGCCACCTCGGCGCGCCGTCGGGCCGCGGTTCGGGCCAGAGGCGCAAGGTGAAGAGGTGGGAAGTAGCAGGCGCAGATGTCATAGGCGCCGCAGTACCCCGGTGTCTCATCGGCGCGACGGCCGAGCCAATCCATCACGAACGATGTCGTAGCTGCCCTCCGGGTAGCCGCTGATGTGGATGGAAAGTTTGGATGGCATGGCTTCCTATCTCCTTATCGAACGATGTGGTATAATGAAACTCAGCAACCGCACTTTCACGCACGCTTTGGGGAGTATCGTGCCAGTTTCACGATCGCTCCACCTGCCCTGTTGGCCGGAGCGATGCCACGTCGTCAGCAGCATCTGATCTTGGCGTGGGCAGAGTTGCGCCAGGAGCAACTGCTCACTAACTGGGAGCGATTGGCACAAGAAGCGCCACTCATGCGGATTGCGGGTCTGATTTGAGAGAGATAGATATGAACAATCAACTTAGCGAAATGCAATTACACGATGTCACTGACTATACCTCGATCAGAGATTACGTCTTGAGCGTCCGGTTCGATGATGGCACGGAGCAGGTCATTGACTTCGAGCCGATCCTGATTGGCCCGCTCTTTGGCTCATTGCGCGACCCGGGATTGTTTCACCAGGTCCGAGTGGATCCCGAACTGGGCACGCTCATCTGGCCGACCGGTGCGGATATCGCCCCGAACGTCTTATATGACTGGCCCCGGCACGTTGATGCCATCGTCCAACGGCGCCGGCAACGCTGGGCAGCAGACTACAGCACACCTCCAACGGCGCCAACAGATACCCTTCGGCGTCCCCCTCGCTGCACCACTGCCTCGTAACCACGCCGCTCAGCCCGACCGGCCACCAGATCATGTTGTCGGCGCAGAGGTAGCCCGCATGGGCAGGATGTCGCCGGCTGCGAGCCGCTGCCTGACGGTCGAACCGTGAATCGTGGGCTGATCGCGCAAGGCCAACTGATCGCCGTGCTGCGTCACGAAGACCTCCCACTGATTGCCGAGATTGGTCCCGTAGTCGGCATCGGGACAAACCCACGTCGCCGCCAACTCCTGGAACCAGTAAGTCGGCTGCGCGGTCGGGATGCCGGCCGCGATTTCGCCCTCGCCCACCCAGCCCGTGACCGGCCGCCGGTCATCGCCTTCCCGCCGCGGGCTGAAGACCTGCCAGCGGATGATATCGCGGGCCTGGCTGTCCTGCGTGTACCGCTTCACCTCTGGCCCGCCGATGATCTCGACGACGTAGCCGCGGGAGAGCCGCGCGATGCGCTTGCCTTGCGACGTGTCGAAAATCCCCACCCCGGTCGGATCGGTCACCCAGGCGAGGGCGCCGATGTGGAGGCGGGAGGCGAAGGGTAGATTGGAAGATGAGTGTGTCATGGTGTCTCCTTTATGGTATAATAGAGCCTGAACGCGCCGGACGTTCCGGCGGATCGTTGATCTGGAGGCGCGCAATGGCGGTCAACACAACCATGCCGACGATGCTCGATCAGTGGGCCGAACCCACCTGGGAAGTCGCCTGGCTCTTTCCCGCGCAAGGCGCCTGGAGCGAGCAGGAATACCTGGCGCTCGATGCATCGCGCCTCGTCGAATTCTCTCACGGACGGCTGGAGGTGCTGCCAATGCCCACCGACAGACACCAGATGATCGTCGCTTTCCTCTTCACCGCATTCCTGAGCGTCGTACAGCAACTCGGCGGCGCGATCCGCTTCGCGCCGCTGCGCCTGCGCCTCTGGCCGGGCAAGTTCCGCGAGCCTGACATCATGCTCTTGCGCCGCGCCGACGATCCGCGCCGTCAGGAGCGCTACTGGACCGGCGCTGATCTCGTGATCGAGGTGGTCAGCGAAGACGACCCGGAGCGTGATCTGTCCACCAAACGCCGGGAGTACGCCCAGGCCGGCATCCCCGAGTACTGGATCGTGGATCCTCGCAACGAGACCATCGCCGTGCTGCGCCTGGCAGACGCCAGCTATGCGCTCCATGGGCAGTTCAGCGCCGGCGACAGCGCGACATCGGCGATCTTGCCGGCGTTGCGCGTGGCGGTGGGCGCGGTGTTCGCGGCGCAGTGATCATATCGCACCTTGTGTTCTGGTCCGCCATCGAACGGCAAGTCGGGCCACAGGCGCGGGGTGAAAAGGTGGGAGGTGATGGGTTGTGACTCCATAGAGTCTTTCGCTCGTCCGGCTGCTCGGTGTCAGGAACGCCTGCTATGAAAGGTCAGCCAGAAACAGTCATGATGTTTGTTCGACAACCCCATGCCGAGTATCGTATCGCCGGAGCCGTCGGTCGTCGTGGCGAAGATCAGCCTGTCCTTCAATTCGGGGTGAGAGTTTTGTCTCTGGGTTATTGTGTCTTCCAGCTACTGCAACACCAATGGCAAGTAGACTCGGATACCAGTGCTCACAAGGATCTCCACTGGTCGCGCCATTAAGCCTTGATTATCTTCCGCATGTATTATGATCCGATAGGTCCCGGTTCGGGTGAACCCTGTGAATACTCCCTCATAGATATCGTTATTGTTCGCGGGGTTGAATAGGAAGGTCGGTAGGATTTCGGGTTGGAGTTGTTCACCGGTCGGTGGTGGCAGATAGTCCGGTCCATAGACCACACCCCAAACCGAACGCACTTTGGCATCGTCGCGCACATCGGCGCGGAAAACGCCACGGCTCTGGCTGATGGTTGTTGGTGTAGTGACGCTAAAGATGTGCGGCGGCCATTCCTCGCCAGCCAGTGTATTAGCGAAAGCAAAACTGCGCTGCGCGGCGGTGACGCCATCGTCAAGCTCATTTGGCAGGCGATTACCGTTAGAGTCTAGCCAGGCATCCTGTAGCGCGAAGACACGCCGTGCTACAGCGCGAGCTTCAACAAAGCTGGTCAGAATATTGAAGCCTTGTTGGAGGTTGGTCAAGAAGTGATCGGAAAAGTACGCGCCGTTACGCGAGGCTTTGGCATCGGTCGTAGCTGTCGTCGAGGTGACGATCACGCGGCCGGGTTTGCTGATGCTGCGCGTGCCTTCGATGAAGCTGCCTGATTCACACGCTTCGATAAAGACATTGATGCGCAGACCAGGGCGTGAAGCCTCCAATTGGCTCAGCCAGCCATTTAGATCATCGGGGGCGAGACGCTGGCCGCTAACTTCATCTAAGTAGAGGATATCAGGCTGGCCGTGATCAATCATATAGAGATTAAAGACACCATTATTCGAGAGACGTGCAGCAGCCCAGTTGATGATGCCATTGCGCAGGCTGTCGCGGGTAAGGGCGGCATCATAGCCAGGAAGTCGTGAGTCAGTTGCCAGATAGAGGATCGTGCTGTCATCGTAGCCATTCTGTTGGAACAGTCTGTATACCTGTTCCGTGACGTTATGGATATTCTTCTGCAGCGGATCACCGCCACTGAGTCGGCCAGCGGCGATGATGAGCACTCGGCTTGATGTATCCGTAACCAGCGGCCGCACGGAAAGTGTATAGCGCACATGGTTGCCGGCTTCCAACGTGTCATGGTTGTTCAGCCGCAGACGAATCGGCCCACTGGCGATGGCGGTGAAATCCAATCGCACCCCAGGCGTGAAGCTACGGAACCATGAATCGTCGGGCAGATTATCACAGGCAGTGTATAATTCCAGATCTACATCGGCAGGTGAATCGGACGAAGGGAGCACATCTATCCGATATTTTGTGCCTTCAGTGGCTGTAAAGACTGCCCAGTCTACATCACCGACCTTGTGGAAGGTGTGCTCCTGCGATGCGCCATCGGTCTCGATGGCGCGCGCTTGGGTGCAGGAATCATCGTCTTCGTAAGGGTCTCCTACTGCGCCAGGCGCGCGCGTGGGAGTAGCGGTGGGTGTACTGCTGGTCGTTGGCGTTATCGAACGGGTAGGGGGTGGGGTCGGTGTGGCGCTGGCGGTTGCCGTAGGAGTCGAAGATGGCGTGGCGGTATGCGTTCTACTGGCCATCACAGTGGGGGTCGTGGTCGGTATATCTGTCGCCGTGGGTGTGGATGAAGGCGTGCTGGTGGGGGTTGCCTGCCCCGTAATGCGTAAGATGAGCAGTCCACCTTCGTAATCAGCGACGTAAACATAGTTGCCAGCCACCGTCACGCCATAGCTGCGTCCCGGCGTGTCGTAAAAGCTGACCTCGGCTGGCGCGGTCGGGTTGGCGACGTTGATTACCCGTAACCCAGTGCCATCATCGGCGACATAGGCATAGCCATCAGCAAGCGCCACGCCATTAGCAGATCCCGGCGTGTTATAAACACCGACCTCGGCCGGCGCTGTTGGATTGGCGATGTCAATTATCTGCAAGCCTCCAAACCCATCGGCGACGTAAGCATAGCGCCCAGCTACCACGACGTGGTTTGCATTACCTGGAGTGACAGAGACGAGGGCCCCAACTTCGATCAGCGCGGTCGGGTTCGCAATATTGATCACTCGGAATCTGGCCTGGAAATCAGCGACATAAGCATAGTTGCCGGCAATAGCCACGCCTTTGGCTGCTCCCGGCGTATCGTAGGCTCCGACCTCGACCGGCGCGGCTGCGTTCGCTATGTTGATCACCCGCAGCCCGCCATCCCCATCGGTGACATAAGCGTAGTCGCCTTCCACCGCTACGCCGAAGGTATGATCTGATGTGTCATATATGCCGATCTCGGCCGGCGCCGCCGGGTCCGCTACATTGATCACCCGGAGTCCGGCATCGCCATCGGCGACATAAGCGTAGTTGCCAACCAATGCTGCGCCTATGGTGTCGCCCGGTGTATCGTAGAAGCCAGTTGAAACCGGCGCGGCCGGGTTGCTCACATTGACGATTCGCAACCCTGCGGATCCAGTGCTGAGATAGGCGTGGCTGCCTTGTGCCGCGACACCGTAAGCCAATCCTGGCGTGTCGTAAGAACCGACCGAAACTGGCGCAACTGGGTTGGCCACGTTGATCACCCGCAGCCCCCTATCGTATTCAGCGACGTAGGCATAGCTGCCCACTACGGTTACGTTCCTCACATCTCCCGTAGTATTATAAGCGCCGACTGAGACCGGCGCAGCCGGATTCGCCACATTGATGATTCGCAACTGGCCAAGGTGCCCGTCGGCAACGTAGGCGTAGCTACCTGCTACTGCCACACTATAAACATACCCATACGTATTGTAGAAGCCGACTTCGACCAGTGCATCTGGGTTAGTCACATTGATCACTCGTAGCCCAAGAAATCCATCGGCAATGTAGGCGTAACTACCTGCTATCGCCACCCCATAGGTGTACCCAGGCGTATCGTAGAAGCCGACTTCAACCGGCGCGACCGGGTTAGTCACATTGATCACCCGCAGCCCACTGTTGCCATCACTGACATAAGCATAGTTGCCTACAACTGTCACGTCCTGAATGAAATCAGGTGTGTTATAGATGCCGACTTGAACCGGCGAGGCCAAATTCGTCACGTTGATCACCCGCAGACCGTGCCAGTTATCGGCAACATAGGCATAACTGCCCGCCACTGCTATCTGTCGGGCTTCTCCCGATGCGTAGAAACCGGCCTCGAATGGCGCGGCCGGATCCGCCACATTGATGATCCGCAGCCCCCCAGGGTATCCAGTGGCGATAAAAGCGTGACTTCCTTCGACTGCTATATCGGACACGATGCCAGGTAGCACCGCCGTCTGTCCGACGATGGTTGGATGAGTTGGGTCGGTGATATTGAAGATCATCAATCGCGGGCCAACACCGACGTAGGCGTAATTGCCCGCCACAGCCACGGCTCGCACAGCGCCGCCGATCTGCCCGGCCAATTCGACCTTCAAGACATCCGGTCCTGTGATGTTGCCCGGGGAGGAGGTAGACGAGGGGCCTATCGCCGCCAGTGTGCGGCTAGACATCTGGTCGAGTATAGATCTCAGCCCCAGTCCGACCATTAGTAATCCGCTCAGAATGATCCATAGGCTTTGTCTATACATCGGGCAGCCTTCTCCTCATCTGATCACTAACGGCAAATAGAGCTGCGCGCCTGTGGAAAAGCGCAGCGCCAGCGGCCGTGCCTCGATATTATCGCTATCCTCGGCGTAGATCACGACACGATAACTCCCACGCTCATTGAAACCGTGGTAGGATGCGGCGTACCAACTATTGCCCTGATCAAGCAATACAATTGTGGACAATGTTTCGGTCGCCAACTCCTCCCCAGGCGCGGGCGGTTGGTAGGAAGGGGGATAGATTACAGCCCACACACGACGTACTGTCCGATCATCCAACACGCGCGCGCGAACCACTCCAGCGCCACTTTCAATCGTCGTTGGGCCCATGGCTTCAGCAATATATGGCGGCCACGGTTCATCGGCGAGTGTGCCGGAGAAGTTGAAGCCGCGGCGTTGAGCTTCTCGACCATCGTCGGGATCATTGGGCGTGCCATTACCGTTGTCATCAAGCCACGGTGTTTGCTCCATGACGATCGCGCGTACCGAATCACTGGCACTCCGAAAGCCCTGATACAGGCTTTCTCCGCGGCCGAGGCTGGCCAGGAAATGATCGGAGAAGATCGCGCCTTTGGTGGAGGCGTATGCCACATTGTTCGAGCCTGTAGAGGTTATCACCACGCGCCCCGTTTTGCTGATACGCTGCGTCAGGTCAATGAAACTGCCAGAGTAACACGCCTCAATAAAGATGTTGACCTTGAGGCCCGGACGAAGCGTTTCCAATTCGTTGAGCCAGTCGTCCAACTCTCCGGGTGTCACGACCTCGGCGCGAGGATTGTCCAGATAGATCAGGTCGCGGTTACCGTGATCCATCAGGTAGAGGTTGAAGGGTTGCTCAGGGCCGACGCGTTCGATGGCCCAACTAATGATGGCAGCGCGCAGGTTGGCGCGTGAGGCACGAGCATCCACTCCGGGCAGTGCCAAGTCAGTAGCCAAATAGTAGATGCGATCGTTGGTGTAGCCGTGGGCCTGGAAGAGGCGATACACTTGATCGGTAACAGCATGAATGTTCGGCTGCAAGCTATCGGCTTCTTTCAGACGACCGGCGACGATTATCAAGGCGCCAACACGCGGCTGTTCCTCGAACTGGCGGTATAGGTTTTCGACGGCGTCTCGAATTTCCAAAGCTCCTTCTCGAAGAAGCGAGACCATGACCACTTGGGTTTATACCAAGGGCCACTAACCGATCTATTATCGGCCCACACCGTGAGATTTCCCTTGAGCGCCTTGGTTTGCGCCTGGATATTTACACAGAAACTTACCTGGGAATTTGCATAGTTTGCTGAACCGCGAGTAGGTAGCGAAGTGTTCAACAAATCAGCCGCTAGTGTGCCACCACCGCGAAGCAGTTGGGCGTTAGCAGAGGCGCTAGCTTCTGCGCGTGCTGTCACGCTGGGCGTGATTTTGCCTTCGAAGTTGCCTGAGGTGAGTGAGCAAATGTTGTGCTTATACGACCAGTCCAGACTAAAGTAGCCGCTGCCGCGCACATTGAAGTCAGCAGTGAGCGCACCATAGATCGGCACCGACTTGGTGACATTGAAAACGGTAATGCTGCCCTTGTAGAGATTGCCACTCTTGTTAGTGCTGCAAGGTACCGTCTTGTCATACTCCTTCTTGATCAACCCACCACCGATGTTGATGTAGGCTCTGAGTCGGAAGTTACTACCCTTGCCGCGTGCCAGCAACTCACCATAGAGCAGGTTCTTCGTGTAGGACCAGATCTTGGCATCGGCAGACTGGCGCACGATCAGCGTCGGGTCGTATTTTGGCGGTGAGGCGATATCCATGGACCCTGGCAGGTCAACCCCCACAGTCGAGCCGCCAAGATGTCGGTTCCATTTTTCGGTATAGTAGCCGCTAGGCAACGAAAGCACCGCCTGACTATGGATGCTTAGAGCATCTACGGCATCCTTGCTCAGCTCGGAGCGACCTGACAAAATAGCCGCAGCTATCTCGCGTTCCATGAAGAGATCAACGTTGTTCTCTACTTCGGCATTCGTTTTGTTCAACGCGCTGACCAGTAGCCCCTCTGCCTGGTCGCCCGGTATCTTGCGCAAAGCAGTCAACGCTGAAACCCGCACCCCCAATGTGTCGGAAACCTGTGTGGCGCTGGCGACTTGAACAGTGCCGCTGATGTAACTCTGTATAGCGCCCAATGCCGCTGGATCACCCGTGTTCCCGAGGGCATCCAAATAGAGGATAACTTCATTGTCATTGGCGGCCTGCTGCAACCCGTTGAGCAACTGCTGGGTAATCGCTGCCGCTGCGGGGCCATCCAGATGATCGGCAACGGTGCCCAGTACGGTCACAGCAGTATCCCGCAACGGTGAGTTCGTGTCGCTGATTACCTGCTGAATGGATTCCACCGATATAGTGATGGGTGTCTGTAGCAGTACCATGCCAATGAGGGCGTGCTCCGTGCTGGTGATACTGAGTGTCGCGCTCAGACTGGCAGCAGCGACATTGGGATTGCCCAGGATACCGCCCAAGACTTCCTGGGCTTTTGGCGACCCCACCCTGGTCAATACGTCAATATAGGCATTGACGATATCGGGATGACTGCTGTGCTGTTGGATGCGCCCTTGAATCTGGGCGATCACCGTCTGCTCCTCGCTGTCATCGGCGAAAACCAGATCTGCGATCCAGAGCACATATTCCGGATTGGTTGGTTCAGCTTCCAAGCGCGCGAACTCATCGGCCAGGTTGATCTTGCTCAGATCAATTCCCTTGGGGTTGGGTAACTGCTCACTCAGTCCGGCGCCTAAATCAGCCACTTGATAGATAGCTGATTGAGCCGAAGCCAATGCCGCCGGACTGGCATCGGCCACTGAACGTAGGATGAGCGTTCCTGTGTTTTTCATCAGTGACCAGGCTGCCACGCCGTCCAGACCAGGATTGCCCGTGCTCGGTGGATCGGCGCTTTCATCTGAACTCTGCATAGCCTCTATGTGGTTCACTGACTGGAACACTCCGTTGGCGTTCATCAACAGGTTAACCGTGTTGTTCTGGCGTAATGTGGCAAGGCCCTCACCAGAGCTAATCAGGTGAGCGAAGCTGTCCTGGTTGTAGGTCTTGGTAATTGCTGCGCCAGCGGCCAAGTCACTGAGGGTGTAATTGACCGTGTATCGGCCTTGTGCGCCCTGCTCTTCTACGCTATAGGCGTTTTCTTCTTTCAGGGTCACTTGCAGCGCATTGACAATGCCCTTCTGCATATTGACCGCCAGCAGCGGTGCGCCTTGCGGCGTTGAGACTTCCGTCACGACGCCCGCAGCAGTTTGCTTGAAGAGCAAGGGCTGGAGCAAGGCGTTTGCCAACTCGGTGTACTCAGCGCCTTGCAGCACATTGGCTGTCGCACCATCTGTGCTGCATACAAAAGGCGAATTGATGGTGACCTGCCCATTGATGCTTCCATCATTGGCCTTTCCTGTGATGGTGACATCCACCACACCGCTCATGATGGTCTTCTGTTGTCCGGCATTCTCAAGGGGGCCTTCGCTATCACGGCCAAATGATTGAGAGTCTACTACTATCTTCCAATCATAGCGATAGGTTTTGCCGGCCAGGTAGTTCAGTTGGCGGGCAGCTATCGCGGCCGGTCGTGCGAGGTTAATGATGCTGCTGCTCACCGTGGCAATGGCCTGGGCGATTTGTCCAGGGCGAGCAATAAATGGTAAGAAAACCGTATTGGTGATACTGCAGTCCGGATTGACGCGAGTTGGGGCCTGGGGCGCCGCAGATACCGCTGCTGCCGGCAACACTCCAAGAGACAGAATAACACTCAATATCAGGTTGAGGATCTTGGTCACACTATTTAGCCCACATGCACGATTAGGGTTCATGGGTTACACTCCTTTTGTGAATCATGCTAACCAACAAAACTCGAATACAGGATGATGAGTTGAGGATGTTCTGGCTCTTGGTGCCCTGGACCTCCCTTCGTTGATAAAGATCGCTAAACACCATCGTTCGGTGTCCCCTGTTCATTCCTCGCGCAGCGAGCAGTCCGCGTCGCAGACGCCATCCGCGGTGTCTGCGGTCTTGGTGACGACGAAAGTGGCCGCGCGGGCGGGCGCGGCCCAACTCACGAGCGCCAGCAATGCCGCGATCAGGCTCGCTGCGCACAGCAGCGCCAGCGAGAGACGCCGTCCACCGCGCGGATTTCGCACCGCGTAGCCGTGATGATCCGAGATCTGCATGTAATCTTTTGGCATCATACTTTCTCCTTGTTTGTCTATAACGAGCATATCACATCTACCGTTACAAAACCGTTTCATGCAAAACTTCACAAGACATTCATCGCGCAACATTCCACCCTGCCGCCACGAACCAGCGCGAGGGATTCGACTGGCCGAGGGAGCCGTTCGCCCGGTTTGACGGTTTGTGCTACAGCTGAAGAGGGTATTCCCTACCTGGACTACACGAGCGAGGAGCTTGAACGTGAAATCGAGGCTGTAGAGCAGAGGAACTGCACAGCAATCCCGAGAAGATAGGCAGTGTTGAACTGGCAACGATCGCCTGGCTGAAGATCAAGACTGTGAACAATCGCCTGGCTGTCGAGATGTTAGCGAGTGATTTGGATGCGGGTGAAGGTGAGGCGATTGTACTTGCGCACGAGATAGAGGCTGGGTTACTGCTGATGGATGAGAGACGCGGCCGACGGCGAGCGGCTGAAAGCGGCTTGACTGTCACGGGCACGCTCGGTATTTTGATCGAGGCTCGCCAGCGCGGATTAGTTACCTCACTTCGTCCGCTGCTTGATCGTTTGTGGAATCTACCGTTTCGGATGACTCACGCGCTGTATCGGGATGCACTGAAATAGGTTGGGGAATAGCCTCAATGGCTCACCCCGCCAACATCCGCAGCGCAAATTGCACCGCCTGCTCCGTCAACATCGCGGAACCCAGCGTCCACGCGGCGCGGAAGCGCTCGTCGCCGAGTTGCTCGCGGATGCGGGCGCGCTGCCGGTCGTGCTCCGTTTGTGCGTTCGGCGGCAGCGCGGCGGCGATGGTCTGGCGCAGGGCGGCGGCCGCGGCCATCAGCCGGGCGGCCGGGTCGGGCTGGCCTTCGTCCGCCAGCAGGCCCGCCAGGTGGTCGAGCACGTCGCTGAGGCCGTGCAGGCTCCCCAGCTCGTGGAACAGCGCCAGGCTTTCGGCGAACAGGGCGCGCGCCTGGTTTCGCTCCCCCTGATCGCGAGCCATCACCGCCAGGCTGTCCAGCGAGTAGGCGCTGCCCCATTTGTCGCCCAGCCGGCGCCGCATCGCCAGGCTTTCGTCGTTCAAGCTTTGCGCCTCCACCGCTCGCCCTTCGCTCCACGCGATATCGGCCAGCAGGTGGAGGACGTAGGCGATGCCGACCTCGTCGCCCAACTGCTGCCGGAGGGCCAGGCACGCTTCGAGTTGGCTGCGGCCGGCCGCCGCATCGCCATGCTGCCAGGCGGCCAGTCCCAGGTTCGCCAGCGCGGTCGCCTCGCCCGCCCGATCGCCCAACTCCCGACAGAGAGCCAGGCTCTCACGGTAGCAGGCGAACGCCCGCTCGCAGTCGGCCTGGCTGTGCGCCACCGTCCCCAGCCCGCGCAAGAGGGTCGCGATGGCTGGCCGATCATCCAACACCCGCGCCGCGGCCAGGGCCTGCGCGTACAAACGCCGCGCTTCGGGGTAATCCGCCTGGTAGTAGGCCAGGTTCGCGGCCGTGCGCAGGGCTGCGAGCTGCCCCGGCGTGGCCGGGCCGGCCGGCGCGGCCGCCAGCAGCGTCCTGGCCCAGTGGCGGCCTTCTTTGAAGTGACCGCGCGTCGCCCAGAAGCGCGCCAGTCCGCCGACGATCTGCAAGCCCAACCCGACGCGGCTGGGGTCGGCGGCGCTCCACGCCAGCGCGGCGCGCAGGTTGTCGTGCTCGGCCGCCAGCTCCTCCAGCCAGACCGCTTGCTGTCGGCCGGTCAGATGGTCTTGCCTCGCGCTGACCAGCCGCGCGGCGTGATCGGCCTGCCGGCCCTGCATCCACTCGGTCTCGCCGGCCGCGCTGAGCCGGGCCTGGGCCGACTGCCGGACGACCTCGTGCAGCCGGAAACGCCGCGGCCCGCGGGACGGCGCAACTTCAAGCAGCGATTTGTCTTCCAGGCCGGCGAAGGCGTCGAGCACCGCGGCCGCGGGCAGGCCGTGGCCTGCGCAGATAGCTTCGGCGGCCTCCAGGGTGAACGCGCCCGCGAAAACCGCCAGCCGGCGGAACAAGATTTGTTCGCGGGGAGAGAGCAGGCGATGGCTCCACGCCATGGCCGCCTCCAGGGTTTGCGGCCGGCTTCGGTCGTCGTTTCGCTCGCGACCAGCAGCGCCAGCGCGTCATCCAGCCGCTCGGCGATCTGTTGGGGGTCAGCGTGCGGATGCGCGTGGCCGCCAGCTCGATAGCGAGCGGGATGCCGTCCAGCCGGCGGCAGATTTGGGCGACCGCGCTGGCGTTGCCGGCGGTGAGGGTGAAGGTGGGCAACGCGGCGCGCCCGTTCAACGAAGAGCTGCACGCTCTCGTTCTGGCCGAGCGCGGTCAGTTGATGCGCGCCTTGACCCGCCGTGAGGGACGGCGGGGGCACGGCCAATGGCGGGACGCGCCGGGCGATCTCGCCAGCCACGCCGAGGGAGCGTTGGCTGGTGGTCAGGATGCGCAGATGGGGCGCGGCGGGCAGGAGCGCCTGCGCCAGCCGCGCCACGCGGGGGGCGAGATGTTCGCAGTTGTCGAGCATAAGCAACAGCCGCCGGTCTCGCAGCCAACCCGCCAGGGCTTCAGTGGTCGAAGCTGCCTTGCCTTCGGGGACCCGCAGCGCGGCCGCAACGGTCGGGCCGACCAGCGCCGCATCGGCCACCGGGCCGAGATCCACCCACCAGACGCCGTCGGCGAAGCTCGCTTGCAGGTCGGCCAGAGCCTGCCGCGCCAGGCTCGATTTGCCGACCCCGCCCGATCCGGTCAGCGTGACGAGCCGGTGGCTGGCGAGCAGTTGGCGCACATGGGCCAATTCCGGGCCGCGGCCCACCAGGCTGGGTGGCGCCGAGAGTATCGTCCGCCGGGCGGCGAGCGGGGCATGATCGGCGCCGGGTCGGGCAGCGTTGGCGGCGGCCTGCTGCAGCGCGGCTTGATAGGCGGCACGCGTCTCTCCGTCCGGGGTGGTCGCCAACTCGCTGCGCAGGGCCGATTGGCAGGTGGTGAAGGTGCGCACGACGTTGATCCGGTCGCCGTTTTGGGCGTGCAGCCGCATCAACCGGCGGTACACCCCCTCATCCAGCGGGTCGGCCTGCAGCAGGCGCATGGCGTAATGGAGCGCCCCGTGGATGTCGCCGGCGTGTTCCTGCAGATCGGCCAGCCGCTTCGCGGCGCGCAGGCTGGCCTGGCTCAGCCGCTCGCGGAACGGCGCGATCCAATCGTCATAGCAATCGGGGAGCAGGTCGCCCGCGTAGACATCCAGCGCGCGGGACAGGGCGACGCGTTCGGCCCCGGGGTCATCCGTCTGCCGGGCCGCGGCGGCGCAGGCGAGCGCGGCCTCGAAATCGCTCACATCGCTGGCGATGGCCGCGTCGGGCCGCCAGCGTATTTCGTGGCGGGCCACCGCGAGCCAACGGTCGCTTTCGGGGAGCGCAGCGCCTCGCGCAAGCGATGCAGCAGAGTGCGCAGGTTGTTGCGCGCCTGCCCGTCCGGAGTGTCGGGCCAGAAGGCGAAGGCGAGCTGCTGGCGTGAGATTTCGGCATCGCGATGCAACAGCAGATAGGCGATGAGGTCTCGCAGGCGCACTTGCGCCAAGCCCGCAATCGGCCGGCCGTCGCCGACGAGGCGAAAGTTGCCCAAGAGATGGATACGCAGGATGTGGCAGGTTTCCATTGGCGCTCACTGTCCGACATATCGCCGTAACACGGGGCCTTGTGCCCGTGGTCATTGCCTCGGCGCCCGCCAGGACACTCATTATGGCAGCGCCTGTCGGGTAATGAAGTCGGCGCGGGTTCCTGTGTGCATATTGTACAGTCCTGTTTGCCCCCTGTCAAGCAAACAGGATGTGTAAAGAAACAGAGGAGTCGGGATGGCCTTCTGTAATCGTCGTCTGTTTTTGTGGATAACCACGTGAGGTCGCAGGACGATTTTGTAGTGCAGTTCGATCAGGATTTAGCAGACAGAATGGTTTTGTTCGCCAGTGTGCTCACTTGTGCTACAATATGGTCGTGAGTCGGGGTGAGATCCTCAACGGATAGGAGATTCTGTCGCGCCGGTTCTTGCCCGCTGCTGTGTCGCGTGCTATGATGTCTTTCGTGAGAATCGCTTTCACGGCCTACTCCGTCGCAGGAGCCAACTGATGCCAGAAACAGATCACCCCTTGAAGATCCTGGTGCGCGACTTTGCGACTGATTTCGTGGCTTGGCTACTGCATGTGGCGCCGGGGGCAGTGCAGAGAGTGCGCGCCTTGAACATTGAGCTGCCGGCCGGGGCGGTGCGCAGTGATACGGTGTTCTACGTCATCTTGACTGACGGTCGCGAGGTATTGCTGCACATTGAGTTCCAGGGGGAGCGCAGCGAACGGCCGATGCCCTGGCGCATGGTGGACTACCTGGGCAAGATCGCGGAGCGCGAGTTGGACTATCATCGTCTGGCGCGCGTGCCGATGTGCGCGGCAGTGCTGTACGTTGGGGAGGGCGCCGGCATCCATGACATGGGCGAGTATCAGATCGCCTGTTCGGACGGCGGCGTGACGTTGGCATGGCGTTACCAGGTGATCCGTCTGTGGCAAATGCGAGCAGAAGAGCTATTGGCGTTGAACCGTCCGGCGCTGCTTACGTTGATCGGACAGACGCGCATCGAGGATCCGGCGCGGATCGTGCCACAAGCGGTGGCGCTATTGAGCCAGGTTGCGGATGCGGAAGAACAGGCGCGGCTGTTGGCAGCATTCACCAGTCTGATGCGGGATGAGGAGGTATTGGACATGGCAGAGCGACTACTCGAGGCAATGGATCAGGGTTTGCTGATGGACACGCCCTTCCTGCGTCGGATTCGCGAGAAGGAACGCAGCGCAGCTCTGGCCGAGGGCGAGGCTCGTGGGGAAGCCCGGGGCGAGGCTCGTGGGGAAGCCCGTGGGGAGGCCAAAGGGTTGGCGGAAGCTGTGTTGGATGTGTTGATTAGCCGTCTCGACCTGACTGCGCTGACCTATCGCCGGCTGGAACGCCGGCTGATGGCGATCAACGACCTCGACCAGTTGCGGGAACTTCTGTTGGCGGCCCTGCGCGCAACTGACGCCGTCGAGTTCGAGCAGGCGTTGGATAAAACAAAGCAAATGTAGAATAGGCCCGCCCCGCAACTGTTTTCAAGGATTACGGCCAACAGGAGCGCTTCATGGAAGAACACCGCCTCTACTCATTGCGGGCGCGCGACATTATGAACCAGGACTTTGTCGTGGTGCACCCCCTGGCGACCGTGCAAGAGGCCGTCGAGGCAATGCTGAAGTGCCATTGTCAGGCGGTCATCGTGGATCGCGCGGACGAGGGGGATGCCTATGGCATGGTCACCTATCAGGAGATCGTCTACCGGCTGCTGGCGAAGTCCCTTTCTCCCACCCGCATCCGCGCCGCCGAGATCATGGTCAAGCCGCTGATCGTGGTGACTCCCAACTTGCGCCTGCCGTTCATCGCCCAACTCTTTGCCCGCGTCGGCATCCAGAACGCGCTGGTGATTGATGAGCATCGGCTGGCCGGGATCATCTCCAGCGCGGATTTGGTGAAGGCGATGGGGGCGGCGGATCAAGAAAGTTAGGCGCGTGTTCAGGTAGATTCAGCACATCACGGTTTTCATGCTCCCAGCCGGTCTGTAACCGGCGGTCGGGGGGTCGCAGACCCCCTTCGAGCATGAAATTGTGATCTACTGAGATTGACAAGGAGGCCACATGGATTTCGGCTGGACCGAAGAACAACAGATGTGGCGCAAGGCGGTGCGCGATTTCGCCCAGAAGAAGATCGCGCCGCGCGTGCGCGAGATTGACAGCACGAGCCACATCCCCGAAGACATCATCAAGGGGATGGCCGAGTTGGGGCTGTGGGCGCCCACCGTCTCCGAGGAATATGGCGGCCAGGGGATGAGCGTTACCCTGGCGACCATCGCCGCGGAGGAGCTGGGCCGGGCCGAGATCAGCCTGGCGCTGCCGGTGATGTACCTGGTGGAGGCCAGTTGGGGCTTCATCTTCGACCGCTACGCCAGCCCGGAACTCAAGCAGGAGATCCTGCCGGGAGTGACCGCGGGAAAGCGGTTCCTGGGGATCGCCACGACCGAACCAGGGGGCGGCTCCGACATTGAAGGAGTGACGCGCTGCACCGGCGCGCAGCAGGCGGACGGCAGTTGGCTGCTCAACGGCGAGAAGCTCTACATCAGCGGCATCAAAGAGGCGCAGCGGATGGGCGGCGTCCACATGACCCTCGTGCGCACCGATCCGGCGGCCGGGCACAAAGGCTTCACCTTCTTCGCCGTGCCGCTGAAGGACAACCCGCATGTCGCCACGACGTTGATCGAGAACTGGGGCCGCACGGGTATCTCGACGGGCGGCTTCAACATGGAGAACCTGCCACTGGCCGACCGCTATTGCATCGGCGCGGCGGGCCGCGGCTTCTACTACGCCATGGAGGGCTTCACCTTTGCCCGCGCCCTGATCGGCGCGACCTGCTGCGGCGCAGCCGAGACCGCGCTCCAATTGGGGGTCGAATACATCAAGCAGCGCCAGTCGTTCGGTAAGCCCTTGGCGGCCTTCCAGGGGATCCACTTCCCCGCGGCCGAGCGTTTCACCGACATCGAGGCCGCGCGGCTGCTCACCTACAAGGCCGCGTGGATGGCGGATGAGATGTACGCCGGCGGCCCGTTCAAGCACAAGGATATCGCGCTCTACGGCGCGATGGCGAAGCTGCGCGCGCCGATCATGGCGTTCGAGACGTTCAACGAAGTAGCGAACTGGCTGGGCGCGATGGGCTACACCAAGGAATATCCCATCGAGATGGGCATCCGCGGGGTGCGCTCCTACTCGATCGGCGCCGAGGGCGGGATGAACATCATGCGGATGATCATCGCGCGCGAATTGATCGGGGGAGAGTTCACGAATCCCAGGCAGTGATCCGATGCCTCAACTCGATCCAAACCGACGTTTTCAATTCGCGCAGGATAAAGCCCTGACCGACTGGGCCGCGGCCGATCCGGCGCGCTGCGCGGGGCTGGCCGGCGCCACGCTGACGCCCGACGGGGTCAGCGTGCCGTTTTTCGGCCGACCGCATTTGGTCACGCATCCGGGGGGCGCGGCGCGGGCGATGAATCCGACCCACGCGGAAGCAGCGCCGCGCGACGCACACGTGTCCATCCAGATCGTGTTACTGCACTATCTGCTGATGGCCGATGGTTCGCCGCCGGCCGATCGCTGGCTGGCGTTCCGGGAGCTGCCCGACGGGCTGTTCTACGCGCAAGCCTTTGCCGGCCACGCCGAAGGGTTGCTGGCCGAAAAGCTCGGCGCCGACCTGGCCCGCTTTAAGCGCGCCGCGGAGGCGTTGGGCGGCCGGCCGCTCGACCTGGCCGACGCGGCCTACCGGTTCCAGGCGTTCCCGCGGTTGGCCGTGGCCGCGCTGCTGTGGGCGGGCGATGAGGATTTTCCGCCCCAAGCGCGCATCCTGTTCGACGCCAACGCCGGCTACTATCTGCCCACCGAGGATCTGGCCGGGATCGGCGACTGGCTGGCGCATCGGCTCACGAGGGCAGCCTGAGCGCCGGCTTTCCCCGGTCCGTAACGCAAACCTCGACCGGTCTTATAATTGGGAACTTGTGTCGGCGCGCCTGCCCGATCTTTTTGTGATGGTTTCGGGTTATGATATGATAGCCGCACAAGCTGATTGAACTACGAAGATGAGGTTTTTGGGATCTGATGCCACAACTTCCGACTGAATTACTGAACACGATCGGCGTGATTCTGGAGTTGATCGTCGCCGCGATGACTGCGCTGCTGGTTGCGTTCTGGATCGGCCTGGTCGTTTGGACCTTCCGTGACATTCGCGCGCGCACGCGCGATGTCTTCGCCTGGCTCCTGGCTACAGTGCTGGTGCTGATTCTCGGCCCGATCGGCTGGCTGCTCTATTTTCTGTTGCGCCCGCGCGAGACGTTGGCCCAGGTGTACGATCGGCAACTGGAAGAAGAAGTGCTATTGCGCGACATCACCGTGCGCCGCGCCTGTCCGAAATGCCAGGCGGTGACCGAGGCGGCGTGGCTGCTGTGCCCGCATTGCGGCATCGAGCTGCGCCATAAATGCACTGATTGCGGCCGGCCGCTTGAGCTGAACTGGATCGCCTGCCCCTACTGCACTGCCCCGGTCGCCGGCGCGAAAGGCCAAGCGAAAATCCGCGCCGCGACCCGACAGCCGGCGATGCCGCAGGTTGTCTACACGCCCGAGCCGGCGCCCGATGCCGGCCCGATGTTGCAACCCAGCTTCGGGCCGCGGCCGGAACCAGCCACGGAGTAGACGCCCGGTCCCGCAGCTCTCCGCGTGCATCACGCAAAGATCTTGGTGATCTCATCCGCAGCATACACCGGCCACGGCACGCGCTGCTGATCGCGTAGTGCGACCAAGCCGGCCTCCTCCGGCGTCACGCGGCCGATGATCGCGGTGGGATAGCCGCCGGCGGCGAGCGCCTCGGCCAGGCGCGGAGCATTGGCCGCCCCGGCCGTCATCAGGATGGATCCCGAGGCGATGGCGCCCAGCGGGTCCAGCCCGAACTCCCGGCACAACACAACCCCTTCCGGCAGGAGCGGGATCGTGTCCAGGTGGATCGTCAGCCCGACCCGCGCGGCGCGGGCGATCTCCAGGAGGCCGGTCAGCACACCGCCCTCGGTTGGATCGTGCATGGCGTGCACCGCCGCAGTCGCCAGCGCCAGCCGCGCCGGCGCCGCCACGCTGATGCCGGGATCGCGCAGGAAGCCCTGGGCGCGCTCGATGAAGGCCGGGCTGTAGCCGCGCTCCCGCAGCGCAGCCACCCGCTCCAACGCGATCAGCGCCGTGCCCTCGATGGGCGCGGGCTTCACCAGCAGCACCGCGTCCCCCACCTGCGCGCCCGCCGTCGTGATCAGCCGGTCGAGCGCCACCTCCCCCAGCATCGTGCCGGAGATGATGGGCCGATCCAGACCGATCGTGATCTCCGTGTGCCCGCCGGCCAGGCTGACCCCCAGGGCGGCGCACGCCGCGTGGATTTGGCCGAAGATCGCCTCGGCCAGCTCGGCGGTCGCCTGCCCGGCCGGCAGCAGCACCGTCGCCAGGAACCAGCGCGGGGTCGCGCCCATGACCGCGATGTCGTTCGCGTTGACATTCACCGCGTACCAGCCGATTTCACTGGTGGCAAAGGTGATCGGGTCGGTCTTGGCGACCAGGTAGCGGTCGCCGAAGTCGAACACCGCGGCATCCTCGCCCGCGCGCGGCCCGACGACGATGCGCGGGTCATCCGGCGCGAAACGTTGGAGCAGTTTTTCGAGCAGCGATAGTGGGAGTTTACCGGCTGGCAGCAATTCGTTGAATGCAGGCATGGAACCTCAAGAGATTGGGTGTTTTGCGTCTTACTTGTTACCGTCTTTCACGCAACACGCAACACGGGAGTATAGCCCAACGGGAAAAGACTGTCAACGCGTAGTTTCCCACTCGCGTCATACTTGGGGTATAATGGTCTGGATTGAAACGCACCACGCTGTTAGTGACAGGGGTTACGCAGTAGATGCTCCCAGCCGGTCTGTGACCGGCGTCGTTGGCCTGACCATGCTGCTTTCTGCGGCCCGACGGCGGTCGCAGACCGCCTGAGAGCAGGTGAAAAGCTGCCGGCCACCAAATGTTAGTGACATTAGGTCTGTGACCGGCGTCGTTGGCCTGACCATGCTGCTTTCTGCGGCCCGACGGCGGTCGCAGACCGCCTGAGAGCCTGGAGTGTGTCAGTCCTGTCAGTGAATGCGCTTTGTCGGGTCGTGTAGGGAGGTGGATGATGGCAGCAGTCTTAGAGAAAGTGCGGCAATTGGAGAATTATCTCGAATGGCGCGGCGGTCACGCTGACCGAGTCGTGGATATGACGCTCAGCAAGATATTGCAACGCGAGCGTGATCAGATGCAGGGACAACTAAATGGTCTCCAGCAGCACCTGACACTATTCGAGAAACAGTACGGTTGGTCTACTCAAACATTCTATGAACGCTTTGAGAAGGGGGAACTTGGCGACGACGCGGACTTTTTTGAGTGGTCAGCTACTTGGGAAATGTCTCAACAGCTTCAGAAGGGCTTGGCGCTGCTGACTTGAGAGCGAATCTCTGCGATGAATACACGCCTTCTCCATCGGTTCGACAGGCTAGAGCAACTGCTCTGTCAGTCACTAGCGGTACGTGATTACCGGACGACCTATTTGGCAGTCACCCCGTTCGGCGGACAAATACGGGTGCGCGTCAACTTGATTGATGGGGACTACTCGAAGTATTCGAACACGTGACGATCAATCCAGAGGACATACTGCTCCTCAACAAATACCGTTACCATTGGCAAGATGCAGCGGGCAACCTGGTTCGCCGGTGGGACACTGCTGCGCACCATTTGCATCTGTCGAATGCTCCGCATCACGTTCACTTGGCGGACGGCCACATTGAAGGTGTCATCAAGCCGCCCGATCTTGCAGCGGTGATCGCTCAGATCGAGGCACATTTTGGCATAGGAGGACTCACATGAATCGTTCCGTTTCACCCGCATTGATCGCTTTGGCCGCGCTGCTGATCGCGCTGACCACCATCTTCACGCTGCTGGTGCGCGTGCCCGTGCCCGCCACGCAAGGGTACGTCAACCTGTCGGATGTCGCCATCACCTTTGCCGGCCTGATTTTCGGGCCGTGGGTGGGGTTGGCGGCCGGCGGGATCGGCGCGGGGCTGGCCGACCTGCTCGGCGGCTACGCCCAGTTCGCGCCGCTCAGCTTGGCAGCCCACGGGCTGGAGGGGTTGGCGATCGGTTGGCTGGGGTATGGCCGCAAGACGGTGGCCGGCATGATCCCGGCATGGCTTGCTGGCGCAGTCGTCATGGTCGCCGGCTACCTGCTCGGCGAAGGATTCATCCTGACCGGCTGGCCCGCGGCCATTGCCGAGATGCCGATGAACGCGCTCCAGGCCATCGTCGGTGGGGTCGTCGGCATCCCGCTCGTCCTGGCCGTCCGCAAGGCCTACCCGCCCATTGACCGGCTGGGACAGCGTCGCGCCTGGACGGAGTGACAAATAGTCCGGCGTGCCTCCCGACATCCACATCCACAACCTGTTCTATGCTTACCCGCCCCTGCGCGAGGGGGACGAAGCGGTCCCGGTCCTGAACGGCATCAACCTCCAGATCGCGCGCGGCGAGTTCGTCGCGCTGCTGGGCCGCGTCGGCGCAGGGAAGACGACGCTGTGCCTGGCCCTCAACGGACTGGCGCCGCACGCGACCGGCGGCGTCTTCCGCGGCGACGTGACGATCCTCGGCCAGAACACCAAGCGGTGCACCGTGCCCGACCTGGCGCGCTCGGTCGGCCTGGTCTTCCAGGATCCCGAAAGCCAGATCGTGCAGATGCGCGTCGAGGATGAGGTGGCGTTCGGCTGCGAAAACCTGGGGATCGCGCCGGCCGAGATCGCGGAGCGGGTGGCGTGGGCGCTGGCGGCCGTCGGCCTGAGCGATTACCGGGAGCGGTCGTCGCTGCTGCTGTCGGGCGGCGAAAAGCAGCGCGTCGCCATCGCGGCCATGCTGGCGATGCGGCCCCAGGTGCTCGTGCTCGATGAGCCGACCGCCAGCCTCGATCCCGCGGGCAAGTCGGCCGTCTTCAGGGTGCTGGCCGAGCTGCGCGACCGGCATGAGATGACGATCGTGATGGCGACGCAAGAGCTGGAACGCATCGTACGCTTCGCCGACCGGGTGGTCGTGCTGCACGAGGGGCAGATCGGGCTGGATGGGCCGCCGCAGGAGGTCTTCAGCCAGGTCGCCCGCCTCCAGGAATGGGGCATCGGCGCGCCGCAGATGGCCGAGCTGGGGCAGCTCTTGACGCAGCGCACCGGCCGGCCCCATCGCTTCATCACGGTCGCCGACGCGTATCACGACCTCCGTCGCCAGGCGCGCAAACTCCACCTGGATCGGCTGCGCAAGCCGTCCCCCGATGCGCCTTCTCGTCGGGTCAGCCACCCGGCCGACCGTCCACAGATCGCCGTGCGCGCGATATCACATGTTTATCCCGACGGCGCCGTGGCGCTGAAGAACGTCAGTTTGGAGATCTCCCCCGGCGAATTCGTCGCGTTGCTGGGGCCAAACGGCTCGGGGAAAACGACCCTGGCCAAGCACTTGAATGGCCTGCTCAAACCGACGACCGGTTCGGTCTGCGTGGAAGGCCGGGACACGCGCACGACCCGTATCGCGGCGCTGGCCCGGCTGGTGGGCTACGCGTTCCAAAACCCCGATCATCAGATCTTTGCGCCGACCGTCCAGGAGGAGATCGCCTTCGGGCCGCGGATGCAGGAATTGCCGCGCGCCATCGTCGCCCAGCGCGTGGCCGAGGCGCTGGAGCGTTTCCGGTTGATCCCCTACGCCGACCTGCCCCCCGCGCTGCTCGGTTTCGGCCAACGCCGGCAGGTGGCGCTGGCAGCCATCATCGCCGCGCAGCCGATGACGTTGATCCTGGATGAACCGACCGGGGGGCTGGATTGGCGCAGCCAGCAGGAATTCATGGAGGTCGTCGCGGGCTTCCACACCCTGGGCCGCACCGTGGTCTTGATCACACACGATATGCGGCTGGTGGCCGAGTACGCGACCCGCGCCGTCGTGCTCCTGGCCGGCGAAGTGCTGTTCGACGGGACGCCGCAAGACCTTTTCAGCCGGCCGGAGGTGCTCGATCAGGCGGGGCTGGCGCTGCCGCCGGTCACACGGTTGGCGCGCCGCCTGGACAAGTACGGGATCGCCGCCGATATCTTGACGTTGGCGCAATTCGCCGCCGCCTGGCATGCTCGTCTGACAGCACGCGCGCGGCGAAAGCCCAACCGGTCAACGGGCGGAGTCTTGGGCCGGCCGAGGAGGGAGGCCCCGCGCCCGAAGGGCCGCGTCCTGAGCCGGTCGAAGGACGAAGCGCAAGGCCAGCATGGCGCCTAACTTCGACCTGTACCTGCGCCGCGACACCGCGATTCACCGGCTCGACCCACGGGTGAAGCTGGCCTTCGTCGTGGATGCGACGCTCTTGACCTTTCTCTGGCCGAGCATCGGGACCGCCGCGACGATGATCGGGGTCTGCGTGGTCGGGTTCTGGCGGGCGCGCATCCCGGCCGCCCATGTCACGCGCATTTTCCGCCTGGTCGCGCCGCTGATGGTCATGGTGTTCGCGTTGACGGCGATTTTCGGTCAGGGGACGGGCGAGGTGTGGATTGCGGTCGGGCCGCTGGCCGTCACCGCCAATTCGCTGACGCGCGGCGCGCTGCTGGCGTTACGCCTGCTGGCTCTGGCGACCATCGCCTTCCTCTGGCTCTTCACCACCGATCAGGCGACCATGGTGCGCGGTTTCGTCGCGCTCGGCCTGCCCTACGAATGGGGCTTGACCCTGGCGCTGGCGCTGCGCTATCTGCCGCTGTTCGCGGCGTTATTCGAGCAAGTGCGCGATGCGCAGCAGGCACGCGGTCTCGATCTGGAGCAGCAGAGCTTCCGCGGCCGGCTGCAAGCCTATCGGCCGGTGCTGATCGCGCTGATGATCAGCGCGCTGCGCAACAGCGAGCATTTGGGATGGGCGTTGGAAGCGCGCGCGTTGGGCGCGCAGGGGGTGCGGCGCTCGACCTTCCGGCCGCTGCACCTGCGCCCAAACGACGTGATCGCCCTCGCCATCCTCGGCGCCGCCTTCTGCGCCGGAATCGCCTTGCGCGTCCTGTAACAGTGTAGGCAAAGTCACAGTATGCAGACGCCGGAATCTATAAACTGCGGGTATGGTGGACCGGTGTTGGGCAGGGCTGGCAGTGCCCAACCTCGGTCCCTATATTTCTCCTATTTCCAGCTTCCCAACACCTTCATATAATTCGCACGTTCGAACGCGGCCGGCTCGGCGACGTTGCGCTGGCTGAGCGCGCCCCGCATCTGATCCACCGATTCATACTCGTGGGCCGCCATCCAGTCGCCAAAGCCCTGAACCAACTCAGCGATGTAGCCGGGGCCTTTTTCCAGGAGCGCGGAACAGACGTTGACGATATTGGCGCCGGCCATGACGGCTTTCACCGCATCCTTGGCGGTGTGCACGCCGGAGGTGAGCGCCAGCGAGGCGGCGACGTGACCGTAGAGGAGGGCGATCCAGCGCAGCGGCAGGCGCATCTCCCACGGCGTGCTCAGCACCAGGTGCGGCGTGACCACCAGCTCCTCCAGATCGAAGTCGGGCTGGTAGAAGCGATTGAAGAGCACCAGCGCATCCGCGCCGGCCCGATCGAGCCGGTGGGCCATGTTGGGCAACGCGCTGAAGAACGGGCTGAGCTTCAGCGCGACTGGGATTTTCACCTGGGCCTTGACCTCACGCAGGATCTCCAGGTAGGTGTTTTCCACGCCGTCGCTCGTCAGGCTCGTGCGCGTGGGAATCAAATAGACGTTCAGCTCCAACGCGTCGGCCCCCGCCTCCTCGATCAGCCTGGCATAGCGCGTCCAGCCGCCGGTCGTGACGCCGTTCAGGCTGCCGATCACCGGGATGTCCACGCTCGCCTTGGCGTCGCAGATCAGATCCAGATAGCCATCCGGCCCGCGGTTGTAGTCGGCGGCCTTCGGGAAATAGGCCGTCGCCTCGGCCGACATGAAAACGGTCTGCTCCAGGAAATCATGTTGCGCCAAAGCCTCGATATCAATCTGCTCTTCGAACAGCGAATACATCGTGATCGCGGCCGCGCCGGCGTCTTCCAACTGCTTGATGCCGTCGAGCTTCCTGGTCAACGGCGACGCCGATGGCACGATGGGGTTTTTCAGAGTGAGGCCCATGTAAGTTGTGGTGAGATCAGTCATGGTATGTTCCCCTCGTCTACTTTTCAAAACTCATCGTCGCCATCTGCTCGTACTGCTTCCAGCGGGCGTTCACGTCTTCCTGCGCCAGTTTGAGCAGTTTCTCCGCGCGCTCCTCATCAACTCGCACCAGCGAGCTGTAGCGTGTCTCATTGTAAACATAATCCTTGAGCGGGATCTTCGGCGCTTTCGAATCGAGGATCAACGGGTTCTTGCCCTCAGCCGTCAGGGTCGGGTTGTAACGATAGAGCGGCCACGCGCCGGAATCCACGGCCAGCTTCTGTTGGTTCAGGCCGTAGATCAGGTTGAGGCCCTGCTGGATGCAGTGGCTATACGCGATGACCAGGCTGGGGCCAGGGTACGCCTCGGCTTCCAGCAGCGCGCGCACGGTCTGATTATCGTTGGCGCCCATCGCCACCTGCGCCACGTAGATGTTGCCGTAGGTCATGGCGATCATGCCCAGGTCCTTCTTGGCCACGGGCTTGCCGGCCGCCGCGAAACGCGCCACCGCGGCGCGCGGGGTCGCCTTCGAGGCCTGGCCGCCGGTGTTGGAGTAGACCTGCGTGTCGAGCACGAGCACGTTCACGTCGCGACCCGACGCCAGCACGTGATCCAACCCGCCATAGCCGATGTCGTAGGCCCAGCCATCGCCGCCCATGATCCAGACGGAGCGCTTGACCAACATGTCGGCGACGCCAAGCAGATTGCAGATTGCAAATTGCAGATTGCTTGCGTCCCGCGCAGCAGGATTGCAGATTGGCGTCAGGCGGGCTTTGAGCTCGGCGACGCGGGCGCGTTGTTCGGCGATGCCTTTTTCGGTGGATTGGTCGGCGTTGAGCAGGCCATCGGCTAAAACGTCACCGATCAGGCTCCGGTTGGCCTGCACCAGTTCGCGGGCAAACTCATTCTGCTTGTCAATCGTCAGGCGGAAGCCCAGGCCGAACTCGGCGTTGTCCTCGAAGAGGCTGTTCGCCCAGGCCGGGCCGCGGCCCTCCTTGTTCCTCGCCCAGGGCGTGGTGGGCAGGTTGCCGCCATAAATCGAGGAGCAGCCGGTAGCGTTGGCGACGATCGCCCGATCGCCGAAGAGTTGACTGACCAGTTTGACGTAGGGCGTCTCGCCGCAGCCCGCACACGCGCCGGAGAATTCGAAGAGCGGCTGAAGCAATTGCGAGTTCTTGACATTGTTGACTGGAATCGCAGACTGATCCAACTCCGGCAGATTCAGGAAGAACTTAAAGTTCTCGCGCTCCGTGACGCGGAGAGGCAACTGCGGCGCCATGTTGATGGCCTTGAACTTGGGCTGGCTCTTGTTCTTGGCCGGGCAGGCTTCGACGCACAACCCGCAGCCGGTGCAATCTTCCGGCGCCACCTGGACCGTATACTTCATGCCGGGCAGGTCGCGGCTGCGGTAATCCACCGCTTTGTACGTTGTGGGCGCGCCGGCGAGGCTCTCCGGCGGATAGACTTTGGTGCGGATAGCGGCGTGCGGGCAAACCAGCGCGCACTTGCCGCACTGGATACAGATCGCCGGATCCCACACCGGGATCTCCAGCGCCAGGTTGCGCTTTTCCCACTGCGTCGTGGCCGAAGGCCAGGTGCCATCTACGGGGAAAGCGGAAACCGGCAGGCTATCGCCGACGCCAGCGATGATCTGGCTGGTCACATCCTTGACAAACGCCGGCGCCTCCTCGGAAACGGGCAATTCCATGTTGATCTTGCTGGTGACCTGGTCGGGGTACTTGACTTCGTACAGGTGGGTCAGGGTGTGATCCACAGCCGCGAAGTTCTGCTGCACCACCGCCTCGCCGCGGCGGCCGTAGGTGTGGCGGATGGACTCCTTGATCTTCGCGATCGCCTCATCGCGCGGCAACACGCCGGAGATGGCGAAGAAGCAGGTCTGCATGATCGTGTTGATGCGGCCGCCCATGCCGGTCGCCTTGGCGACGCCGATCGCGTCAATGACATAGAAATGCAACTTCTTGGCGATGATCTGCGCCTGCACCTGGCGCGGGAGCTGATCCCACACCTCATCCGGGCCGTAGGGGCTGGCGAGCAGGAAGGTGGCGCCCGGCTCGGCCTTCGCCAGCACGTTGATCCGCTCCAGGAAGACCCACTGATGGCACGCGACGAAGTTGGCCGACTCGATCAGGTTGGAGAGGCGGATCGGATCGGGGCCGAAGCGCAGGTGCGAGGTCGTGATCGTGCCCGACTTCTTCGAGTCGTAGGAAAAATAGCCTTGGGCGTAGTTGTCGGTTTCCGCGCCGATGATGCGGATGGAGTTGTGATTGGCGCCCACCGTGCCGTCCGCGCCCAGACCGTAGAACAAAGCCCGCACGCCCCGCTTCGATTCGACGCTGAAGGTGGGGTCGTAGGCGATGCTGGTATGGGTCACGTCATCGTTGATGCCGATGGTGAAGTGGTTCTTGGGCGTCGCGGCGGCCATGTTATCGAACACACCCTTGACCATGGCGGCGGTAAACTCCTTGCTCGCCAGGCCATAGCGGCCGCCCAACACCTTGACCCCGCGGCCCGTCTCGGCGACAGCGGTAATGACATCCTGGTACAGCGGCTCGCCGGCGCTGCCCGGTTCTTTGCACCGGTCGAGCGCGGCGACGATCTTAGCGGTCGGCGGGACCGCGGCCATCAGATCCTCGACGCTGAAGGGGCGATAGAGGCGCACCTTGATCAGACCGACCTTCTCGCCCTGGGCGACCAGGTGGTTGACCGCCTCGTGCGCCACATCCGCGCCGGAGCCCATCATGATGATCATGCGCTCGGCGTCGGCCGCGCCCACATAGTCGAACAACCGGTATTGGCGACCGACGAGGGCGGCGAACTTGTCCATCTGCTCCTGCACGATGGCCGGCGCCGCGTTGTAGTAGGCGTTGCAGGCTTCGCGCGCCTGGAAGAAGACGTCCGGGTTCTGGGCAGTGCCGCGGATGACCGGCCGTTCGGGGGTCAACGCGCGTGCCCGATGGGCTGCTACCAAATCGTCATCAATCATCGCGCGGATGTCCGCGTCGCTCAGCTCTTCGATTTTGCGGATTTCGTGACTGGTGCGGAAGCCGTCGAAGAAATGCAGGAACGGCACGCGCGCCTGCAAGGTGGCGGCCTGGGCGATCAGCGCCAGATCCATCACTTCCTGCGGGTTGTTCGAACAGAGCATCGCCCAGCCGGTGGCGCGGGTGGACATGACATCGCTGTGGTCGCCGAAGATCGAAAGGGCGTGGGTGGCGATGGCGCGGGCGGCGATGTAAAAGACCGTCGAGGTCAGCTCGCCGGCGATCTTATACATGTTGGGGATCATTAACAATAGGCCTTGCGAGGCCGTGAAGGTCGTGGTCAGCGCGCCGGTTTGCAATGCGCCATGCACTGCGCCGGCCGCGCCGCCTTCCGACTGCATCTCGACCACCAACGGCGTAGCGCCCCAGATATTCGTTTTCTTCTCGGCGCTCCAGGCGTCGGCCCACTCGCCCATGTTGCTCGACGGGGTGATCGGGTAAATGGCAATCACTTCGTTGGTTTTGTGGGCGACATAGGCCGCGGCCTCATTGCCGTCAATCGTGACATATTGTCGTTCAGTCATCAGATTTCCTCCGCTAGAATCAACAAAACTTCCGAAGTCTACAGCGGAGATTTCGGAAGTCTGCCCACCTTTTGGAAAAGATACAACTGGCAAATAGCCACAAGTCAGAATAGCACCGAAGACCGGTCAGGGGGTATGACAGGCATCATAGAGCACGCGAAGCGGCGCGTTGCCGTTTGGCGAAAAACAGGGTACACTATAGCCACCGCCGGCCACCATCGGCGTGCCGGGGACTCAATTCAGTGAGGTGACCTATGGAGTTCGCAGACCTGATCCGTTTACGCTACAGCGTGCGCGCCTACCGGCCCGACCCGGTGCCGGATGACCTGTTGGCGCGCGTCCTGGAGGCCGGCCGCCTGGCGCCGACCGCGGCCAACCGCCAGCCGTTCCGGCTGATCGTGATCCACACCGCCGGCCGGCGGGAGGAATTGCGCCGCCTCTATCACCGCGAATGGTTCGGCGCGGCCCCGCTGGTGATCGGCGTGTGCGCCGTAACATCCGAAGCCTGGGTGCGCCGCGACGGTGTGAACTACGCGTTCGTGGACGCCACGATCGTCATGGATCATATCATCCTGGCTGCCACCGATGCCGGGCTGGGCACGTGTTGGGTCGCCGCGTTCGATCCCGCGGCCGCGCGCCAGATCCTCGGCCTGCCCGACGGGGTCGAGCCGGTCGCGTTCACGCCGCTCGGCTACGCGGCCGACACGCCGCGGGCGAAGGAGCGCAAGCCGCTGGCGGAGCTGGTGCGGTGGGAGCGGTGGTGAATGGGAGCAACTCATCCATCAATATCTGAGTAAAGGCTGATCATGGCGGCTCAACCACTTACCGGAACCATGAAAATACCCGTGAACGCCGTCATATCACACGCCAAATTGACAGAGTATCTGTTGGCTTATCGCCAAAAAAGCGACAAGTCACAGTTTCTGGCCAAGGCCGGATTTACTCAGGCCAACCCTGCAGAACTGGCGCAAGCGATCCGGCATTTGATTGCCGAGCATGAGGCGATTGTTGACCGCCGGAACGAGTATGGCGTTTTCTACCGGGTGGAGGGTGAGTTGAACGGCCCTGATGGCGCTTTGGTAGTGGTGACGGTCTGGATACAGCAGGAGATTGACGGTGTATTTCGGTTTGTGACGCTCAAACCAGTGAGGTGATGTGATGCGATTGAAGCTTTATCAAGAAGTCGAGATCACTCGCGACATCCCCGGCGAAAACTTACGGGCCGGCGATGTCGCAGTGCTGATTGACTACGTGCCCCATCCTCGCGGCGGTGAAGAGGGGGCGATCCTGGAAATCGTGAATGCCGTCGGAGAAACGCTGGCCGTGGCAATCGTCCCTGCATCGGCCATCGCATCCTGGCGCGCCGACCAAGTACCGACGGTGCGGATGATCTTGCAGCCGGCGTGACCGAAGTCCGCAGATGACGGGAGGTACGACTCCTGACTCCCGATCCCTGACCCTTACCCAACAGGATGATACCCATGACAACCACCCTCCCCGCCCTCCGCCCCTACATGGACTTCGCGGCCGAGACGGTCTACCTGGCTGGCCGGCTGACGTTGGGCTACTACAACACCGGCGTGCGGCCCGACTTCAAGGGGGACGACACGCCCGTCACTGTGGCCGACCGCCTGGCCGAGCAGCTCATCCGGGGCCGCATCGAGGCTGCATATCCCGGCCATGCGATCGTCGGAGAGGAGTTCGGCGTCACCGAGAGCGCCGGCGCCAGTCACCGCTGGTTCATAGACCCGATTGATGGCACGAAGTCCTTTATGCGCGGGGTGCCGCTCTACGGCGTGCTGCTGGGGCTGGAGATCGAGGGCCGAGTCGAGGTCGGCGCGGCCTATTTCCCCGCCACCGATGAGCTGATCTGTGCGGCGACCGGCGAGGGGTGCTGGTGGAACGGCCGGCGGGCGCGCGTGGCCGAGACCCGCGACCTGAGCCGGGCCTATCTCTCGACGACCGACCTGGGCGGCGTCTTCGCGCTGGGCCGGGCGGCCGCATGGGAGCGGCTGGCCCGCCGGGTTTACTATCGGGTCGGCTGGAGCGACGCCTACGGCTATCTGCTGGTCGCCACCGGCCGGATCGAGATCATGCTCGACCCGGCCATGCACCCGTGGGACGCCGGCCCCTTCCCGCCCATCCTCCGTGAGGCCGGCGGCTATTTCGGCGATTGGCGCGGGAACGTCACGATCTACGGCAATGAGGGGCTGGCGACGACGCAAACACTGCTCCCCGAAGTGTTGGCGCTCCTGGAAGGTTGACACGCAAAGGCATACCAAAGAATCTGCCGAACAAGTTCGGCGCTCCGGAGTCCTCGACTTGTCGAGGCGTTTTCACAGTTACAGCATTGACATAGGATGAGGATTGAGAACTGGCGACCGATAACTGACCGCTGACAAGGAGCAGGACGATGAGAACCGTAACAATCAGATTTCTCGTATGTGTCTTCGTGGGGTTGGGCCTGGGCGTTTTCGCATTGGCGACCATCAGCGGCGCGGAGCAGGCGACCTCGCCAGCCGCTGTGGGGCCGGATTTGCATGTCAGCAAGCACCCAACCTGGCCGTTTGATCTGCTTGTCGAACCGGGCGGCGTCATCACGTTTGCGATCCTCGTCGAAAACCTCGGCACGGGCCAGGCCCAGGGTGTGGTGCTCACCGACACGTTGCCTGAGGACCTTACCTTTGTTGGGGCAAGCAACAACCTGTGCGGCGGCCCTTGTCCGATGGAAGTCAAAGGCCAGCAAGTGATCTGGCAGATGGGAAATCTGGCCCCCGATACTCAGTGGCAGTGGATGGAAATGTGGGCGCGCGTGAGCGCAACCGTGACGGTGGGCACGATCCTGACCAACACCGTGGAAATTCGCGGCGCAAACGCAGAAATTGATAGCAACCCGGGCGACGAGAACCCCGATCCCTACGCCAACAACCGCAGCAGCCGGACGATCGAGATCATCTCTGCTACCCCGGATTTGGAGATATACAAAGAGGTTACGGCCGGCGTGGCGGCGGCCGGCGAGAGCCTGCGCTATAGCATCAGGCTGGTGAATCAGGGTGCCGGCGCAGCCGAGGACGTCATCGTCACGGATACCCTGCCCTTCTCCGTGACCTATCTGGCGCATGGAAGCGACTATCTGATCGGGGATCCCATCCTCGTGACGCCAACCGTGAGCGGCCAACAGGTCGTCTGGACCCTGGGCCGCGTGCCCGGCCATGGCTGGGGCTACCTGACGGTGGATGTGCGGGTGAGCAGCACCGCGACCATGGGCGCTATCTTGACTAATGTAGCGACCGTCTCCACCAGCAGCCCGGAATTGGAGCGCTTCGCCAACGAGTTTGTGCGCGAAGACACGCTGGTCTCCGACATCCCGAACCTGTGGGTGGACAAGCAGTCGGAGGGTCAACGCACACCGGGCAATCAGTTCAACTATCGCATCCGCCTGACCAACTACGGCGGCGGCAGCGCGACCGGAGTGCGCGTCACCGATACGCTGCCGGCCGAGCTGCGCTTCATCACCGCGACCAGCCAGAGCTGCCTCGATCCGCTCAATCCCGCCATCTGCCAGCTCAACCCCTTCACGATGACCATCCAGGGCCAGCAGATTGCCTGGGAGATCGGCCGGGTGCCGCCCGGCATCGGAGAAACCTACATCATGGCGACCGTCGAGGTGTCTCCCTCCGTTGTGCCGGGCACGGTGATCACCAATGTCGTGACCATCGGCGGGAGTGCAGTGGACGGCAACCCCGGCGATAATGTCTATACCTCGACCCTGCCCGTGGTCGAATCGGCGGACCCCGATATCGCGGTCTTCAAGTCGCTGGAAACCGCGCCGCCGCGGCCGGGTGAGCAGATCATCTACCGGCTGCGCGTGATCAACCAGGGCGCGTTCCCCCTCCCCAACGTGATCCTGACCGACACGCTGCCCATCTCGGTGAGCCTGCGCGCAACGGCCAACACGACCTGCTTCGCGCCGCCGACCTGCGTGGATGATGCGTTTGTCCCGACGGTGCAGGACGGCGCCCTGGTCTGGAATCTGGGCGAGATCGCGGTCAACGGCTACGGCAGCTTTTTTGTGACGGTAGACGTGCCGGTGACGGTCACCGCGGGGACGATCCTCAGCAACACGGCCCGCATCAGTGCGTCCGCGCTTGAGACGGATCTGACCGACAATGAAAGCCTGGCGGCGGTAACGATCATCGGGACGGCCACGCCGACCCCGACTGCTTCGCAAACGCCGACCGCCACGCGCACGACTACGCCCACACCGACCGGCACACACACCGCGACGCCGACGGCCACACCGACCAACACGCGCACGGCCACGCCAACGCCGACCGCAACGCCGACGGCCACACCGACCAGCACGCGCACGGCTACGCCAACGCCGACGGCGAGGCGAGTATACCTGCCCATAATCTTGTATAATCGCTGAGAGAGTAAAGCCGATTCAGGAGCTCAACATTCATGCCATTCATCGTACCCAGCGCGTCCAATCCGATCCTGCAAGCTTTGCTTGCCACGATCTTCACCTGGGCCATGACCGCGACTGGCGCGGCCGGAGTTTTCTTCTTCAAGACCGTCAACAAGCGCGTGCTGAACGCCATGCTAGGCTTCGCCGCGGGCGTGATGATCGCGGCCAGCTTCTGGTCATTGCTGGCTCCGGCGATCGAGATGGCCGAAGAAGGCCCGCTGCCAGCCTGGCTGCCGGCCGTTATCGGCTTCCTGGCGGGCGGGGCGTTCTTGTGGGGAGTGGATCGGATTTTGCCCCACCTGCACATCGGCCAGCCCACCGAGCAGGCGGAAGGGCTGAAGACGCAATGGCAGCGCAGTGTGCTGCTGGTGCTGGCGATCACCTTGCACAACTTCCCGGAGGGGCTGGCCGTAGGAGTCGCGTTCGGCGCAATGGCGGCGGGTCTGCCTGCCGCCTCGTTGGCCGGCGCGGTGGCGCTCGCCATCGGCATCGGCCTGCAAAACCTGCCGGAGGGGACGGCCGTCTCGGTGCCGCTGCGCCGCGAGGGGATGCGCCGCTTCAAGGCCTTCCTCTACGGCCAGGCGTCGGGCATGGTCGAGCCGGTGGCCGGCGTGTTGGGCGCGGCGGCCGTGTTGCTGATGCGGCCGCTCTTGCCCTATGCGCTGGCGTTCGCGGCCGGCGCGATGATCTACGTGGTCGTCGAGGAGCTGATCCCCGAAGCGCAGCAGGAAGAGGATACACACGCCGCCACGATCGGCGCGATGTCGGGCTTTGCGCTGATGATGCTGTTGGATGTGGCGCTCGGTTGAGCCAGGTTGACGGCCAATTTTGAGAAGATGCCCATGAACCCCAGGCTGGTCCTCGCATCGCAATCCCCCCGCCGGCGCACTTTGTTGGCGGCCCTGGGTTTGACCTTCGATATAGATGCGGCGGATGTGGATGAAACCCCCTTGCCGGGCGAGCGTCCAGACGAGATGGTCTGCCGGCTGTGCCGGGCGAAGGCGCAAACCGTGGCCGCGCGCCATCCCGACGCCATCGTGCTGGCGGCCGATACGGTGGTCGTATTGGGGGATCGCTTGCTCGGCAAGCCGGCCGATGGCGCCGAGGCGGCCGTGATGTTACGCAGCTTGCGCGGCCGACCACACATGGTCTTTACGGCGGTCGCGTTGGCGCGCCACGGCAACGTAGAAGCCCGGCTCAACGCCAGCCAGGTCACCATGCGCGACTACAGCGAGGCAGAGATCGCGGACTACATCGCTTCCGGCGACCCGCTGGATAAGGCCGGCGCATACGCCATCCAGCATCTACGCTTCTCGCCGGTAGCCGCGTGGGCGGGATGCTACGCCGGGATCATGGGCCTGCCGTTGCGGCTGACTTGCGAGATGCTGGCCGAAGCCGGCCTGTCGGCGCCCGGCAATGCGGCTGAGGTGTGTCGCGGGCTGAATGGCGGGTGGTGCTGCACGATGGAGGACCCTGTCATGCTGAGCGGGTCTACGGCGCAAGTTTCGTTGCGGAAGATCATCAGCGAAGCATCTCTAGTTGGAACGTTCTGAACAGCAGCGGGTCTGCGCCTCCCCGGCTAACTTCTTTTCCAGTCGCTCCAGCCGATGGCGGAGCTCTGCGGTCGTCGTGGGGAGGGTTGATCGAGGCGCGACCCCGTCGCCGCGCCCTGCGGCCTGGCGCGCCCCTTCGACCAGACGCAATGCCCAGGCGGCCCAACCGCGGGCGGCCGTCAGATCACCGGTGTGCCACTCGTGATATTTCGCCAGCTCAACATATGGGGTCACGTCATCGCCGGGCGCCGCGCTGATCCACTCCTCCCACAGCGCGGCCGCCTCGGCGCGGCGCTCGAGCCGTTTGAGCAGATAGCTCAGGTCGCGATAGGTCTGGCCACGCTCGGCATCCGCCAGCGGGGCGGCGAGCGCCACGCGGTAGGCGGCTTCACCGGCTTCGTGCCATCCCAGGTCAACGTAGGCGCGCGCCAGGCTGAGACATTCGGCCCCAGGCAGCGAACGCAGCCGTTCGATCCGACCGTTAGCCTGATACAACCGTCCCAGCCGCGCCGCGAGGCGCGGCATCGAGGTGATGTCCGCCAGGTTGTGGTAGAAGACTCGCACCAACATGTCGCTGATCGTCCCCGAAAGACAATACTGCCGGTAGATGTCGGGGATCAGAAAGCTCGCCACATCCTCTTCGGTCCGGCGCACGTCCAGGATATGCTGCTCCAGGCTGCCCAGCCGGCACGACTCCAGCCGGCCGCGCCAGACCCGCCGCGCGGCCGGCAACAGATCGAGGTGCGGCAGACGCAGCCAGGGGAAGGGCCGGCGGGCCAGGATGAACCGATTTTGCATCAGAGGCAGGTCGAAGCCGCGGCCGTTGAAGCTGATGAGGCCCGTAGCGCGGTTCAGCGTCTCCGCCACCAGGTGCAACTGACCGCGCTCTTCGGCGGGGGTGCGCATGAAGAATTGGCGGACGACGAAGTCGCCGTCAAGACAGCGGTTTCCCGATGAAGCGCCGGCGTCCCGCTGAAGGTTCTCGTACATCCCGATGCTGATCAGGAAGGTGTAGGTGGCCGTATCAGGTGTCAGCCCGGTGGTCTCCGTGTCCACGAAGGCGGCCCACGCCGGATCGAGCCGGGCCAGCGCAGGATCGCGACCTGCGGCGGCCAGCGCCTCCGCCTCGACCTCCAACAAGGCGGCCAGTTCAGGATGGTCGGCCAGCGCATAGCGCACCGTGCGCACCCAGGCCGGGCCGTCGGGGGTCTCAACGGCCTCCCCCGGCAAGGTGGCGGGAGGGGTCATTGCGAGGCCCGTCGTTTGGGCCGCAGCAATCTCATCCATTGGAGGGGATTGCTTCGTCGCAAAAACCGCTCCTCGCAATGACATTTGTTCGCTCTGGCCGGTCTCTGACCGGGTCAGTTCGGAGTCCTCGACTCGTCGAGGCGCCGGCGCGGGCGCGCTAGCGGGGGCCTTCAGATCGTGGGCGCCGCGCTTCACGCCTAGCTTGCGCAGCCGCGCCAGGCGAGCGATCTTTTCACGCTGTTCATCGGTGGTCGGCATAGCCCTCATTCCTGTCGCAACCGATCAAGCGTCGCCCGGTCGAACGGATCGCGGCCCGCGGCCAGGGCGGCCAGCCAACCGGCGCGCTCGACGCGCTCGGCCGGCGGCACATCGCCGCGCAGATACTCCTCAATATCGCTCGCCGCCTCCGCAAAACGCCCCAGCTCGGCGTAGACGATCCCCCGGCTGTCGCGGCCCGGGCCGGCCGGGGCGAGCCTCACCGCGCGATCACAGTACGGCAGCGCGCTCGCCCCCTGGCGGTCGAGCGCATAACCCCAACAGAACGCCGCATACGCGCCCGCATGGTCGGGGTCAAGGACGAGGGTCTGTTTGAGATCCGCCTGCCAGCCCGTCGCGTCATTGGCCCGAATGCGCGCCAGCCCGCGATTGAAGTAGCCTTCGACCGTCTCCGGCGCCAGCGCCACCGCCCGATCCAGATCCACCAGCGCGGCCTCGAGGTCGCCGGGCTGCTTCAGACGCAGATAGGCCGCGCCGCGATTGACATAGGGCGCGGCATCCTCCGGCCGCGCCGCGATGACCTGTGTCAGGTCGGCCACCGCGGCCGCCAGATCGGCTGGCTCGCCACGGCGCAGGTAGGCGCTGGCCCGGTTGGAATGCGCCGAGAGGAGCGCGGGTTGCAACGCCAACGCCTCCGTATACGCGCTGATGGCCGCATCCAGATCGGCCGGCTGGCTGGATTGGCAGACATAACCGAGCAGAAAATAGAGAGTGGCCAGCGCAGCCCGATCGGCCGGCGGTCGCGTGAGGGCCTGCACCAGCACGGCGCGTGCGCGGCTGTAATCCCCCTGCCGCGCGTAGAGTTGCCCCAGCGTCAGCAGACTCAGATAGCGCACCTCTTCCGGCAAGTCAGCGTTGATGACCGCCGAAAGCTCATCGGGCGAGGCCAGCAGCTTTTCATACCGCCGCTCGCCGTTTGCGGGCTGCGCCGGCGGCAAGGTAAGGCGGCCCACCACCCGACCACTGTCGTATTCTCCCCAGATGACCAGCGCCGCGCCAGAGCGGCGGGACACCGCCCGCGCGGCCGCCTCGTCGGGGATGACTTCCGGCCAGGACACGGCGCGCGCGAACGTCAAGCGGGCGGCGTCCAGCTCCCGTTTCAGCGCGGTTTGTAGCCGGTCGGCGACGTTGTAGCCTTGCACGCCGCCGGTGTAGTTGGCGAATTGCCCCACCACCACCAACGTTTCACCTGGCCCGGCAGCCGGATATCGGCCATCGCGCCCGCGCCAGAAGGTCCAGGCGGCCACGCTCAAGATGACGACCGCCACGGCGAGACTTGCAAGGAGCCGCATGATGCGTCGGGCCGGCCGACCGACCGGCAGTGAGACCACCGCCGGTTCAGGCGGCTTGGCTTCATGGCCGGACGGTGTAGCGACTTCCCCGGCCGGCTCGGTCGGGGCGAGCGGCTGCGTGAACGCTTCGGCTGACACTGATCGAAGATCGGTAGCAGGAAAGGCTGGCGGGACTTCCGGCGGGAAGCCGGCCGCCAGCAGCAAGCGGTCGCGTTCGTCGGCAGTCAGCCGGAGCTTGGCGGCGCAGCGCAAGACATCCTCGGCCAAACGCGGGCGGGCGACCAACCCCTCCTTCCAGCGGAAGATCGTCTGTCGCTGCACCCCGATGGCGCGCGCCAACTCAGCGTCACTGACCCCGGTGCGGGTCATGTATTCTGACAATAACTCGGCAAAAGTTCGCATGGCTACTATAGTATACTCCTCAGTGACACCCGTTGCAAGCAATGCAGGCCGGGAGAGTGTGAGTTACACACCGTGACACGCCCAATGGTACACATCTGGCCCTTGAAGTGTACGCCCTTTGCGATACATTGGGGGTGCGTTCGGCGCAGGGCCGGCGCAAATACTGTATCCAGGAGGAGACCATGTTACCCCGAAAAGCATTCCTGTGGCTGGTTGTGTTGGGCGGCTTGTTGATTGCGCTAGCATCGTGTGCGCCGATGGACGCCTCGAAGGCCCGTAGCCGGTCGGTGATCGAGAGCGGCGGCATCGTGCCCGCCGAAGAGTTGCGTGTCGCGGAATATCTAGGCTACTACGCCCAGAGCTTCCCCCAACCGACGAAGACGACCCTGGGGCTGGACCTGCGCCTCGGCAACGGGCAGGTTCCGACGAGCGGGGGTGAAGCCTGGCTTCAGATCGGCATCCAGGCCAAATCTGCGCAGCCGGTCGAGATCGCACCGCTGAACCTGGCGCTCGTCATTGATCGCAGCGGCTCCATGAACACGCCGGAGAAGATGCCCTACGTCAAGCAGTCGCTCCTCGTCTTCTTGCGCAGCCTGGCTGCCAACGATATCGTCGCAATCGTCACCTACAGCGATGAAGCCTACACGCTCGTGCCTGCGCGCGAGGTGGGAGATGGCGCCTGGATCGAGACAGCGATCAACCAGATTTCGCCAGGCGGCAGCACCAACCTGCACGCGGGGCTGATGCTTGGCTTTGCCGAGGTGGATCGCGGCTTCAATGTGCGGCGCAACAATCGGGCCATCCTGCTCACCGACGGCATCGCGAATCGCGGCGTGGTGGATCCTGACAAGATCGCAAGTGACGCGAAACGATACAACGACAAAGGCATTTACCTTTCTACCATCGGGCTGGGGAAGGAATTCAACGACGCGCTGCTAAGCCGGCTGGCGACGCAGGGCAAGGGCGCGTATCACTTCGTGGATTCGGCTGAGGAGATGGACAAAGTTTTCCGGCGGGATGTCAGCGGGCTGGTGCAAAAGGCGGCCAGTGATGTCGCGCTCGTGTTTCGTCCCGCGGCCGACGTGCGGCTGGAGGCGCTGACCGGCTACGATGGGACGCCGCCGGCCGGACCGATCGAGGTGCGCCAGCGGGATATGGGCACGGGCGACAGTCAGGTCTTGTTGGCCCGTCTGCGGATCGGTCCCGGCCTCAGCGGACAGCGCACGGTGGGCACAGTCGAGTTGCGCTATACCGACCTCTTCTCGCAGCGGGTCGAAACCCTGAGCCTGCCGATCTACGCCGATGCGAGCCGGATGACGAACTACGATCCGCTCTGGGATGTCGAAGTGCTACGCAACGTTACCATCCAACGCACCGCCGAGGCCCTGAAGGAGGTGGATCGGCTGTACAAGGCGCGGCGCTATCAGGACGCCTATAACCTGACCGTCCAATCGGAGCAAGAGCTGCGCCGGGTGGCGGCCCTCACCGGCGAAGCGCAGATGGTCAAAGACGCCGACCTGATGCGCCGCTACCAGGCAACCCTGAGCAAATGGCTCGAATCACAGCGGCCGACCCCGCCGCCAGAAGATGCCGCGCCGGCCGAGCCGACCCGCTTCTACCGCGGCCGCGTCACGCCGACCGTGCCGGTGGTGGATGTGAAGTAAGAGCGAAGTGCAGGCTCCGTTCAAGCAGCGGCATATTATGCCTGCGAAACGTTGAAAATTGTGGGCCAAACCTGACAGGTCTCATACTTCCATTCGGTGCGGTACGCTATGATACCCTCATCAGTTGGTATCAATAGGCTGATGAGATCTGAACTAAAGGATCGGAAGCGCTTCGCTGAAGAAGGAGAGCCTCTTGGCCGAGCCTAAACTAAACGCCAGCCCGCGCGGCAAAATCTCTCCCTGGCTGATGATCCTGCGCGTCGTTTCTATGGGTTGGGACCTGTCTGACTTTGTGCCTGGCCAATTCGCCGTCCCCGGTCTGCCCGGTTCGGCGCCACGCTGCGCCCTTTCCGAGCCGGAAGGGCAAACAGTCGCGCCGACCAAACTGATCCGCCGCGCCTGCTCCAGCGCATCATCTTCGCTCTCACAAAGAAAACAGCAATACGCAAACTGCATCACACAAAGGAGGTCATTTTCATGCCTGTGAACGTCGAAGTTCCTGTCGAAAAGTGGTCAGGAAGCATTCGCTCGATCACGCTTGGCGCGACGGCTGCCGAAGGCGGCACGCGTAGCCACAGCGTGGTCATCGGCGGCGAGAACACGTTGCCTTTCCTGGGGTTCGAGGGGAAGGCGTCGCATCGCCCGCGTATCGCCATCGAGGTACGCGCCGCCAATCCGGCCGAGGAGTGGGCGACGCCGCTGGTGAAAGCGTGGGGCGCTGTGCTTGGCGATCTGCCGGCCTGGGTGAAGGCCGCCGAATCTGCCGGCGCCGATATCATCGTGCTCCAGCTCACGACGACCGACGGCGCCGGCCAACGCATGACAGCCGCGAAGGCCCGCGCCGCCGTGCGCACGGTGCTCAACGCGACCGGTTTGCCGGTCATCGTGCTCGGCACCGGCCAGGCGGAATTGGATAATGAAATGCAGGTCGCCGTGGCCGAGGAAGGGGCCGGCGAGCGTCTCGCGTTGGGGCCATGCGAAGAGAAGAATTATCGCACGATCGTCGCCGCGGCGCTGGCGAACGGCCACCTGGTGACCGCCAAGACGCCCATGGACGTGAACCTCTCCAAGCAATTGACCGTGTTGATTCACGACATGGGTATGCCGATGGAACGCATCATCACCGACCCGACCACCGGCGCGCTGGGCTATGGCATCGAATACGGTTACAGCGTGATGGAGCGCTTGCGGTTGGCGGCCCTCCAGGGCGATGGCATGACCCAGCAGCCGATGATCGTCACCCCTGGCGAAGAGGCGTGGCGCGCCAAAGAGGCGCGGGCCGGCGAAGGGGTGCCGGCCGCCTGGGGCGATTGGGGCGCGCGCGCCGTCAACTGGGAGGCCATGACCGCGGCTGCCTTGATCGAATCGGCGGCTGGCATCGTCGTGATGCGGCATCCGGAAGCGGTGGCGCGGGTCAAGAAGATGATTGCGGAATTGATGGCGGCGTAAGGAGGACACCATGGCCCTGTCTGGTCTCGATATCTACAAACTGCTCCCCGGCGGGATCAAGCCGCCGCATCCGAAGGCGAACTGCAAGGAATGCGGGTTCCCGACCTGCCTGGCATTCGCCATGAAACTGGCCGCGAAGCAGGCTGAGCTGTCCGCGTGCAAGTATGTCAGCGACGAAGCGAAGGCCAGGCTGTCGGCCGCGGCCGCGCCGCCGATCCGCCTCATCACCCTCAGCGCCGATGGCCGCAAGGTGGAGGTCGGCAATGAAACGGTGCTGTTCCGCCACGAGAAGACCTTCTTCCATCCCGCAGCCATTCTCGTTCGCGTGCCCGATACGTTGGGGGCCGTCGAGATCGCGGCGCGGGCGAAGGCCGTGGCCGACTACAAGGTGGACTACGTTGGCATGGCGCTGCGACTGGATGGGTTGGCGGTGGAGGCGGTTTCAGGCGATGCCGCAAAATTCGCCGACGCGGTCGCCGCGACGCGCGGCGCCAGCACCTTGCCGCTCGTCCTGGTGAGCGAGAACCCGGCCGTCATCGCGGCCGGCCTGGCCAAGACCGGCGGCGTCACCCCGTTGATCTGCGCCGCGACGGCCGATAATTGGGAGGGGATGGCGAAGCTGGCGAAGGACGCCAAGGCGCCGCTCGTCGTCCGCGCCGATTCGCTGGCGGGCCTGGCCGAGCTGACGGGCAAGCTCACCGCGGCGGGCGTCGAAGACCTGGCGCTCGACCCGGCCGTGCGCAGCTTCAGCGGCTCGCTCCAAACATTGACCCAACTGCGCCGCCTGGCTCTGAAGAAGAGCTTCCGGCCAGTCGGCTACCCGACCATCGCCTTCCCCTACCTGGGCGCGGCCGATCCCAAGATGGAGCTGCTGCTGGCGGGCCAGCAGATCGCCAAGTACGCCGGCTTCGTCGTGCTCAGCCGCTTTGATCCGGCCGACGTCTACCCGCTGCTCGTCTTGCGCGCCAACCTCTTCACCGACCCGCAGAAACCGATCCAGGTGGAGCCGGGCGTCTATCCCATCAACAAGCCGGGCCCCGAGGCGCCGGTGCTGGTGACGACCAACTTCTCGATCACCTACTTCGCGGTGGCGAACGAGATGGAATCTTCCGGGCTGCCCGCCTGGCTGCTGGTCGCCGACGCCGAAGGGATGAGCGTGCTCACCGCCTGGGCGGCCGGCAAGTTCGACGCCGAGAAGATCGCCAAGACGGTCAAGACGACCGGCATCGCCGACAAGGTGAGCCATCGCAAGGTGGTGATCCCCGGCCACGTGGCTGTGCTGATGGGCGAGCTGGAAGAGGAACTGCCCGGCTGGCAGATCAAGGTGGGGCCGCGCGAGGCGGTGGATCTGCCGCGGTTTATCAAGACGGCGTGGTAAGGCGGTGAATTGGTAGATTGGGGGTTGATAGAGTGGGAGATCCAGTTTACCAACTTACCAATCTGCCAACCGACCGGCGACTCTTTGCCATAGCGGGCGCTCCGATGTATAATCCACATATATCACTTGTGGAGATACAGATATGAATACCAGCGCTATGAAGCCCGTCCAGATTCACTTCCGGCCCGTGCAGATCGAAACGGCGCGATCTGTGGCCAATCGGCGCGGTGTTTCATTTGCAGAATTAGTGCGCCAGGCGCTGGATGAATTCCTGACAGAAATGCCCGCGGAAGAAGATACGCTGTGGAATATCATCGGTATCGCCGATGGCGGCCCGAGTGATTTGTCTGAAAACCACGACAAGTATCTGGCGGAAACCATCGCGCAGGAAGGCCGAGCATGGCGCGCGAAATCTTCGTAGATGCAGGGGCATGGATCGCCATCGCCTACCGCGGTGATGAGAATCACGCGGAAGCGGTCGCATTCTATGAGCGTTTGTTGTGGGAGAAGCGTCCGCTAGTGACGACCAACCTGATCGTCGCCGAAGCCAACGTGATGATCCGAAGATATAGCGGTCACCAGGCGGCCATCGGCTTCCTGGATTCCATCCGTCAATCCAGTCGCTTGACGAGAATCTACTCCGATGCGGCGTTGGAAGTGGAAGGGGAAAAGACGCTGCGCCGCTATGCCGATCAAGACTTCAGCCTGGCTGATGCCGTGAGTTTTGCCGTTATGCAGCAGCGCGGCATTACGGAGGCGTTTGCGTTCGATGGGCATTTCGCGACGGCTGGTTTTGTGGTCGTGCCGACGGTGTGAGAAGAGACAGATTGATGGCGGGGGACATATGATAACGAACGTAGCAGTGCAAGAAAAGTACGTCAACGTGCTCGCGGGCTTCGGCAGCCTACAGGATGCTATTGACACTGCGTTGCAGCGATATGCCATCGAGCAAGTTACGACCAAAATCAATGATTTGCGTCGTCGAGAGGCTAAATATCTGGCTAAGTATGGCCTTGACTATTCTACCTTTTCGCAGCGCATCGCGCATGATGAGGGGTTTATCGAGCAGGTGGAGGCCAATATCAGTAAAACCTGGGAACTGGACTTGGCTGAGTGGGAGTTCTGCTACAAGGGGATCCGAGATTGGACGCGGCAATTGCAGGCCCTTTTGCTGGCATAGTCGCCCTGGCTCAAGCCATCTTCGAAGACGTCGAGTTTAGCGTTGATGACACGCCCGACCGTGTCCTCTTGCGGCTTGAAGCTCCCTACGCCGGCTATCGGGTATTCGTGACCGAGCTGGTGAGCGATGAAGGTCGGCAGTATCGGTACTATGTCCTGCGCGGCGATTGGGTCGAGGCTGGATTCGATAACGCCGCTGATCCCAGAGCGATTCGACTGAAGTATGGCAGCATCGGTCAGACACACGTCGGGGAATCGGCGCCGCATTTGCACAGGAAGAACAAGTCAGAGTTGTTGTTGACCGACGAAATGACCTTTGTAGCCTTCGTGAACTGGTTGAGGGCCAACCTGTGATTTCTTGATGAGGGCCTATGCCACTATTTTCAATCGCCAACCAGCACCTATCTGTGCTTGAACAAGCGAATTTCTCAACCGAAAAGGCGTTGCAACGCCTGATTGAAGGCAATCTGCAGACTGCCTTCAGTTGCCGGCTAGCGGCTTCTGAGTTTGCAACCGGTGCACAACACGCAGGCAGGATAGATACGTTGGCGCTTTCCGAAGATGACAACCCTGTTATCATTGAATACAAAAAAGCTGCGTCATCAGAGTTGATCAACCAAAGTCTTTACTATCTCGCCTGGATACAGGATCACCGCGGCGACTTTGAGATAGCGGTACAGAGGACTCTCGGAGCGACTGCGAAGGTGGACTGGTCAGATGTACGTGTCATTTGTATTGCACCCAACTATCAGAAATTCGATTTGTATGCCGTGCAGGTTATGGGAGCCAACATTGAGCTTTGGACATATCGGCTTTTCAAGAATCAGCTATTGTATCTCGAAGAAGTCCTCCAGAAATCCTATGTGCCCCCCGACGCAACACCGGTTACCGGCAAGAACCCAGTGATGGTAGCTGCCGGCAAGAAGGCCGCAATTACACGGGCAACCAGTACATATACCTTTGAGGCGCACTTAGACGGCAAATCACAGAAGATCCGAGACCTCGCTCAGACGGTCCAAGAGTATATCATGGGACTTGATCCCGCTATCGAGGAAGCGCCAAAAAAGCAATACGTAGCCTACAAAATTTCTCAGAACATCGCCTGCGTGGAATTCCAAATTCACCGATTGGTCTTGTTTCTGAAGCTGAATCCGAAAGAAATTCCCGATTTGCCAGGGATAGCCAGAGATGTGACAGACATTGGTCACTTCGGCACTGGTGATCTTGAGATCGCGTTGCGATCCCCGGAAGACCTGGAGGCTGCAAAGCCATTCATCGAAATGGCGTATCGAAAAGTCGGCGGATAAGGGCAAGAGAAAACATGGCCGACGCATCAGGAATCGCTAAGGTCGTCACCCGGATCAAGTTCGGCGAAGACGATGGTGATGCCGCCTACTGGCAGGCCCAATCACCCGAGACGCGATTGGCCGCGCTGGCGGAAATCCGGCGGGAGTATCACTTGTGGAAGTATGGCGGCGAACCGCCATTTCGGAAGGTTGTGACGATCATCAACAGGGATGGCGAGGTGATTCGGCGCTGGGGGGATGTTGAGCCAGTTGAGGATTCTTAGTGAAGAGGGATAAATTTATGGATGCTCTTCATCTCACCGATTGCCCCAAAGACGAGAAAGGGACTGAGCGCCGGTTCGAATCAGTGGATGCGACGGCATATCTGCTGCAGTCGGAGACCAACCGACAGCAGCTTTTGACCGCTATCGAGAACATCGAAGCCGGACGGAACCTGGTTGAAGCGCCAACGGATACGTTCCAAAAAACAGCGTTCCATGATTTCGTATACCATTTTGGGCAAGAAATCGAAGTGCATGGTCTGACCGAAGATGGGTTCCTGGCCGATCTGGAGCAGACCAAGCGCGAGGTTTTTGCGGAGCAGTACGGGTGTCATGCCTGAAAAAGCCAAACTACGGAGTTGCATTACTGGTTGACTGCTATGAAGTTCAAGGATCTGGTAGACAAGTACGCTTGGGACGACGCCCAAGCGGTCCTGCTCCAGCTTTACCCTGACGAGGAAAAGAGCCTCGCGGGGTATCGGCAGGTCTACGAGACGCTGCGGTCGCTCCAACCGGCCGAGACGAAGCTGCGCATCTGCATCGAAACTGTGACCGACGATTTGGATGGCACAACCTACGAAGACGTCTCCGGCAAGGATGGCACGACCTGGCGCGAAACCGCTCCCGAGGCGGATTGGAATGATGAACGAGGCAATGAGGAAGCCTCTTTCGGGATCGAGTTCACCGATTGGGCCGAGTGGCTGGGCATGGAGATTGACCTCCAGACGGCAGACCGCTACCCTGAATTGGCGATCATCGGACACTGTCTGTGGGAGATGACCTTCGTCGGGTATAGCCGGGAGGCCGTGCGTGAAAAAAGTGAGGAGCTTCGCGCTACGGCCGGACGTGTCAAAGAAGGCAAGGATGGCGTCAAGTGTTATTCTGCGGAGGATTATGAGAAGTTATCGGAACTCTACTTTCCGCTAACTTGCGCGTGTCCCTACAGGTAGCATGTTCGCCGGTTGCAAGCACTACATGTAGTGGGTAGAGCAGACTTGGCAGAAAGCAGCACATACTACATATAGTACCTCGGTTCGCCAAGACCACTACAGGTAGCGGTGGGCCTAACTTAGCGGAAAGTAGAGTCGGAACAGGTAGATGAAGACACGACATCGCAAGACGCTGAACGCGATCTTTGAAGATCCGGTGCGGTCGAATATCCCGTGGGCCGATATCGAAAACCTGCTTGTTGCGCGCGGCGCGTTTATCCGAGAAGGGCGAGGGTCACGCGTGAGAATCTCTTTGAACGATGTGCAGGCGGTCTTTCACCGCCCTCACCCGCAGCGGGAGACCGACAAGGGCGCAGTGCTGTCCATGCGTCGCTTTTTGATCGAAGCAGGAGTTGTGCCATGATGGAATACCAGGGGTATCTAGGGCAAGTTCAGTTCGACGCCGAAGCCAATCTGTTTCACGGTGAAGTCATCAATGTGCGAGATGTTATTACGTTTCAGGGACGATCAGTCGAAGAGCTGCTTCAGGCGCTGAAGGATTCGGTAGAAGATTATTTCGAGTTTTGCGCCGAGCTTGGCAAAGAGCCTGAAAAGCCGTTTTCTGGGCGTGTGACCATCCGTCTTTCGCCGGAACAGCATCGCAAGGTAGTTCTTGCTGCTGCACAGGCCGGCGAGGCGTTGGAGCGGTGGATCGCTGAGACCCTTGACCGCGCCGCCGGAACCGTTCAGCTTGGCGGAATGCCCGCGTAGGCAACAAACGATCCGATTTGCAGGTAATTCATGGCAAAACCTTAAGGAATACTGTCTATGTACCCAATCCTCGAAAAACAACGCCTCAGCGATGCCATCGTGCTGATGGTGGTGCAGGCGCCGCACGTGGCGCGCAACGCCAGGCCGGGGCAGTTCGTCATCGTCATCGGCGACGAGCAGGGCGAGCGCATCCCGCTGACGATTGCAGACCACGACCGGCCAGCCGGGACGATCACGCTCGTCATCCAGGAGATCGGCAAATCCACCAGGCAGATGGGCGCGATGGCGGTCGGCGACGGCTTCTACTCGGTCGCGGGGCCGCTGGGCCATCCGACCGAGATCGAGACTTTGGGGACGGTGGCGTGCGTGGCGGGCGGGGTCGGCATCGCGCCGATGTACCCGATTTCTCGCGCGCTCAAGGCCGCGGGCAACCACGTCATCTCGATCATCGGCGCACGCAGCCATGAGCTGCTTTTCTGGGAAGACAAGATGCGCTCGGTCTCCGATGAGCTGATCGTTTGCACCGATGATGGCTCCTATGGCCGCAAGGGGGTCGTGACCGCGCCGCTCAAGGAACTGTTGGAAGCCCGGCCGGGTGAGGTCAAGAAGGTGTGGGCTATCGGCCCGACGGTGATGATGAAGTTCGTCTCGTTGACCACCCAGCCGTTCGGCGTAGAGACGATCGTCAGCCTGAACACGATCATGATTGACGGGACCGGGATGTGCGGCGGCTGCCGGGTGCCGATGACCGACGGCGCGAAATTCGTCTGCGTGGACGGGCCGGAGTTCAACGGCCACGTGGTGGACTGGAACGGGCTGCTGTCCCGGATGCAGTTCTACCGCGGCGAGGAACAGCTTGCGGTCGAACGGTGGGATCGCTTGCACGAGACGCCGTCGCACGAGTGCAATCTGGAGAAGATACCTGCGTAGAGGTTCCTATGCCTGAACTTACCAATCGCGAACGGATGGCGATCCCACGCCATGAAATGCCGACGCAGGCGCCGGATGTGCGCGGCACCAACTTCGATGAGGTGGCCCTGGGGTATACCTGGGAGCTGGCGCAGCAGGAAGCCGAGCGGTGCTTGCAGTGCGCCAAGCCGCGCTGCGTGGACGGCTGCCCGGTCGGCGTACAGATTCCGCAGTTCATCAAGGCGTTGCGCGCGGGCGATCTGCCGGCCGCGGTCCGGGCGATGCAGGAGAAGAACAATCTGCCCGCGATCTGCGGCCGGGTCTGCCCCCAGGAAACGCAGTGCGAGGCGAACTGCGTGCTGGCGAAGAAGGGCCAGGCGGTGGCAATTGGCCGGCTGGAACGCTTCGTCGGCGATTTCGAGTTGCGCGAGCACACCAGCGCTGCGAAGGCGGCGCCTCCGGCCGGGCGTAAGGTCGCCGTAATCGGCTCCGGCCCGGCCGGCCTGACTTGCGCGGTGGATCTGGCGAAGCTCGGCCATAAGGTGGTCATCTTCGAGTCGCTGCATCTGCCCGGCGGCGTGCTGATCTACGGCATCCCGGAATTTCGGCTGCCCAAGCGCATCATCCGCGCGGAGCTGGAGAGCGCGGCCAAAAACCTCGGCATCGAAATCCGCACCGACCACGTGATCGGCAACACTTACACGATTGACGAGCTGCTGAACGAATACGACGCGGTCTTCATGGGCACGGGCGCAGGGTTGCCCTCCTTCATGCGCATCCCCGGCATCAACCTGAATGGGGTGATGTCGGCCAACGAATTCCTGACCCGCGTCAACCTGATGAAAGGCTATCGCTTCCCGGAATACGACACGCCGGTGAAGATCGGTCGGCGGGTGGCGGTGATCGGCGCGGGCAACGTGGCGATGGACGCCGCCCGCAGCGCGCTCCGCCTGCAAAAGATGCGCGACCGGCAGAACGGCGACGCGCCGCCGGAGTCGCACATCGTCTATCGGCGGTCGCGGCACGAGGTGCCCGCCCGCGAGGAGGAATTCCATCACGCGGTCGAGGAGGGGGTCATCTGCGACTTCCTGACCAACCCGATCGCGATCCTGGGTGACGACGCCGGCACGGCGGGCGCGGTGCGGGCCATGCGCTGCATCCGCATGGAGTTGGGCGAGCCGGACGCGTCGGGCCGGCGCTCACCCGTGCCGATCGCCGGCTCCGAGTTCGAGATGCCGGTGGACACGGTGATCTTTGCGCTGGGCACCAGTCCCAACCCGATCGTCTTCAACAACGCGGCCGGGCTGGAGCGCACGCGGCACGGCACGGTGGTGGCCGACGCGGAGACCGGCCGCACGCTGAAGCCGGGCGTGTGGGCCGGCGGCGATGTCGTGACCGGCGCGGCGACTGTCATCAGCGCGATGGGCGCGGGCAAGCGCGCGGCCGCGGATATTCACAAGTTCTTGAGCGATGAGACGTTATTCAATGTGGGGTAGATGACCACTTACACCGTTCACTTCACCCCCGGCGACAAGACGGTCGCCGTTCCCAGCGGGGCGATGTTGTCTGATGCCGCGCGCCAGGCGGGTTTTGATCTGAATCAGCCGTGCGGCGGCCAAGGGCGCTGCGGCCGCTGCGCGGTGATCGTGGATGATCGGCGTTCGGCGGTGCGGCGGCGCTCGACGATCCGCCTCTCCGCGGAGGATGTGGCGGCCGGCTACGCGCTGGCGTGCCAGACGGTGATCGAGGGGGATGCCTGGGTCACGATACCGCCGCAGCAGGCCATCGAGCGCCGGCTGACGACGCACAAGGCGGCCGCGCGCGTCGAAGTCCCGGCGGACTACGATCCGCGGCGCGATCAGCCGATCCAACGCTTTTACCTGCGCCTGAACCCGCCCGATCTGGCGGACCAGACCGACGATTGGTCGCGCGTGGCGCGTGAGTTGGCGCAGTTCGGTGTCGAGAATCCACAGATCGGCCTGCCGCTGCTGCGCGAGATGCCGCGCATCTTGCGCGCCACGCCGGATGAGACGGACAGCGCGACTCAGCCGGATGAAGAGGACCAATTGCCCGACATCTGGCGCGACACCGCCGAGCCGTGGCAGGTGACGGCCGTCGTGGCGTTGGACGCCTGGGATCGGCCGAACGGCCCGCCGCAGTTGTTGGCGCTTTTGCCGGGGGATCACACCGACCGGAACATGGGCGCGGCCGTGGACATCGGCACGACCACGGTGACGGTTTGGCTGGTGGATCTGGAGAGCGGCGAGGTGGTGGCGCAGGCCAGCGACTACAACGGTCAGATCGCGCGCGGGGAGGATGTGATCTCGCGTATCATCTATGCCCGCAAGCCGGGGCGCCTGGCCGAGTTGCAAGACCTGGTCGTCGGCACGATCAACCGGCTGCTGTTGGCTGCCTGCCGGCAGGTGAAGGCCAGCCCGAATGAAATCCTGAAGCTGGCGATCGCCGGCAACACGACCATGATCCATCTGCTGCTGGCGATCCCGCCGGAATCCATCCGCCTGGCGCCGTTCATCCCGGTGGTCAATTATCCGCCGACGATCACGGCCGGCGAGCTGCGGCTGGCGGCGCATCCGCAGGCGGTGGTGGATTGCCTGCCGGGGGTCGCCAGCTATGTCGGCGCCGACATCTCCGCCGGGGTGCTCAGCACGAAGATGGACGAAGCGTCCGAGCTGACCCTCTTCATTGATGTCGGCACCAACGGCGAGACGGTGCTCGGCAACGCCGACTGGCTGGTGACGTGCGCGTGTTCGGCCGGGCCGGCGTTCGAGGGCGCGGGGGTCGAGCATGGGATGCGGGCCACAACCGGGGCCATCGAAGAGGTGTGGATCAGCAGTGACACCCTGGAGCCAGCCTATCGCGTGATCGGCCGCGAGGGCGAGAAGCCGCGCGGCATCTGCGGCTCCGGGCTGCTATCGCTGCTGGCCGAGATGTTCGTCACCGGGGTGGTGAACAAGGCGGGCGACCTGAACGTCGGCGCATCCCCGCGCATCCGCGAGGGCGCGCACGGCACGGAGTATGTGATCGCCTGGGGCGCCGAGACGGCGCACGGCCAGGATATTGCCGTCACCAAGGTGGACATTGATAACCTGATGCGGGCCAAGGCGGCCATCTATGCCGGCTTCACCGTGATGGCGCAGAGCGTCGGTGTGGATCTGGCTGATGTGTCGTCCATGTTGATCGGCGGCTCCTTCGGCCAGTATATCAACGTGGAGAAGGCGGTACAGATCGGCCTGCTGCCCGATCTGCCCGCGCCCCCCGGCAGCGCGTCGCCATGGGACCGCTTCAAATTCCTGGGCAACACCGCGATCCGCGGCGCCTATCTGGCGCTCTTACGCCGCGATGTGCGCGCCCATTTGAGCGATATCGCCCGAATGATGACCTATCTGGAATTGTCTGCTGATAATACCTTCTATGACGCGTTCATGTCGGCCATGTTCTTGCCGCACACCGACGTCGGGCAATTTCCGACGGTAGAGGCGACTCTAGGCGTTATCGGCAGTAAGAAACCGGTGTCACCCTGAGCGGGTTCATCCCGTGAATTACGTTGCGGTGATGGTCCAGCGAAGGGTCTCGATGGTGTACGCAGGAGATTCTTCGCTGGTTTCACACCGCAACGACAGGCTCGCGGTAGACCCGCTCAGAATGACTGCTATTGTGGAAATAGGGAGGAAATATGGCTGTCGCTACACTGCCCGTCGAACAGCTTACCAGCTACCGTCATCTGATCACCCTGCCCGATGGGATGCGGGTTTTGTTGCGTCCGTTGACGCCGAAGGATCGCGACGCGCTGGTGGCGCTCTTTGCCACCCTGCCGCCGACCGAGACCCAGTATTTTCGCAGCAACATCACGGATCCTCAGGTGGTGGCAGCGTGGGCTGAGAAGCCGGATTATGCCAGCATCTTCCCGCTTGTGGCGGTGGTGGGTGACCGAATCGTCGGGAATTCGACGCTGCACCTGGGCAAGGGCTACACCCGGCATATCGCGCAAATCCGCATCTTTCTCCTGAAGGAATACCGTCGCCACGGCATCGGCACGACGATGATCCGGGCGCAACTCGAGATCGCCCGCAAGCTCGGCCTCCACCAACTGATCGCGGAGGTCGTCGAAAGCCAGCCGCAGGTGATCCACGCATTCGAGCGCCTGGGCTTCGAGCGCCAGTTCGCCTGGAAGGACATGTTCATGACGCCCGAAGGGGAGACGTTGGACATGGTCGTGTTGGTGAACTATTTGAAGAGGCCGACGGATAATTTTTGAGGGGCGCTCAATGACCACAACCATCGCCGTCGCGGGCAAGGGGGGGACCGGCAAGACGACCCTCTCTGGCCTGCTCGTGCGCTATCTGATTCAGCACCGGCCCGGCAAGAAGGTGCTGGCGATTGACGCCGATCCGAGCAGCAACCTGCATCTGGTGTTGGGCCTGCCCCTCACGCAGACCATCGGCGACATCCGCGAGGAGTCACGCGGGGGAGTGACGCCGGGGCAATCGCGCACCGATTGGCTGAGCTACGCCGTGCGCATGGCCGTGGAGGAAGGGGACGATTGCGACCTGCTCGCCATGGGCCGACCGGAGGGTCAGGGGTGTTATTGCGCGGCGAATCACATGCTGCGCAACATCATGGATGGCATCAACGCCGGCTATGACTACGTCGTGATGGACAACGAGGCCGGGATGGAGCATCTCAGCCGGCGCACCACGCGCGACGTGGATCACCTGTTGCTGGTGAGCGACGGCAGCCTGCGCGGCATGGTCGCGGCCGAGTCCATGGTGGGCCTCAGCAAGGAGCTGGAGATCAACGTCCGCCACACCTACCTGGTGGTCAACCGCGTGATCGGCGAGCTGGCCCCCGCGCTGCGGGCCAAAGCCGAGACGCTGGGGGCGCCATTGCTGGCGGTTTTGCCCTATGACCCGCTGCTGGTGGAGTTCGACGGTCAGGGCCGGCCGCTGGTCGAGCTGCCGGCCGACGCGGCGATGAGCCGGGCGGTGGCGGGGATGGCGCAGCAATTGCTCGCCAAATGATACCGCTTGACGATATTACCGCTTTGTGATACTATCGTGCTGTCATGATCGAATCGTTCGCCAACGCGGAAACCGAAAGAGTATTCAAGGGGCTGATGTCGCGGAAGTTCCCCTTGGATATTCAGAGGACGGCCCGACGCAAGCTACTCTACTTGGAAGATGCCGAGGACTTGAGAGATTTGCTTGCGCCGCCTGGAAACCGTTTGGAGCCATTGCACGGAGATCGCGCCGGACAGCACAGCATCCGTATCAATGAGCAGTGGCGTATTTGCTTCCGATGGATTGGGGACAAGGCGCACGAAGTTGAGATCGTGGACTATCACAAGTGAGGTGAGTGCAATGGAGGAAAGGTTGCCGCCGATTCATCCCGGGGAAGTCCTGCTTGAGGATTTTATGCTGCCTTTGGGATTATCTCAATACCGGGTTGCCAAAGACATCGGGGTTTCGCCGTTGCGAATCAGCGAGATCGTGCATGGCAAGCGAGCCATTACGGCCGACACAGCACTGCGTCTGGCGCGTTATTTCGGGACAAGCCCAGCCGTGTGGCTCAGGTTGCAGGCGCGCTATGATCTGGAAGTGGCAGAGGCCAAGATCGCCGAACGCATCGCCCAGGAAGTCAAGGTTCTTGGGCGCGCACCGATCCTGCAACCGGTATAGCCGCGAGATTCCTGTTATGTCGTGGGGCGATAATGATGTGACGAAGAAAGAGAAGTTCTTCATGCAGTGCTTTTGGGTGGACTACGATCGGGAGGCTGACGTGCTGTATATCAGTCTGCAACGCCCCCAGAAAGCCACAAATACGAAGATCACCGATGAGGGTATTCTATTGCGTTATCGGAATGATCAACTGGTGGGCGTTACCGTGCTGGACGCATCTACGCGTTCCTGATGATTTAAGACAGCGAGAGAGGAATGACCATGCAAGAAGACATCTACCGCACGATCAGTGTTTTGCTGTCTAGCCACGAGCCGGCCGACCTGCACCGCGGGCTGGGGTTGGTTCGTGAGGAAGCCACGATGGCCGGGCCGGAGCTTTGCGGGCAGTTGTGCGAGACGATCCTCCCGCTGTTCTACATTGACCCGCTGGATCACCCCGAGCATGTGCCGGTGATCGAAGAAGCGATCCGGGTCGTGGCGGGCCTGGGGGAGAGCGTCATCCCTGCGCTGATCCAGAACCTGGAGATGGGCGACGTCAAGGCGCAGATGGCGATTGCCCAGGCGCTCGGCTGGATGGGCGCGGCGGCCGTGGATCCGTTGATCGCCGAATACAATTCGACCTGCCCCGACCCATCGTGCCGCGCGTTCCTGCTCTACGCGCTGGGCAAGGTCAAAGCGCCGGAGGTCGTCAAGGCCGCGCCGTTGGCGGTCGCGGCGGCCCGCTCGGCCGACCTGGAGCTGCGCGACACGGCCACGCGGGCGCTCGGCAAGTTCGCCGAGTCCATCCCCGCGGGCGGCCTGGCCGAGGAGGTGCGCCTGGCGGCCATAGAGGCGCTACAGGACAACCTGAGCGACTACAGCCCCGGCGTGCGCGCCAAAGCCGTGCGCAGCCTGGGCAAGCTGGCCCAACATGGCCACCTGACCCCGCGCGAGAAGTGGGATCTGGCCGGCCGGCTGCGGCGCATCCTGGGCCAAGACGAGCAGTTCGAGTGGGATCGCGCGTATGTGGTGCGGAAGGAGGCGCAGGAGGCGGTGGGGTATGTGTGAGTCGAACGCCTTTCTGCATAAAATGCCCATCGGCAGTAGAGTGGCCCGATATCTTGAAAGCCTACCGATACTCACGGCTATTGATTGTGATGAACTGTATCGTGCTGTTGAGGCTTTCAGCCGCCCCGATCGAAACGCTGCAAAATCAGCTCTTAGTTATTACAGCGCCAACACGGCAGTGAGTATGCGTGGCAAAGGCAGGAGTCGGCCCAGGCTATACTACGCGCTCCGATTGTCCCTGGCATATGGCGAAAGCGAGTCGGAGAGGGAGGAACTATACCTGTCGTTGCCCGGGATTCCCAGAGAGTTACTTAAGTCCGAGACGAGGGAGAAAGAGATTGAGAGTATAATCGAGCAATTGCAGAACAGGCATGGGAAGGATGCCGTAGATTATTGGGGCAGAGCTGCTCAGTACAAAAGCGTGGATATATGTCGAGCAGCCATGAAACAGGCAAAGGAACGCGACAAGCATTGTCGTCTTTGTATCGCAGCAGACAGATTGTGTCAACAAAACGGTGTGTCTTCGACCTGGAAAACGTCGCGACCAATCTTCGCCTCTCACATCACCGCACGAAAGACGATCTTTTGGAGAACACTTTCTGAGATAGATGAAGAAGAAATAGATATCTTCTCGGATGCCGGAACAATTGCGTTGACAGCGCGATTGCAGGCGAACATATATCATAGTGACAGCAGATATATTGCGGGATTGTGTTCTGATCACGACAAGCAGATACAAGAGCTTCTAGAGAAAACAGCTATCTAGCAGCGACGAAGCATAGTGGACAGTCACTTAGCCGTTCGAGTCGCGGTCTTTTCGAGTCGTCATGTCTGCGCTGGACGCATCCGCGAAGTAGTTACTGTTTTGATCGTGTTTGTTGTCGTTGAGTTGAATACAACAGGTAAAGTGTTTGACGAGTTCGATATGGGCGGGTGCAGTCTCGATCCGAAAGACTTCCACCGGCTGGAATCATAGCCCCCGAAGGGCTGTGTTGTCGCAACTGGACGATATGAGGCGCTATGCCAACAGTCCGACATATACCCGGTCCCTATCGGTTGTTTTTCTACAGCTTCGATTGTAATGAGCCGAAGCACGTACATGTCAAGCGTGAACGCATGATGTGCAAATTTTGGTTGGAGCCGGTCGCACTCAGTTTTAGCGAGGGGTTTGCACCAGCCGAGCTGAGTCGTATTCGCAGATTGATCGTAGATTATCGGCGCAACATCTTGGAGGCCTGGGATGAGCACTGTGGTGAATGACATTCCTCGCATCATGGATATGCAGGTGACAGATGACCTTATCACCGCCCGCCTGGCCGATGGACGTTCCATCAGCGTGCCGCTTGCCTGGTCGTGGCGTCTATCGGAGGCCACGCCGGAGCAGCGGAGCAACTTCGAGATCATCGGCAGTGGGCTGGGCGTGCATTGGCCGGATATTGATGAGGATATCAGCGCAATCGGAATGCTCCATGGTATACCGGCCCGACCGCGCAAAGCCTCGAATCGTTCTCAACGTAGCCCGCGGCCAATCTTGAGACCAGCGCTTGCGCCGGCCTGATGTGGCATGTCCATCGTTGGATGGCAGTAGGCAGTCCATGACCAAAACTGACTTTCACATCGGCCGCGAATTCTACACCGCCGCCGGCAAGTGGCGCTGCACCGATATCGGCACGCGCGTCATCGTCGCGATCAAGCTCGACCAGGATGAGCCGAGCTGATACGCCGGGCCGCCGTATGCGGTGGTCGAAGATGTGTTTGACGAGTATGATTTCGGCGGTTGCAGCTTGGATCCCGCTGAATCTTCAGGGTAGACGTTGAGGCTTACTGAACAAGCGCGGCAACCCAGCGCCAGAGGAGGACGAGATGCAATGGCCTGAAATTCGGAAGGCGTATCCTGATCAATGGCTTATCGTTGAGGCGCTTGAAGCACACACGACCCCCGACAGGCAGCGCGTGCCGGATCGGTTAGCGGTGGTCGAATTGTGCTCCGATGGCAGCGCGGCCTTCCAGTGCTATCGGCGGTTACACCAGCAGTTCCCGCAACGCGAGTTCTATTTCCTCCATACCAGCCGCGAGGCGTTGGACATTCGGGAAAGCCGGTGGTTGGGCATTCGGAGGGCCGATGCAGTTAGAGCTTGAAGGTTCGCTTGCATTCATCACCGTCACTCTGGCATACCAAGGCGCGCATCTGATTGTTATCAAAGTGCTTGTGGATACTGGCGCGGAGCATACGGTGTTGGCGGGCGATGTCGTTGCGACAATCAACATCGCCCCGCAACCAACTGACTTGGTGCATACAATCAGTGGAGTTGGCGGTATCGAAACAGTGTTCGGCCGTCAAGTGGATTATCTTCAGGCCGGCGACAAAAGACTGCCTGCGTTCCCGATTCAGGTCGGCGGCATGGACTATGGCTTCGAGATCAACGGCATCTTGGGCATGGACTTCCTGATCCAAGCCGGCGCGATCATCAATCTGCGCGAGTTACAAATCGAGTTCGCTGGCTGAGCATCGCTGCTTCAGCCGGATGAGACTTTCAGTGTATACCCCATCCGCAAACGGAGGAAAATCATGAGAATCATCGGTGAAAACATCCACATCCTGTCCCCCAAGGTCAAAGAAGCCGTGGGGTTCGCGATCGACGCGTGGACGAAGGAAGAGCTATCGGCCACGGAGAAAGAGGAGTTGTTGGGCCGCGCAAAGAAATTCTTCCAAGAATCGGCGGTGCGGCAGGTCGAGGCGGGCGCCTGGGCTGTTGACTTAAACATCGGCCCGCAAAAGAAGAACGGCTACAGGCTGCTGCCCTGGCTGGTAGAAATTGTCCAGGAAGTGGTGGACGTCCCGCTTTGCCTCGACACCACCAACCTGGGCGCCATCGAGGCCGCCTGCGAGATGATCAAGCGCCAGCCGATCATCAACTCCACGTCGGCCGAGGCGGAACGGCTGGAGAAGGTGCCGCTCGTCGCCGCGAAGTATCGCACCAAGCTGATCGGCCTCACCATGGAAGCCGAGGGCATCCCGGTCAGCGCGGAGGCGCGCGTGAATATCGCGCTGGAGAAGCTGCTCCCCCGCTGCGAGGAGGTCGGGCTGCCGGTCGAAGACCTGATCATTGACCCGCTGGTGCTGACCGTCAGCGGGTGCCAGCAGTATGTGCCGGAGTGTATCGAGGCGGTACGCATCCTGAAAGTGACAGGGGCGGGCGTGCAGGTCGGTCTCAGCAACGTCTCGAACGCGGTGCCCAACGAGATGCGGCCGCTGATCAACCGCGTCTACTGCGTCATGCTGATGGGCGCGGGGCTGGACATGATGATCGCCGACCCGCTGGACAAGAAGCTGAACGAGTTCATCCGCATCGTCGAGCAACGCGACGACAGCACGCCGCTCGGCCGGCTGCTCCTGGCCCTTTACGACGCAGTCGCGGCCCAGGAGGAGTTGAGCCGGGATGCCGTGGACATGGACGACCCCGAGCAGGCGGCGATCTGGAAGACGGTGCAAATCCTGCTGAACAAGGTGATCTACGCGGATTCGTATCTGCGGGTGTGACGAAGAAGCGTGGGAAACCGCAGGCGGCAGTATCGTTAGTGACATGATACCGCGGCTGGTGCTGATCCCTGACTCCTGCCCCTGCTATCTGAGTGCGCAAGGAGGCGCATATGATTGCGGTCAAAGAGGCGCCGAAAATGGACACCCAGGAAAAGCTCACCAGAGCGCAAAAACCGTCGGCCGATGCGATGAAGCTGCACCCGTTCTACCGCGGGAAGATCGAGACCGTCCCGAAAGCGTGCATCCGCTCGCTGGATGATTTCGCCATCTGGTACACGCCCGGCGTGGCCGCGCCGTGCCGGGCGATCGTGAAGCAGCCGGATCTCGTTTACGAGTACACCAACAAGTGGAACACCATCGCCATCGTCTCCGATGGCACGCGCGTCCTGGGGTTGGGTGACATCGGCCCCAAGGCCGGGTTGCCGGTGATGGAGGGCAAGGCGCTGCTCTTCAAGTGGCTCGGCGGGGTGGATGCCGTGCCGATCATGCTCGACACCAAAGACCCCGACGAGATCATCCACACGGTCTTGATGCTCCAGCCGGCCTTCGGCGGCGTCAACCTGGAGGATATCGCTCAGCCGAAGTGTTTTCGGGTGCTCGACACGTTGCGCGAGAAAGCCGAAATCCCCATCTGGCACGATGACCAGCAAGGCACCGCGTGCGTCACGCTGGCCGGGCTGATCAACGCGTTGCGGATCGTGCACAAACCGATCGGTGAAGTCAGGATCGTCTTTGTGGGGTCGGGCGCGGCGAACGTCGCGATCAGCCGGCTGTGTTTCAAGGCCGGCGCCGATCCCGCTAGGTGCATGGTGGTAGACAGCCACGGCATTTTACACAACAAGCGACAGGATATCTTCCTCCGTCGTGCTGAATACGTGGACAAATGGCGTCTGTGCCAGATGACCAACGCCGCAGGCCGCCAGGGCGGCATCGCTGAGGCGCTGGCCGACGCCGATGTCTGCATCGCGCTGAGTCAGCCGGGGCCGGGCACCATCCGACCGGAGTGGATCAGCCAGATGGCGCCGGATGCAATCGTTTTTGCATGTGCGAATCCGACGCCGGAGATCTGGCCGTGGGACGCCGCGTCGGCCGGCGCACGCATCGTCGCGACGGGCCGCTCCGACTTCGCCAACCAGGTCAATAACTCGTTGGGCTTCCCCGGCATCTTCCGCGGCGCGCTCGATGTGCGGGCGAAGACGATCACCGACGAGATGTGCATCGCCGCGGCCGAGGCGTTGGCGGCCGCAGCCCCCGATGATGGCCTGAACCCCGAATGTATTCTGCCGACGATGATCGAATGGGAGGTGTACGCCCGCGAGGCGATGGCTGTTGGCCTGAAAGCGCAAGAGCAAGGCCTGGCGCGCGTGCGCCTCTCCGCGGATGCACTGTTCGGCCAGGCGTCCGAGATGATTCTGCGCGCACGCCGGCTGACTGAAATGATGATGGAGACTGGGCTGATTGCAGAACCGCCGGAGGAGGGATAAGTCATGTACGACCTCATCATCATCGGCGGCGGGCCGGCGGGACTGACCGCGGCGGTTTATGGCATCCGCAAGCGGCTCAATTGCGTGCTGATCAGCCCCGACCTGGGCGGCAAGGCGCTGGCGCGTATGCACGTCGAAGGCGCCGATACCTATCAGGTCATTGACGGCGCCGACCAAATCCGCCGCTTCCGCAACGAAATCGAGTACCTGGACTTCGCCCGCATCCTGGAAAAGGTCGTCGGGCTGGAAAAAACCACTGATCGCTTCGTTGTGACGACCGATAGCGGGCGCCGGTTGGCAGCGCGGGCGGTCATTCTGGCGACCGGGGCCGATGCGATCAGGCTGCAGGCGCCGGGCGCCGACCATTTCTTCTTGCGCGGGGTGGCCTACTCGACCGTGAGCTACGCGCCGCTCTACCTTGACAAGACCGTGGCATTAGTGGGCGCGAGCGAGATGGCGCTGCGCGGGGTCGGCGAGCTGGCGCAGCTCGTCCGGCAGTTATACTGGATCGCGCCGACCCACGGCCAGCTCGACACGCCCCTGGGGCGGCGGATGCAGGCGGCGGAGCATGTCACGCTGCTGGAGAATTGGGCGCCGGTCGCCGTCGAAGGCGACACCTTCGCCCGGCGTCTGGTGGTCAAAGCGCCCGACGGCGAGCAGCGCACCCTGGCGGTGGACGCGATCTTCGTGGAGCTTGGCCTCAAGCCGCATTCCGAGCTGGTGCAGGGCTGGGTCGAGCTGGATCACGAGCACCGCGTGATTGTGAACTGCGAGGCCGAGACGAGCGTCCCTGGCCTCTTCGCAGCCGGCGATGTCACACACCTCCCCGCCGAGCAGGTCCTCATCGCCATCGGCGAGGGCGCGAAGGCCGCGCTGAACGCGTATGAGTATTTGTTGAGGTGTGAGGCATGCTAACCCACGTATTGCGTGATGCGTACCGCGAAGCGACGTATGCCGCGCGATATACACAACGCAATACACAATCTATAGAAGGGAGTCTTCTGGATGACAGCCAAGCTCATTGATGGAAAAGCTATTGCCGAAGCCGTGCGCCGCGAGGCGGCAGAGGAGTCGGCGCGGCTGAAGGCGCTCACCGGCGAAGCCCCCACCCTCGCCGCGGTGCTGGTGGGCGAGAACCCTGCTTCGCAGACCTACGTCGGCGCGAAGGGCAAGGCGTGCGAAGAGGCCGGCCTGGGTTCGATCACCCATCGGCTGCCGGTCACCGCCACTCAGGCCGAGGTGGAGGCGCTGGTGGCCGCGCTCAACGCCGACCCGATCGTGAACGGCATCCTGGTGCAGCTTCCGCTGCCCAAAGGGCTGAACGAACAGGCCGTGCTCGACCTGATCAGCCTGAACAAAGACGTGGACGGCTTCCACCCCATGAACATCGGCCAGCTCGTGATGAAAGGCCGCACGCCGCAGTTCATCCCGTGCACGCCCGCGGGCTGCATCGAGCTGCTCGTCCGCTCCGGCATCACGATCGCGGGCAAGGACGCCGTGGTGGTGGGCCGCAGCAACATCGTCGGCGTGCCGGTGGCGGCGCTGCTGCAAAACGCCGACGCGACCGTCACCGTCTGCCACAGCAAGACGAAAGACCTGCCCGACAAGGTGCGCCGCGCCGACATCGTGGTCGCGGCCATCGGTCGGCCCGAGTATGTGCGGGGCGAGTGGATCAAGCCCGGCGCGGCGGTGATTGACGTCGGCATCAACCGCATTGACGACGCCAGCAAGAAGAGCGGCTTCCGCCTGGTCGGCGACGTGAATTACGCCGAGGCGGTCGAGGTCGCGGGCTACGTCACCCCCGTCCCCGGCGGCGTCGGCCCGATGACGATCGCAATGCTGTTGACGAACACGGTGCGGGCGTTCAAGTTGCAGCATGGGCTGGCGTGAGCGGTGTATCGGCAGCCGGTGAAGGTGATTTTCCCGAAGCCGGCGTATCGGCAAGAGCAGGTATAAATGAAAAAGCCAGGTCGCGCCTGGCTTTTCCACGCTGGCCCCTCGCGGGCCATCCACCTCCAGGAACCTGGATTGATTCCAGTATACACGAATGTCGGGCCCGTGTCAATAGTTTTGCGGCTGTTTCGCTTGAGGAATTCATAGATGCCCGCCTACACCCCCACCGAGCTCGAAGCCTTCGTCCAGCGGCGCGCGCCGGAGATTGCCGCGGAGATCCGTGACGCGGCAGGCAAGGCGCGTAACGAGGCCGACCTGGTAGCTACGGTCGAACGGATCATCGAGAAGTTCGCCCGCAACTTCGACGTGACGCTGAACCTGGCGCGCGAGCGCACGCTGATCAACGGTCGTGCGGACGCGGTCTACAACCGTTTCGTCATCGAGTACGAGCCGCCGAACAGCCTGCGCAAGGAGTTGAGCGCGCGACCGAACCAGCACGCTATCGGCCAGGTGAAGCAGTACATGGGAGGGCTGGAGCGGCTGGATCGTCAAAAGAAGGAGCGGCTGGCCGGCGCGGTACTCGACGGCACGTTCTTCATCTTCGTGCGCTACCGCGACGACCATTGGCGGGTGGACGATCCCGTGCCGGTGGCTGCCCACAGCACCGAGACCTTCCTGCGCTATTTGCTTTCCCTCTCCACCGAGCTGGCCGTCACGCCCGAGAACCTGGTGCGCGATTTCGGCGAGAACAGCAACACCGCCCGTGCGGTCGTGCCCGTGCTCTACCATGCACTCGGCCAGACCTTCGAGGTTTCCGAGACCCTTCGACAGGCTCAGGGCAGGCTCTCGAAGGTCTCCACGCTCTTTCGCCAATGGCGTCGCCAATTCCAGGAAGTGACCGGTTATGACGCATCCGGTGGGCAGTTGGATGCCGTCGTGCTGGCGAAATCGTACGCGGTGAAGGATCCCCAGCCCGACATCGAACGTCTTTTCTTTGCCATCCACAGCTACTACGCGACCTTCATCAAGCTGCTGGCGTTGCAGGTGGCGCACTACTACTTGATGCCGAAGGTGGGCGCCGGGCTGGCGGCCGCGGCGAGCTATGACGCGGATAAGCTGCGGGGCTACCTGGTCCGCATGGAACGCGGCGGCCTGCTGGCCGAGCTGGGCATCCGCAACTTCCTGGAAGGGGACTTCTTCGGCTGGTATCTGGAAATCTGGGACGATCCTTCGACAGGCTCAGGACTGGACGCGGCGCTGCGCCGGCTGATCGGCGACCTGGCGCACTACTCGCTGGTGACGCTGGACGTGGACCCGGAGGAGACGCGCGACCTGCTCAAGCGGCTGTACCAGAACCTGATGCCCAAGAAGCTGCGCCACGCGCTGGGCGAATACTACACCCCCGACTGGTTGGCCGAGCGGCTGCTGAACCAGTTGGGCTACGACGGCGACCCGAAGAAACGTCTGCTCGATCCGGCGTGCGGTTCGGGCACGTTCCTGGTGCTGGCGATCAAACGGGTCAAGGCCTACGCCGAGGAGCGCGGGCTGAACGAGGCCGCCGTGCTGGACGCGATCCTGCATAACATCGTCGGCTTCGACCTGAATCCGCTGGCGGTGATGTCCGCGCGCACCAACTACCTGCTGGCGTTGGGCGACCTGCTGGCGCACCGCCGCGGCGAGGTGAGCATCCCGGTCTACCTGGCCGACTCGATCTTGACCCCCTCCCAGGGCGCCGACCTCTTCGGCGTGAAAGGGTTTAGCTTCAACACCGCGGTGGGCAAATTCATCATCCCGCAGGCGCTGGTGGACGCGCGCTACATTGATTCGCTGGCCGATCTGCTGGAAGAATGCGTGACGTCCGGCCTGACGCCCGATCAGTTCCGCCAACGACTGTTGCGGACCTTCCCGTTGACGGACACGCCTTCCGACGAGGACGAGGTGGATCTGGCCGTGCGGCTCTACGAGCAGTTGGCCGATCTGGAGCGCCAGGGGATCAACGGCATCTGGGCGCGCATCATCAAGAACGCGTTCGCGCCGCTGTTCCAGGGGCGGTTCGATTATGTGGCGGGGAATCCGCCGTGGGTGAACTGGGAGAGTTTGCCCGAAGAATATCGCCGCGAGAGTCTCCCGCTTTGGCATTACCATGGAATGATCCCGCCCGGCGGCCTCAAATCCATCATGGGGCACAGCAAGATGGACATCTCCATGCTGATGACTTACGTCGCAGCGGATCAATATCTCAAAGAAGATGGCAAGCTGGGCTTTATCATCACGCAGAGTGTATTCAAGACAATCGGCGCAGGGCAGAGTTTTCGTCGCTTTGTGCTAGGAAGCGGCACGCCGGTTGCAGTCACGTCGGTGGACGATCTCATCGACTTGCAGCCGTTTGAGGGAGCTACAAACCGAACTGCCGTAGTCATCCTCCAGCGTGGGCGCAAGACCAAATACCCGATACCCTACAGCACTTGGCGCAAGACAGTAAGTGGGCGCATCCCAGAAGATGCTACACTAGACGAAGCGGTGGCATTTTGTCACATCCGACAGTTCATCGCCCAACCTGTGGATGAAAAAGACACGACCTCGACATGGCTGAGCGGCCGTCCGCGGGCCCTTAGTGCAGTCAAGAAAGTGCTGGGGTCATCGTACTGTCAAGCACATGCTGGCGCATATACTGGAGGCACCAACGCAGTCTATTGGTTTGAGATTGTCGGGCGGCGTCCTGATGGACTGATCGTTGTGAGTAATCTAACGGAGCGCGCCAAACGTCAGGTTGAGAATGTGCAGACAGCTATCGAATCGGATCTGCTGTATCCTTTGTTGCGAGGTAGCGATGCACAACGTTGGCAGGCCACCCCGAGTGCGTGGATTTTTTTCCGCGACGACCCGGCCATCAAGAAAAAGCCATTCCAGAAGACGCGATGAAAGTGGTGTTCCCGAAGGCTTACGCTTATCTCAGCCGTTTCCGCGAGGCGCTGGGAGAACGACGCGATGCCGTTCTCATGCGATCAAAAGAAAGCATCCCTTTCTACGCGATCGGCGCAGTCAGCGAGTATACTTTCGCACCCTATAAAGTGGTTTGGGGACGGATTGCGTCAAGGATGGATGCAAGCGTTGTGTCAACGTCAGAAGGCAGGGTGGTCATCCCACAAGAAACGATATCGCTTGTTGGATGCGATGAAGTGGACGAAGCTCACTACATTTGTGCAACGCTCAATAGCAGTCCATTCAATTTCAGCTTGCAATCCTACTCGCAAAAAGGTGGAAAGAGCTTCGGCACGCCGAGCATCCTCGAAAATGTGTGCGTCCCGAAATACGACCTCAACAACCCCACCCACTTGGCCCTGGGCGACCTCTCCCAACAAGCCCACGCGGCCACCGCAGCTGGCGATGCGGCCCGCGTGCGCGAGATCGAGGCGGAGGTGGATCGGTTGGCGGCGCAGCTATGGGGGTTGACCGACGCGGAGCTGCGAGAGATCCAGGAGAGTTTGACGGAATTGGGGTAACAACCTGCCTGGCGACTGCGACCTCGGTCACCACCGCTATGGCGATAAGTGGCCCCAGGCTGCACACGATTTCGTCCTGCTCAATTCGCTCAGGCGCGTTGTTGATCGTCAGCCAACGTGGTATAATGTGCCCGTAGGCCCAGTGTTTCATTGGCTTCTGGAGGCGTAATCATGACGATTGGCGAGAGAACCCTGACGCGTACTGTGGATCGCCCTATTCCTGCCAGCAACCTTCGCCATGCGCTGCCGACAACGATCACCCCACCTCTCGACGCGCCGGCAGTGGCCGAGAAGGTTGTTCGCTATGCGCGCCAGATCGGCTCGTTGGAAGCGGTCTATGTCAGAGCAAAACAATGGGGGTTTGAATGCTGGCTAGTCGCCAACAACAGCAGCGAGGACGAAAGGTTTCGGCTATATGACTTCGAGTGGCAAATCATGGAGTCGGCGCCTGACAACGGCTTCAAGTTTCACTTGATTGATCGTCAGAGTCGCCCTCTATCGGAGATTGCGAGTCTGGAGCCGTTTGACGCGATGGTTCCGCTCCAGAGAGTCTGACCCATGCCGACAATGCAAGCACACCTTCGGCAGGTTCAGCACAACCGTGATCTGATCGCCGCTCTCGACCCGTCCAACACGCGCTTTCTGGATTGGGTGGTCACAGCCGCTTTTTACGCGGCGCTACACCGCATCGAAGCCTGGTTTGCCGACAAAGGGCTGCATTTTGGCGATCATACCCAGCGCGATGACTGGCTCAGCAAGGTGAAAGAACTGCGGCGGATCGTGTGGCCGCGCTACAAGGAATTGGAATTCCAAAGCCGCCAGGCTCGCTACGAGTGCGTTTCGTTTGACAGAAACTTCGTTCAGCATCGTCTCCTGGCTTTCCTCGATGAAATAGAGCAGGAAATGCAGCTCGTGAAGTGAGCACCCGTTCGAGCATCGAGTGGACCGAATCCGCAGGCCGAATCTTGACCTGACCGGAATTCATTGGGTCATTGTCGGCGGCGAATCCGGCCCCGGCGCCAGGCCGCTGCGCGAGGAATGGGTGTTGGAGATCCGGGAGCAATGCCAGGCCGCCCGTGTCCCTTTCTTTTTCACGCAGTATTGGAAGGGCGAATATGGGATGCCATGCCGGCGCTGGCGGGTGCGTGAGATGAGGACGGTCCACTCCTTTCATCCGACCGACCTGCCCGGCGACTCGGCGCAGAAAACCGCCCTGCTAATCAACCCGCCTGTCTACGACACGCAGTACTGGGCCGAATGGTCGCAGCCCTATGGCCTGCTGCGCATCGCGCGCCTCCTTGGCAACCTCGGCTACAAGCGCCGCGAGTTGTTTGACTTCATGGAAGCGCCCGGCGAGAAGCGCAAAGTGGCGCAGCGCCGCATCGCGCCCGGCGAGTCGTTCATCGAGAAGGACACGCCCGATCCCAAGTCCCCGCCGTATCGCATCGAGAAAGCTGGTCAAACACTGGAACTGTGGAAGTATCACTTCGGCAAGAGCTGAGATAAGTTCGACGCGTGGCTGGATGAACGCGGCTTCACGGCGGCCAACCCGCCCGACGAGGTGTGGATCGGCGCAACCATACTTCCAGGCGCGCGGGTGGGATTGCGATCTGCACATGCTGAACGGGAAGCTTTATCCGTTCCTTGAGATGAATGAAGGCTCGGTGAACGACTATGTGGATCTCCAACGGCTCATGTACGCGTTGAACGCTCACTACCGCAGCCGCTCCTTCCAGTTGTTCGGCGATACCCTGGTAGCACAGGCTTTCCGCGACAACATGCGCAACGGGTTTGAGGAATTCATCGGCGCGTATCGAACCACCGACAGGCAGGGGGCGATTCAGGGATGATTTGAGGACGATTGAGCGGGTGGCGAATCTGCCAGAACGCTGCGCCAACCGGCCGGCGCTGCGTGACCACCTGCAACACGCTAGGCTGCTTTGACGGCAGCCTGGCTGAGAAGGTTAGAATGATCCAAGATGAACTGCTCCGCTACTACGAATGGCAGACTCTCAACCGGCCGCTCACATCCGAGGAGCGGGCGGCGGTGAGCAGGCTGTTCAGTGCGATCTGGCCGTCTACCAGAGTCGCGGGGCCGATTTCCAGGCGAGGAATGGCTATCCGCTGACCCGACTGAACACGGTGATCACGAAGGAGGGAAAATGCTTGTTGCGCAGGGCGGGTCATGCTATACTCGGTAAGGAAACGAAATGGAGGTTATGACATGGGAGAATCGTGGATGTTTGGCTTTGACCGGATTACTTTCAACCCTAACGTAATGGGCGGGCGGGCTTGCATTCGCGGGATGCGGGTCACGGTATCGCTGATCTTGAACCTGGTGGCGAACGGGATGAGCGAGCAGGAGATTCTCGCGGACTATCCTTATTTGGAACCAGAGGATATTCATCAAGCTCTCGCCTACGCCGCCTGGCTGGCCGATGAGTCGGTCTATGTGCCGGAGTTGGTTGCGGCATGAAATTCCTCAGCTCTGAACGAAGGACGCGTCGTGCTCACTCACGATCTGGACTTTGGCGAATTGGTGGCCGCCAGCCGGGCTCATCTTCCCAGCGTGATCACGTTTCGTCTGCGCAACATGGCGGCCGATCACGTCAATCGCTACCTGGGGATCATCGTCGCGAACTACCAGGAACGCCTGGAAGCCGGCGCGGTGATCAGTGTGACGGAGAGACAGATCCGGGTCCGCGCCCTGCCGATCAGCGAGTGATACCTGTCTCGATGACGGCATGGCTGAGAGAGTGAGAAATGACCCGCGACGAACTTCTGCGTTTGCTTGCCCAGGGCGAAGGGCCACGTCTTGAATTCAAGCGCTCCCGGGCCGAGCTGGAGGACGGGTGCGCACGATCGCCGCGTTCGCGAATGCGGACGGTGGCGCGTTGCTTTTCGGCGTGCGGCCCGATGGCGCGGTGGTCGGCGTGACGGTGGGCGCCAACACCCGCGAGCAGGTGGTGAACGCCATCGTGGACAACACCGACCCGCCGCTCTACCCGCGCGTCGAGTACGCGGAGGTGGATGGCCGGACCGTCATCGCCGTGACCGTGGCGGCTGGTCCCGACCGTCCGCACCTGGCCTACGGCCGCGCCTATCGGCGCGTGGGTGCGGTCAAGGCGCAGCTCTCGCGCGATGAGCAACGCCGGATGCTGTTGGAGAACCGACCTCGTTTCGACGATCAGCCGGCTGCCGCCACCCCGGACGACATAGACGCTGATCGCGTGCGCCGTTTCCTGGAGATCGCGGTTCGCCGCGGTCGCCTGCCCGCTGACTCGGCCGACCTGCCCGTAATCGAGGCGCTGCGCCGGTTGAACGCGCTGCGCGCGGTGGACGACCGCCTGGCGCCGACCATGGCAGCCGTGCTCATGTTCGCCCGCGACCCGCAGCAGTTCGCGCCCCAAAGCACTGTGGGGCTGGCCCGCTTCCCCGGCACGACCAAAGGCACGATTCAGATCGTGGACCGGGCAGACGTGACCGGCGACCTGGCCGAGATCATTGACCGGGCGGAAGCCTTCGTGCGACGCAACACCCGTATCGCCTCGAAGATCTACCACGCCCAGCGTATGGAAATCACCGAGTATCTGTATCCTGCTATCCGCGAGGCCATCGCCAACGCGGTCATCTACCGCCCGTCCCGCCCGGCCTGGCGAGCTTTCGCCGCCGCTGGCGAGCTTCGTCGAGCGCTTCGGCCTGGACGAGCACCTCCTTCAGGCCGCGGCCGCGGACAGCCCGAAGCGCCGCCAGACGTCCGCCATCCCGCCGGAGGAGGCCATTGGCAGATTGTCGCCTGCCGAGCGCGATGCCTTCCTGGCCCGGCTGGCGCGCGGGGAGGCGCACCTGACTGAGAGGGCGAGAATGCCCCGCGATGATCGCTCGATGAACTGACCAATGAGGAATTTAGTCGCTTGATTGACCGAGCCATCGGCGACCTTATCGCTTTCCGTTCTTTAGTGGTATCATACTGCCGCCCGGCGAGTCGCATCAGAAAGCCGTTCCGGCGCCCGGCCGACCTGCCGGCGGCGCCTGCCAGGTGACGGGCATCATATACAGCGCCCCATGCTGGTAGTAGAATTGTGCGACAAACGATACATAACGTCGGACCCAGGAAGAAGGATGTCATGGTTCAATCGTCACTCGCGGATGTGAGCACGCAACGCAGCGTCGGCAACGTGATGGTGATCGGCGGCGGCGTCGCCGGGATGCGCGCGGCCGTGGATCTGGCCGAGGCTGGCTTGCAAGTGTACCTGGTCGAATCTGCGCCGGCCTTGGGCGGTCGCGTGGCGCAACTGGGCTATATGTTCCCGACGCACGACTGCGTGCTGTGTCGCGGCACCTCGGATCACGGCTACGGCTGCACCCGGCCCGCGATCTCCCCCGCGTTCCAGGATCACAACCTGCACCCCAACATTCGCCTGCTCACCTTGACCAACGTCATCAGCGTAGAAGGCCAGGCCGGTGACTTCCGCGTGACCTTGCGCCGCGAGCCGCGCTTCGTAGATCCTGCCCGCTGCACTAATTGCGATCTCTGCTCCCTGGTGTGTCCGGTGACGCTGCCCAGTAGCTTCCAGCAAGAGCTGGCCACGCGCAAGGCGGCTTACAAACTGGCCGTTCGTTCGATTCCTAACGCCTACATCATTGATCGCGGTCCGTACTGTGACGACTGCGGTCGCTGTGTGGCAGTCTGTCCCACGCAGTGCATCAACCTGGCCGAAGAGCCGACCGAGTTGCGGGTCAACGTTGGCGCAATCGTGATGGCGCTGGGCTACGAGCTGGCCGATGCTCACGAGTACGAAGAGCTCGGTTTTGGCCGCTATCGCAACGTCATCCACAGTATGCAGTATGAGCGTTTGGCCAGCCGCTCCGGGCCGACCGAAGGTCTTGTGCTGCGGCCGTCGGACGGCCAACGCCCAAAGCGCATTGCCTGGCTGCAATGTGTCGGCTCGCGCGATCAGAAGCACCCCTACTGCTCCTCCATCTGCTGCATGTACGCCACCAAAGAGGCGATGATCGCCAAAGAGCGGTTGCCCGATGTTCATGCTCAAGTCTTCATGATGGACGAGCGAGCGTTCAACAAGGAATTCAATGCCTACTACGAGACCTCGCGTCGCCAATTTGGCATCGAATACACGCGTGCCCGCATTTCGTTCATCAAGGAAGACCCCGCCACCCAAGACCTGATCCTGCACTACCCCGATCCCGCTGGCAAGCTGATGAGTGATCGGTTCGACATGGTGGTGCTCTCATTGGGCACCGTGCCCCCGCGCTCGGCGAAGGAGCTGGCCGGCGAGCTGGGCATCGAGTTGAACGAGTACGGCTTCTGCCAGACCGACAAGTTTGCGCCGCTGGTGACCAGCGTGTCTGGCGTCTACGTCTGCGGCACCTTCCTGTCACCCAAAGAAATCTCCGAGACCTTCCTGGATGCCTCCGGCGCGGCCGGTGAAGTCATGCGGCTGTTGCGCAGTCAGGTGGGGGGCAGCCCCTCCAGCCGCCAATACCCGTTCCTCTCCATCAACGGCGAGTATGCAGACGAAAGAGACGTCAGCAGCGAGCCGCCGCGGATCGGGGTCTTTCTCTGCCGCTGCGAGCCGGCCATTGACGGTACCATTGACACCCAGGCGATCCAAGATTTTGTCTTGGGGCTGCCGGGCGTGGTCCATGCCGAACGGCTTGCCTACGGCTGCCAGGAGCCGGATCTGGCGCGCGTCCGCCAGGCCATCACCGAACGCCATTTGAACCGGGTGGTGGTGGCCGGCTGTACGGCGCGCACCCACGAGCCGCTCTTCCAGCGGGTCGTCCGTCTGGCCGGGCTGAACCCGTATCTCCTCACGATGGTCAACATCCGCGAGCAATGCGCGTGGGTGCACGAGAGCCAGCCCGAGCTGGCGACGCGCAAGGCCCGAGAAACGGTGCGCATGGCGGTCGAACGCGCCCGCATGTCTCAGCCGATCCGGAAGCTCAGCGTCGCGCCCACGCGGCGGGCGCTGGTCATCGGCGGCGGGGTGGCCGGAATGCAAGCGGCGCTCTCCATCGCCGACGCCGGTTACGACGCAACGTTGGTGGAGCGCAACGCCCAGTTGGGCGGCAATCTACGCCATATCTTCTACGTGGCCGAGGGGCAGAACCCGCAACGCCTGCTGCGCGATCTGGTCAACCGGGTGCGCGGACATGAACGTATCCAGGTGCTGACCCGTTCCGAAGTCAAATCGCACACCGGCCGCACGGGCGACTTTCGCTCGGTGATCGTGACGCACACCGGGCCGCTGGATGTCGAGACCGAGGCGCGGCACGCCGTCACTATCGTGGCGACCGGCGGCGAGGAGTGGCGCGGGGATGTCTATCTGTTGGGCCAGGATCGTCGGGTTGTCACCCAGCTCGACCTGGAAGAAATCGTTGTCCACCGACCGGAAGAAATTACGCGGCTCAAGCAGGCGGTGATGATCCAGTGCGTCCGTCCGCCGGCGGAGGTGGACTATTGCAGTCGTGTGTGCTGCACCAACACCATGAAGAATGCCATCCGGGTGAAGATGCTCAACCCGAACTGCCAGGTGTACGTCCTGTACAAGGATATGATCACCTATGGGTTTCGCGAGCAATACTACACCGAGGCGCGGCGGCGAGGCGTGGTTTTCTTGCGCTACGACGAGCAGCACCTGCCGCAGGTGAGCCGCACGGCCGATGGCAAGCTCGCAGTGCGGGCCTGGGAACAGGTTTTCGGTCGCGAGTTGATCCTTGCGCCCGACCTGGTGGCCTTGAGCATGGCGGTGATCCCCTCGCCGGGCACGCGGGAGCTGGCGAAGATCCTGAACGTGCCGATGTCGGTCGAGGGCTTCTTCCAGGAAGCGCACCTCAAAATGCGGCCGATGGACTTCATGGAAGAAGGGATCTTCATGGCCGGCATGGCGCACTATCCCAAGTTCATCGAAGAGGCGATCATCAACGCGCAGGCGACTGCGGGGCGGGCCATCACGCTGCTCTCGAAGGAGCCGCTCTACTACGGCGGCCCAGTCGCGGTCGTAGACCAGGCCAAATGCGTCGGCTGTCTGACCTGCGTGCGCACCTGCCCCTTCGAGATCCCCAAGATTCGACCAGATATGACCGGCGTGGGCGCGATCGTGGGCGCGGCCTACATCGAGCCGGCCCTGTGCCAGGGGTGCGGCACCTGCACCGCGGAGTGCCCGGCCAAGGCGATTCAGCTCATGGCCTATCTGGACGCGCAACTGGCGGGTGAGCTGACCGGCGCGTGGGCGGCGTGAGGAGTCTGACTGTCATGTTGAGCGGGTTGACGAATCACAGTTCGCCGCGGCGAGAATCCAGCGAAGCATCTCACGTCGCGGTGAGACACAAGACTCTTCGCTGGTGTCGCGCCGCAGTGCACTTTGACCGGTAGATCCGCTCAGAGTGACAGCGGAAGGTATTTTCGGGATAAGATTCAATGAGCGATAACGGTCATAACGGTTTCGAGCCTGAAATCACCGCATTCATGTGCATCTACTGCGCCGACATGTCGGCCGACACGGCCGGCGCGTTGCACATCCAATACCCGGCCAACGTCAAGCTGGTGAAGATGCCCTGCACTGGCAAGACCGACATCAAGTACTTGCTGGACGCGTTCGAGCACGGCGCGGATGGGGTCTATATCGTCGGCTGCGCCATCGGCAACTGCCATCATGTGCGCGGCAACGAGCGCGCCCGGAAGCGCGTCGAGCGGGCGAAGAAGCTGCTGGACGGCATCGGCATCGGCGGCCAGCGGCTAGAGATCTACTTCGTTTCCGGCGGCATGGGGGAGACCTTTGCGCGGGTGGCGCGCGAGATGACCGAGCGGATTCGCGGGCTGGGGCCGAATCCGCTGCGGAAGGGGGAATGAACAATACGGTCAGCAAAGAGGCCCTTATCCTGCCTTGAACCGTGTGTTAGAATGCCGGCAGTCGCCAGATTGGGAGTGATTTTTGACATGGAGAGGAGACGGGCGATGATGAACGAGGGGGTGATCGAGGAACTGCGCACTTTCGAGGAAGACCAGGTGTGGATCAGCGATCACATCGAGTCGCTGCTGGGCCGATACACTGATCAGTGGGTCGCCGTTCAGGGCGGACAAATCGTTGCCAGCGATCCGGCTCTGGATGCACTCTGGCAGAAGCTGCCTGACCCTGCACACACCTGCGTCGAATTTGTGACCCGCGAACCGTTGGAGATGATTTTATGATCATCCGAGGGCGCTTTGTCGGAGACGCGCCCTATTTTGCCGCTCATGTTCGCGTGGGACAATTCGAGGGGGTGGTCTGGTTGCTGGCCGATACGGGCGCGTCGCGGACCACATTGCTTGATCGTGACGTGAGCCGGCTTGGCATTCCGCCAGCCGCGCTGGAACCGGCGTCGTTGCCGATGATCGGCGTCGGTGGGAGCGTTCGCTCGTTCGTGCTGCGTGACGTGAAGCTCACGTTTGTGTCCGATGAAGGAGAAACGGTATTGCAACAAGACGTGTGGGTCGCGCAACATGACCTGGACCGATTGCCCGCAGAAGAGGTGGCGCGGATTTTGAGGATCCCTTCGGTGATGGGACGCGATCTGATCAACCGCTTCCGCTTGATCTGCGATTATCGTTCTGGAACTATGCAACTGGAGCGTCAGTGAAAGGGGTTGTTGGAAGCCGGGATCTTTGTGACTTGTGGGCAGAAGGCAGCTAGAAGCCTGGTACGCTGCTCAAGATCGCGCCGAAATGGTGCGACTGGGTCTGATCGAAACTCAGGATCGGTTTTGGCATATAGCCGAGCCTTTGTCGCCCACTACAAGGAAGGAAATATGCCTCGCATCAGCTATTTCTCTGGCGTTGTGATTCGCATGTTTTTCAATGACCATCTGCCGCCCCACTTTCACGCCGAGTACGATGACGATGAGGCCGTCTACGAGATCGAAACTTTGGAGATTCTGCGGGGTAGACTTCCTCGTCGCTCCCATGCTTTGGTGGTAGAATGGGCCACACTGCATCGCGCTGAGCTGCGAGAGAATTGGGACAGGGCGCGACGGCAAGTGCCAGTGATGGAGATTGAGCCGCTGGACTGAAGGAGGTATTGCTTCGATGAAACACCTGGGACCTTTGGTGCGCGTGCGCACCGTGAAACCCGTGACGGGATTCAGAGTGCACCTGAGCTTTGAAGATGGCACTCAAAAAGAGGTAGACCTTGATCCTTACCTGCACGGTCCCATCTTCGAGCCGATCCGTAATGACCCGGCCGTGTTTTGCGCAATGAAAGTTGACGGCGGTACGATCGCCTGGGACAACGGCGCCGACATTGACCCCGACGTTCTTTATTATGGTCTCACACCCGCCTGGATGGAGGAGGAGCGTATCCATCGGGTTTTCGCCCACTACGATATTGGATCGGAAAAGGACGCTGCTGTTCCAGGCAAGAGAGCTTACAGGAGCGGAGACCGTACCCGGGTAGAAGTACCCGCCGAGTTGGCGCCCGTCATCCGCGAAATCGTCGCCCAATACGAAACTGAACCCGCGTGACGGACCGACGGTCTTGAGATGGCGCAACCGCGTCGCGGAAGGACGCGCAGACGAGATCTATCGCCCTGTCCCGCGACGCGCTGTTTACCGCTTCGCTGCTCAACAGTGCGCTCGTCAAGCGGTTTCTGGCCGCGGTCGTCTTCGCGGACGCCAGGCGGCCTTACACGAAAGAGATCCTGATGCGTATTGATCTCCCCCGCGCCGCCCGTCGGTTGTCATTTGTCTGGATTCCCGACACGAATTTTGCGGGAAGCACGGCTCGTGACCGGAATTCACGACAGTAAACACGGTGTGAAATGTGAGTTTACCGCTATCCTGAACATCGGTAGTGAGGCAACCTCCGATCACAAATCGATTAACCGAGGATGAAGAATATGGAACCAAATGCAAATAAACCGAATGACATAAACCGAAGGCTTAAGACACTTATTGAGTTTGGGCAGATGATTACTTCTGCCGCCCGCTTGAGCGAGGCTCAGATTCTAGGGTTGATTTACCAGCAGACCAGCAAATTGATGTACACGGATAATATGTACATTGCACTGTATGATGAACTCGATGATACGCTCCGTTTCGGGTTGGTAATGCTGGATGGTGAGCGTATGGATAAGGAGCAAAAAGAAGAATGGCAATCCCGCTTGGCCGTAAAAGGTGTGATCGAAGAAGTAATCCACACTAAAAAAGCCCTCTTCTTTACAACAAAAGCAGAGGTAGCAGTGTGGTATGCCCAGTCGAAGCACCAGGAGTTTAGGGGGGATGCCCTTTCGTCATGTCTTGGTGTACCGATGGTGGTTGGCGAGAAGGTGTTTGGGACTATTATCGCCTACCATCAAACGCAGGACAATAGGTACAGCAAGGATGACTTGGAAATCCTACAAGCAATTGCAAACCAGGCAGCAATTGCTCTCCTCGGGGCGGAAGCATCTGAGACGCTACAGCAAGAGCTGGAGCGTAGGACTGCCGAGGACAAATTCGTCGTGTACCTGGGTCATGCGGCAGATGGTATCGCGCACCGTATTAATAACACAATGGCGCTTCTCCCTCTCTGTGTCTCAGATATTAGGAGGCACTTAAAGACAGTGGATGGCTTTGTTGATGAACAGCTTGATATGATAGAGCGCAATGCAAGATACCTCTTGGCATCGGCCGAAGCATTGCAGAAGCCATCTAGGCCATCCGAGGCAGGCCACTTTGATATCAACTTGCTGCTCGAAGATGCTATAAAGGCAACCAATGTGCCTTCGGATGTTGAATTAATCACAGCATTGGATAAGAGCCTGCCAAAGGTTCAGACGCGAAGACTATTGGTTGACGTATTTGTTGAATTAATAACGAATGCTGTAACCGCAATGTCAGAATCTCAGTACAAAAGACTTGAGATCGGCAGTCATGCATCCGGCACCAAATTTGTTGAAATCTGGTTCACAGATACAGGCATGGGCATTTCACGCCAAGCGCAAGCTCACATCTTTGAGCTTTTCTACACCACTGCAGAAAAGTCAACGGAGGGAGTGAGCAAGGGGTTCGGTCTTTGGTGGGTGAAGACGTTCTTGACATGGCAGGGAGGCGAAATTGCCTTTGAAAGCGAGCCAGGAAAGGGTACAACCTTCCGGGTAAGATTGCCCCTCGAGATGAAGAATCAATGATCCAACCCAATCAGTTGACTCATCGTGAAGGCAAGTTATTGTCAACCAGTGCTATACTACTCTCGATAGCAAGGAGCGTGTAGAGATGGCATACAATATCCTAGTGGTTGAGGACACCTCAGACTGGCGTCGAAAGCTTGTCGGATACCTTGTTGAAGAGGGAGAATACAGTGTTCTAGAAGCAGATAATTACCGGAAAGCCAGCGAACTTATTCAAAGAGTGCCATTTGATGTGGTTGTTCTGGATATAAGACTTACCGACTGGGAAGAGAAGGACGAGCACGGGATGCAATTGCTTCGTGAACTTGATCCGGTTGCGGATATGAATGGAACTCGAGCCATTATGATAACCGGCTATGGAACAATAGACCGTATGAGGGAAGCTTTTAGGGATCACCAAGTTGTTGATTTCATTGAAAAGCAACACTTTAGTCCCAAGGAGTTCAAAACCACAGTGCTGAAGGCCGCCGAACAAGCAAGACTCAAACGTGAAGAAACCATGGGTGGAAAGTATTCCAAGAAACACAAATAGATTGGACGCTGATTCGATGAGTTGATAGGAATTATCTGCGTGTGTCCAGAGCTGTCAATTTGTTTCTCCGATGATCGCGGCATTGTTGACTCAGGATCAGTGAAGAAAAAGTGGCAAGAAGGAGTTGGCTCATGACTAAAGTGCTCGTCGTCGATGATAATCCTGACTGGCAAAGAAAACTCGGTGATATGCTGCGGGGGATCGGGTATGATGTGGAGCTTGCGGCCGATGAAGGTGAGGCGCTGGCTCGAGTCACGCAAACCCAGTTTCAGCTTGCGCTCGTGGATGTCCGTTTGCATGGGGCGACGCGGCAAGATGAGAGCGGGCTGAGCCTGGCAGTGGCAATCCGAACACTCGATCCCCAAGTGAAGATCGTTTTGTTAACAGCCTTTGGGCCGGGTACAGCACAAGTGGTAAGGACTCTGCGATACCGGGGCGTAGCTAACTTCATCGAGAAGCGCGAAATCATAGATGCCCACAAGTTGCAGAACATGATTCAGAGGGCTATGACGGGATCGGGTTTCGAAGAGGTGAGTAACCTTTGCCAGCTTTCACTGTCACTTGAGATTGGTCAACCACTTGTGGTTCGAACGCGTGGAGGCTACACAGGGGCCGCCCGTACGTCGGAAGTTCTTGAACTGAATCTGCCCCGATACCTGCGGCGGGCTGAGATAGCGAGGAGTAATCCGGCAGGATTTCGGTTCTCAGTCAAGGGGATTGGTCAGGATCTCTACCGTGATATATTTCTGTCGCATAGAAAAGTTCAAGATGCTTACTTGGCAGCAAGTGCCCGGAGCGAATTGCTATGCCTTAGCTTCGAAGCCTCTAGAGAATTCCTTGGCGCCCCACTTGAACTACTGTACTCCGATGACGCCGTCAACTATCTGTCGCTTCTGCATCCGATGTCTCGTTTTATCAGCGGTGCTGTACCACAAAGCAGAGCACTTTCCCCCGAAGTCATTTCTCAGTTGAAGGGGAGACTTCGGGTATTGGTGATTACTTCAGACACGAGACCACCGATCGACCTTATTGATCAAATTGGAAAGGAAATTGAGTCATGTCTACAAATGCACGATTCTGTTGAGGTAAGACTTATCACAACGGACGAAGCTACTTACTTTACAATTCGAGAAAAGCTTAGGCAATGCCCATACCACATCGTTCACTACATTGGCCACGGTCTGTTTGAAGAGAATTCCCCGGAGCAAAGCAGCTTGTTCTTCTGGGAAGGCCCGAATCGCTCTGGTGCTGTGCTGCCTTTGACTGGAGCAGAACTAAGTTTATTGCTACAGAATTCTGATGTGCGTCTATTTTACCTGAGTTGTTGTGAAGGCACACGTACCGGAACCATGGTTGATTTGTTGGACGATGACTACCTCGGGATTGCAGATGGGATTATCCAAGCCGGTGTTCCATCGGCGCTGGGCTTTCGATGGCCGGTCTTCGCGGGTGGGGCTCGGAAGTTGGCTCTCGATTTCTACAAATCTTTCCTCAAATACGGTAGTCCAGAACGTGCCCTTCTGGATGCAAGGCGCGAACTAGCAATGCATACTAGGGATAGCGCAGACTGGGCATCGCCGATTCTGATTGTGCAAAGCTGATTTCACTTAGTCGCAGTTTATCTGGAGGTCGTTCGCGCAAGCCGAGCGATATTCACCGTTTAGACTTATCGTCTGGCGCCCAAAGCGAGAAAGGACGAGCGGTAAACACGCCCGTGCCGACCATGCTCTGCTTTGCCCCGCACGGCGGCATTCTCTACCGTTGCCGCTCCGCGTCGAAGGCTTGAGCGTTTTTGCCAGGAACATGACGAGGCAAGAAACGGCAGTTCATCCGCGAAAAAGCAGCCGATTCCCACATTCGATCCGCGAACAAGGTTGAACTTGGGAACGATGAGGTGGCCTTATGAAAAATCTGACCGAGACCGAGAAGCAGCAGATTTGGGAGGAGGTCCGAAGAGAGTTTCCTGACGACGCCGTGATGCAGGAAATTCATTACGTGCGTCTGCTGCACTATCGCCAGACGAAGGGCCTTTCGGCTCAGGAACGCGTCCGGCTCTTCGCACGTGCCACGGAAAGGGCACGTGCGCCTTCGCAAACAGCCAGCATCATATCGTAGATGCCTGTCTGGTGGACAAAAGCGCGAGACGTTCATAGAGAGGCAATATGCCTGGCAACGGTCGTGGGGAAACAGAAAACTCTGTCGGCGCGGTGATGGTCGTCGGCGGCATCGCACTGCTCGGCGGAATCATCTGAAGATGTGAATGGACCCATTGCAGCGCATGCGCCAAGCTATCCGTGAGCAAAAGTGTCGCATCAGCTCGCACGCCAATGACGAAATGGCCGACGACCTTCTGGTAGCGGCTAACGTCGAGAGCATCATCTTATGAAAGATGACAGATGTGAGTTCTGCGAAGGCGAAATGGAGCAACGCCGTGTCCTGGCACGGTTCCGTTACAAGGGGCAGACGATTTACGTCGAGGATGTACCGGCCTGGGTGTGCCACAAGTGCGGCGAGCAGTATTTCGACGCTCCGGTCTGCAAACGCCTTGAGAGAATTGCCCAACAAGAGGAAAAACCCAATGGATATTGCCGATATAATTGAAGCAATCCGCGCCAATAGGGTTCGCATTACCGATCACGCCGACACTGAAGCCCAGGCTGATCGGCTCTCGTTTGACGAAATCTACTTCTCGGTTTTGTATGGCGAGATCATTGAGGACTATCCGACCGCCAAGCCATATCCGAGCTGTCTGATATACGGTCAGACATTTAGCGGTGATCCGGTTCATAATGTGTGGGCATACAATCGGCGGAGCCAGTGGGCCGTCTTGATTACGGTCTATCGGCCTGACTCCAAACGATGGGTCAATTGGCGTGAGAGGAGAAGATAAATATGTTGCCCTTTGAAAAGTGCCCGATTTGTGGTGGCGAACTTGTGGAGAAAGATGTAGAAAAGGTGTTATGGGGCGGAGTCCATGCCGCGATCTTGAAGGTACAAGCCGAGGTCTGCCTTCGTTGCGGAGAGCGGCTGTATTCGCAAGAGACTGTCAGGCGGTTCGAGTACATCCGATCTCAACTCGAGCGCCAGAGAACGGCAGAGTTTCAACCGGTTGGATTGTCGTTTCAGGTGGCATAACAGACTCCACGAATGTATGAACGCCTGACGGCAGGCGTGCGCTTTGATGGCATGGGGGAAACATGTCCGGCAACGGTCGCGACGCAACAGAAAATATCGTCGGCGCGGTGATGGTCGTCGGCGGCGGCATCGCGGGGATGCAGGCCGCGCTGGACCTGGCCGAGTCCGGCTACAAGGTCTATCTGGTGGAGCAGAAGTCGGCCATCGGCGGCCACATGGCGCAGCTCGACAAGACCTTCCCCACCAACGATTGCGCGATGTGCACCATCTCACCCAAGTTGGTCGAGACGGGCCGCCATCTCAACATCGAAATCCTGACCGACAGCGAGGTGGCCGCCTTGCGGGGCACGGCCGGCAATTTCACCGCGACCGTGCGCACCCACCCGCGTTACATTGACGTGGCGAAGTGCACCGGCTGCGGCGAGTGCGCCCAGGTCTGCCCCGTCGTGATCCCCGGCCGCTTCGACGAGGGGCTGGCACAGCAGCGCGCGGCCCACAAGCTCTACCCGCAGGCGATCCCCAACGCCTACGCCATCGAGAAGCGGGGGATCGCGCCTTGCCGCGACGCCTGCCCCGCGCATCAGCGCGCCCAGGGCTACATCGCGCTGATCCGCGAAGGCCGCTTCGACGACGCGCTGCGCGTCATCAGGGAGGACAACCCCTTCCCCGGCATCTGCGGCCGCATCTGCAACCACCGCTGCGAGGACGCCTGCAACCGCGGCAAGGTGGACGACCCGATCAACATCCACACGCTCAAGCGGTTCGTCACCGATACGGTCTACGCCCAACCGCGCGTCCCCCGCGAGCCGATCCCCAAGCAGTACGACGAGCGGGTGGCGATCATCGGATCCGGGCCGTGTGGGCTGACCGCGGCGCAAGACCTGTGCAAGCTGGGCTACCCGGTGACGGTCATCGAGGCGCTGCCGGTGGCGGGCGGCATGTTGCGGGTGGGTGTGCCCGAATATCGTCTGCCGGCCTGGATCGTGGATCGCGAGGTGCAGGATATCGTTGACCTGGGAGTCGAGCTGCGCCTGAACACCACTGTCAGCAACCTGGACGACCTCTTCGCCGAGGGCTTCAAGTCGGTGCTGATTTCGGTCGGCGCGCACGAAGGGGTCCGCCTGCCGATCCCCGGCAACAACCTTGAGGGCGTCCTGATCAACACCCAGTTCTTGCGCGACGTCCGCCTGGCCGAGTTGGGGGGCGAATCAGCGAATCAGCGAACACCTGCACTTGCGCCGGAGCGCAGCGCAGGTGCAAGTGTCAGCGAATTAGCCGGTGCGGACCCCCGGTCTCAGATACAAGGGAAGCGGGTGCTGGTGCTGGGCGGCGGCAATGTGGCGATTGACGTGGCGCGCACCGCGGTGCGTCTCGGCGCGGCCGAGGTGCAGATGGCCTGTCTGGAGAGCCGCGAAAAACAGACCGCCCACCCGTGGGAGATTCAGGCGACGTTGGACGAGGGGGTGACGATCCACAACGATCGCACGTTTGTGCGCGTGGTGGACGACGGTCACGGCCATGTCGCCGGCGTCGAATGCCGTCGTGTGGCGCACTTCGAGTTCGACGACCAAGGCCGGCTCTCGGTGGAGACCGTGCCCGGCTCCGAGCACGTGCTGCCGGCCGACGTGGTGATCTTCTCCGTGGGCCAGCGGGCCGGTCTGGCGTTCATCCCCGCGGACGCGGGCGTGGGACTGACCGCGAAACGCACCATCGCGATCAACCCGAATACCTTCGCGGCCACCCGTCCCGGCGTCTTTGCCGCGGGCGACAGCGTGAGCGGCACCGCCTTCGTCATCGAGGCGGTCGCCAGCGGCCACAAGTGCGCCGAGTCCATCCACCGCTACCTGCGCGGGGAGGCGCTCGAGCCCAAGCCGAAACCCGAGCTGCCGGTAGTCAAGCTGACCCAGGCCGAGCTGGGCGATCGGATGCGCCGCGGGGAGCTCAAGATCACTCCGCGCGTGCCCGTGCCCGAGCTGCCGGTGGAGCAGCGATTGGGCAATTTTGTCGAGGTCGAGACCGGCTACACGGCCGAGCTGGCACAGGCCGAGGCGGCTCGCTGTCTGGCCTGCGGCATCTGCTCCGAGTGCCTGAGCTGCTGGTACAAGTGCGGCGTCAATGCGATTGACCACGATATGGTGGAGCGCACGCGGGAGATCAACGTCGGCGCGGTGATCCTGGCCCCCGGCTACCAGGCCTACCGGGCGGAGCTTTCGGAGGAGTTCGGTTGGGGCCGCTACCCCAACGTGGTCACTGCCCTGCAGTTCGAGCGCCTGCTGAGCGCCTCCGGCCCGACGATGGGTCATGTGGAGCGGCCATCGGACGGCCGCAGGCCGAAGAAGATCGCCTTTTTGCAGTGCATCGGCTCCCGCGATCAGACGCACGACTACTGCTCGGCCGTCTGCTGCATGTACGCCACCAAGCAGGCGATCATGGCGATCGAGCACGAGCGGGACACCGAAGTCCACGTCTTTATGATGGACATGCGCGCTTTCAGCAAGGGCTACGAGGCGTACTACCGGCGGGCCATCGAGAAATACGGCATCGAGTACACCCGTTGTCGCATCTCGGCGCTCAAGGAAAATCCGGCCAACGGAAACCTGATTGTGCGCTACGTGGCAAGTGACGTTGATCCGGGTTCGGCGCAAACGGCAGATAGCGAAACACGCAAAACGCAATACGCAATACGCAATACGCAATACCCAATATCCAATCCCCTCGTCTCAGAGGAATTCGACCTGGTCGTCCTCTCGGTCGGCATGGAAATATCGGAGGGTGTGCGCGATCTGGGCCGGCGGCTGGGGATCGAGCTGGACGATTACGGCTTCTGCCACACGGTGCAGTTCGACCCGTTGCAGACCAGCAAGCCCGGCATCTACGCGGTTGGGCCGTTCCGCGAGCCGAAGGACATCCCCGAATCGGTGGTGGAGGCGAGCGGCGCGGCGGCCGCGGCCGGAGCACTCCTGGCTGGAGCACGCGGCACATTGGTGCGGCTGCCGGAGTATCCGCCGGAGCGGGACGTGGCGACCGAGGAGCCGCAGGTGGCGGTCTTCATCTGTCACTGCGGATCGAACATCGGCGGCTTCCTGGACGTGCCGGTCGTGGCCGAATACGCACGGGCGCTGCCAGGGGTCATCCACGCGGAGCACAACCTGTACACTTGCTCGCAGGACAGCATCGCGCACATCACCGAGAAGGTGAAGGAGTTGGGCGCCAACCGCGTCGTCGTCGCCTCGTGCACGCCGCTGACCCACGAGCCGCTGTTCCAGAGCAGCATCCGCGCCGCGGGGCTGAACCCCTACCTGTTCGAGATGGCGAACATCCGCAACCAGTGCTCGTGGGTGCACTCGCAGGATCGGCCGGCCGCCACCGAGAAAGCGAAGGAGCTGGTGCGAATGGCTGTGGCGCGGGCTGCCCGCCTGCTGCCGCTGCACACGACCGAGATGCCCACCTGCAAGACGGCCCTGGTCATCGGCGGCGGGGCCGCGGGCATGACGGCCGCGCTCACCCTGGCCGAGCAGGGCTTCCCCGTCCACCTGGTGGAGCGCAGCGGGGAGTTGGGGGGGAATCTGCGGAAGGTGCGATATACGCTGGATGATGTGGGGTTGGGGCGTGAGATTGCAGATTGCAAATGGCAAATGGCAAATGGCAAATGGCAAATGGCCGATCGCGCTGATGCAGCGGGTTCCGAACTCTGGTCTGGGCGCAGCAGCCAGGCTTTCCTATCCGATTTGATTCGTAGGGTGGATGCACACCCGCTCATCACTGTCCACTTGAAAACTGAGTTGGCGACGACCAGCGGCATCGTGGGAGACTTCACGTCGGTTTTGCAGCAAGACCTGGGGGGCAACTTCCACCGGTTCGAGGTCTACCACGGCGCCACGATCCTCGCCACCGGCGGGCAGGAGTATCGGGGGGGCGAGTACGGGTATGGGAGCGATCCGAGAATTGTGACGGGGCAGGAATTCGAGGAGCGGCTGGCAAATAGCAAATTGCAAATAGCAAATAGCAAGTCGGATGATTTGCAATTTGCAATTTACAGTTTGCAATCGGTCGTCATGATCCAATGCGTCGGCCCGGCTGAGCAATACTGCGCGCGCATCTGCTGCACCACGGCGTTGAAGAACGCGCTGATGCTCAAGCGGCTGAATCCGGCGGCCGAGATCACGGTGATCTATCGCGACATCCGTACCTACGGCTTCAAGGAGCAGTTGTATACCGAGGCGCGGCGCGCGGGGGTGCGGTTCGTGCGCTACGATTTCGACCGCGAACCGCAGGTGACGTCTGGCGCGGACGGGCTGGAAGTGCGAGTATGGGAGCCGATCCTGGGCCACGAGATGGTCTTGCGGCCCGACCTGCTGGTGCTGAGCACGCCGGTCGTGCCGGCCGATGGCGCGCGGGAGTTGAGCAAGCGGCTGAAGGTGCCGGTAGACATGGAGGGCTTCTTCCTGGAGGCGCACGTCAAGCTGCGGCCGGTGGACTTCTCGTCCGAGGGGATCTTCATGGCCGGCCTGGCGCATTATCCCAAGCTACTCGAAGAGAGCATCATCCAGGCCCAGGCCGCTGCGGCGCGCGCGGCCACCCTGCTCTCGAAGGATACGTTAACCACCGGCGGCCGCGTAGCGGTGGTAGACAACGTCCGCTGCGTCGCGTGCCTGACCTGTGTGCGCACCTGTCCCTACGACGCGCCGCGCGTCGTCGCATCCCTGACCGGCGTCGGCGGCATCGTCGGCGCAGCCGAGATCGAGGCCGCGCTCTGTCATGGCTGTGGCTCGTGTGCGGCGGCCTGTCCGGCCAGGGCCATCCAACTGATGCACTATACCGACGAGCAAGTGTTGGCGAAGGTGGACGCGCTATTTTTGGAAACCGTTGCGATCTAAAGGTGAAAACATCCTGAGCGAAAGCATCCTGGGCGGAGTCCGGCGTTGTGAGCCGAACGTAGTCGAAGGATGCGGCCATGCACCGAAAGACGCATCCTTCGACTGCGCTCCGCTCAGGATGCTTGCGTCTCGACAGATGCTGAACGCTTTTGTTTGGGGAGGTCGTGTTACAATGACAGAAGAAGCCACCTGGACGCCGCGTATTATCGCCTTTTGCTGTCACCACTGCGCTTATGCCGCGGCCGACCTGGCGGGCGGGTTGCGGATGCAGTATCCGCCCTCGGTCAAGGTGTTCGAGCTGCCCTGCACCGGCAAGCTCGACGTGCTGCATGTGCTGCACACCTTTGAGGCGGGCGCGGATGGCATCTTTGCGGCCGGTTGACTGCCCGGAGAATGCCATTACCTGGAAGGTAATCTACAAGCGCAAAAAAGAATAGATCACATTCGCAGCCTGTTGGATCAAATCGGGCTGGGAGGGGAGCGCGTGCGCATGGTCAACCTGTCGGCGGCCATGGGCGGCCGTTTCGCCGAGGTCGCCGCGGAGATGGACGCGCTCATACGGAAGTTGGGACCGAACCCGTTGGGGCGGAAGCCCTGAAAACACAACGCCGCATAATCTGCTATTCGTTTGTTCTGTCGTTCTGAGCGGGTCTACCCCGGAACTCTCGCGACGGCGCACATCCAGCGAAGAATCTCCGTGCCGCAACGAGACCCTTCGCTAGATTCTCGCCGCAACTCACTTCACGGGACCAACCCGCTCAGGGTGACAGAATGAAGAGCACAGAACACCGTCGGAGGTGAGGAATGATCGTTGCTGAACAAAAGCCGCTGGCCGAGATCAAGGAGATGCTCGAAGACTACCGCAAGGTGCTGGTGGTCGGCTGCGGCACCTGCGTCACCGTCTGCCTGGCAGGCGGCGAAAAAGAGGTGGGCATCCTGGCGTCGGCCCTGCGCATGGCCACCAAACTGAATGGTCACGGGGTCGCCATGGACGAAGTGACCGTGCAACGCCAGTGCGAATGGGAGTACATTGACCCCTTGCGCGAGCGGCTGATGAACTACGACGCCATCCTCTCGCTGGGCTGCGGCGTCGGCGTGCAAACGTTGGCCGAGCGGTTCCCCGGCAAGCGCGTGCTGCCCGGCCTGAACACGAAGTTCATGGGCCTGCCCACCGAGCAGGGCATCTGGGAGGAGCGGTGCCAGGCGTGCGGCGACTGCATCCTGGACCTGACGGGCGGCATCTGCCCCATCGCCCGCTGCTCCAAGCAATTGCTCAACGGTCCCTGCGGCGGCTCGCAAAACAGCAAGTGCGAGGTGAGCAAGGAGACCCCCTGCGCCTGGCAGCTCATCTGGGAGCGGATGAGCAGCCTGGGCATGCTCGACCGGCTGATGCAGGTTCAGCCCCCCAAGGATTGGCGCACCAGCCGCGACGGTGGGCCGCGACGCATTATCCGCGACGACTTGCGGTTGCCGGAGGAATAAGGAGAAGTTAACCATGTCGAACATCTCAACCAATGGTTACAAAGCCGGCAGCAATCTGGAGCGCGTGCTGACCAAGGGGTACTTTGCCGTGACCGGCGAGTTGGGGCCGCCCAAAAGCCAGGACGCCGAGGTCATCCGCAAAAAAGCCGCCTTGCTCAAGGGCGCGGTGGACGCCATCAACCTGACCGACAACCAGACGGCCATCGTGCGCATGAGCAGCATCGCGGCCGGCGTGCTCCTGGTGCGCGAGGGGCTGGAGCCGATCATCCAGATGACCTGCCGCGACCGTAACCGGCTGGCGATGCAGGCCGATCTGCTGGGCGCGTGCGCGCTGGGCATCAAAAACGTGCTCTGCCTCACCGGCGACCACCAGTCCTTCGGCAACCATCCCTTTGCCAAAAACGTACACGACGTTGATTCGCTGCAGCTTGTCCAGATCGTCAAGGGCTTGCGCGACGAGGGCAAATTCCAGTGCGGCGAGGAGATCAAGGGCGGCGGGCCGCGCTTCTTCATCGGCGCGGCGGCCAATCCGTTCGGCGATCCGTTCGAGTTCCGTCCCTACCGGCTTGCCAAGAAGGTCGCGGCCGGCGCGGACTTCATCCAGACGCAGCTCATCTACGACATCCCGCGCTTCCGCGAGTTCATGAAGCGGGTCGTGGACCTGGGCCTGCACGAGAAGGTGAAGATCCTGGCCGGCGTGGGGCCGCTCAAGAGCAGCGGCGCGGCCAAATACATGCGCGACCAGGTGCCCGGCATGATCGTCGCCAATGAATACGTGGAGCGCATGGACGCGGCCGTCGCCAACATCCCCAAAGAGGACAAAAAGGGCCGTGCGGCCGCCTGGCGCGACGCGGGGATCAAGCTTTGCATCGAGCAGATCCAGCAGATCAGGGAAATCCCCGGCGTGGCCGGCATTCACATCATGGCGATCGAGTGGGAAGAGGCTGTGCGGCCCCTGGTCGAGGGGGCCGGCCTGCTGCCACGGCCGGTGGTGGATTGACCTGAAAAGTAGCCGTCCAGCCCTTGCCACACTGCAAGCATCCTGAGCGGAAGCCACGTCGTTTGTGGCCGACGTCGAAGGATGCGGCCATTCCGCAGATCGCTTCGCATCCCTCGACTTCGCCCGCCAGAAAGCGGCGGGCTCCGCTCAGAGCTTGCCCTGAGCCTGTCGAAGGGATGCTCCGCTATGGCTGCACGGTTATAGCCTACAGAGGTTTGACATGCCTATAATCAAAACAACCGCCGCCCCGCCAGTCACAGCCGAGCCGCTGGCCGAGGCCATCCAGCGCATCGTCGGCGAGAACGCCTACCTGTGCTACCAGTGCCTCAAGTGCACCAGCGGCTGCCCGCTGGCCGAGCACTTCGACCTGAACCCCAACCAGGTGATACGCAGCGTGCAACTGGGGGACGCGTCGGTGCTGGCGAGCAAGGCCATCTGGCTGTGCGCTTCGTGCGAGACGTGCACCACCCGCTGTCCTCAAGGCATTGACATCGCCGCGGTCATGGATGCGCTGCGCATCGAGGCCCGCCGCCGCGGCCTCCCGGCCGCCATCCCCGAGGTGGACCGCTTCGCGCGCCTCTTCTTGATGGACGTGAAGCTGATGGGCCGCCTGCACGAAGTGGGGCTGATGGCCGGCCTGAACCTGCTCAACCGCAACCTGTTCAAGGACATGGACATGGCGATGGAGATGCTCAAGCGGGGCAAGCTGCACCTGGTCTCGCTGCCGACGCGAGCGCCCAAGCCCGGCGCGGTCAAAGCCGTCGAGCCGGCCGCCAACAAGATCGCCTATTACCCTGGCTGCTCGCTCCATTCCTCGGCCGGCGAGTATCACCACACCATCGAGGCCATCGCCGAGAAGCTCGACCTGGAGCTGGTCGAGCCGCCCGGGTGGATCTGCTGCGGCTCCAGCCCGGCGCACTCCACCGATCGCGTCCTGGCGACCCAATACCCGGTGGTCAACCTTTCTATCATCGAGCAGATGGGCTTCGAGGAGGTCACGACCCCCTGCGCGGCCTGTTACAGCCGGTTCAAGACCGCGGCCCACACGATGGCTCACAACCCGGAGATGGCGCAGCAGGTCAAGACGGAGATCGGCTACGACTATGGGGGCAAGGTGCGCATCATGCACCTGGTCGAGGCGTTGATCGAAAAAGTGGGGTTGGATCGGATCGAACAGGCCGTCCAGAAGCCGCTGAAGGGCCTGAAGGTAGCGTGCTACTACGGCTGCTACATCACCCGACCGGCCGAGATCACCGGAGCCGAGCATCCCGAATACCCGATGGAGATGGACTACCTGTTGCGCCGGCTGGGCGCCGAGCCGGTGGCGTGGGACTACAAGACCGACTGCTGCGGCGGCTCGTTGGGCCTGACTCAGACTCCGCTGGCCCACGAGATGACCGCCAAGGTGCTGCGTAACGCCAAGGCCCGCGGCGCGGACGCCCTCGTCACCGTCTGCCCGCTGTGCCACGTCAACCTGGACGGCCGTCAGGCGCAGATCAAGGAGCTGGGCTTCGCCATGCCGATCCTCTACGCCACGCAGCTCGCGGCGTTGGCCTTCGGTCTGCCGGAGAAGACCGCGCTGTTAGAGAAGAACCTGGTGGATCCCAGGCCGTTGCTGCGGGAGAAGGGGTTGGTGGATTGACCCTGAATGGAGCGACTGAAGGGCAGCGGGTGAACGGTCTGTCGCCACTTCTGTAATGGCAGTAAACGTGTTACAATGGAGCGGAAAGGGGATGCGCACCGATGAACGATATGCTGGACATCTACACCAACTCGATCCAGGTAACGGCGGGCCTGTATGAAGTCGCCTTGAGCCTGTATTTGGACACACCTGGCGAGGATGGCGCCGAACGCCGTAAGGTCGCCACGGTGCGCATGAGTCCCCAGCAAGCCATGGCGCTCCAAATCCTGCTGCAGAGGTATCTGAAGGCCTATGGCGAGCAGTTCCAAGAGATCTTCTTGCCGGATGATCTGGTGAAACGGCTTTCGGGCAGTGAAGAGGCGGAGACAACATGAATTCTGATACACGGTTGGGCGCATCGAGCACTGCCATGCCGGGCGATGGTATCCGAATATCGGGGTCGAACGGGAATTCGGCTTCTATCGGCGTGTATAATGCCGACCGTCGGGAAGCCTCCTCTATGCGGTATGTGGCTGTCGCTGACTTACTGCCAATGGAAGCTACGGGCTACGCAGTATCTGCGCGGCAGATCCACCTGGCCACCTCCGCAAGCACTGCCAGCGAAAACGAGACCATTCCGGCGATCATCACGCGAGAGGAGCTGGCGCGCGAACTTCGGACGCTGGAACAGAAGTATGATATGCCTTCAGAGGCATTTTACACCCTCTGGCAGGCCGGCCAGGCGCCTGCACACGGGATAGATGCCTTGCGGTGGGCCGCTCTGTGGGAAGCGTGGCGTGAACGCTACTTGATCTGACTATGGCCTTGATTCAGGAACCCAGCATCGGCAAGTACGCCAGCCGCATGAAAGGGCTGCTTTATACCCACCTGAAGCCGATTGCTGTCGCCACCAAAGGCCCCAGGTCAATCCCCGCACATGATCAAACAACCCTGGAGTATGGCATCACTTTCTGCGATAACTCGATCCTGCAAGGGATAGAGACGCTGATGGAGAAAAGGGACAGCGTCGAGACGACCAGGTACGGTTACGAGTATCAGCGTCCCTCGGGGTTCTTCTTTTTCTACGAGATGGAGCAGGCGCCGCAGCCGCCCGGCAACAGGGATTCCCCGATTGACGCGGCGGCTCAAATCAGGAAACCCTACTGCCATCTGCACGTGGGTGCGCAGAAAGAGAGCACGGACCGGTTGGATGGCCTTCCCCCCGAGCTACGCGAGCATGATGGGCCGCACTACGGCACGTTTCGCGTGTCGTTGGATTACGTCCTGGTCGTGATTATCGTCAACTATACTAAGCGCACGCTAAAATTTCAAACTTCTCCGTCATGAGCTTGGCGAGCCGGTCAGCATATTGATCTAGGTGATCCAAGACCTTCTCGATGGCGGCGGTGAACTCGGCAAAGGTGGCATAG